>FZPS01000151.1_pt225 | contig 12785 bp, 14 predicted proteins | sample 1817821 | NCBI WGS metagenome assembly FZPS01 (sample SAMEA104158645, study PRJEB21678) | metagenome | place: Germany | collected 2015-04-21 | reverse complement strand
GATTCATCGGGCCCGTGGTTTGGAGCTATCATAAGGCATATATAGTCAACTTCCGATTGTTTACATATGCCTCTCCCCCTGAACGATAGGCAGTTTACCTTCTGGAGCCTCCGCCGTAGCGGCCTTGCCAATATCCAGATAGCAGAGGAGTTCCGCATATCCCGTCAGGCGGTCTCAAAGGCGATCATCAACATGGACCGGAAGGTCGAGGAGGCGCTCCTCGCGATGGCTCACGCCAACAAGATCGATATCGAACGTATAAACACGGAGAGGGGAATCCTCTTCGGGCACTCCATCCCGTTCGATGTGAGCGCTGTTGTCTTTGTATCGGCGGATCACGGTGTGCAGGTCTGGTACGAGCACGAGGGAGACTGCGGCTCCTGCCCCCGATATACTCAGTGCATCGAGCTCCTCTGGGGTTACGCTGACGAACTGGGCATCATGCTTGCAGAGACCGATGACCCGACACGGCTTGCTGATGAGCTCTTCGCAAAGCTCCGAGAGATGGTGTGATGTCTCTTCTCAAGACCCTCCAGGCCTATCTCGGTTGGTGTCCTATGGGGGGTTCGATGCGGCCGGCTCTAGCGGTACAACCCGGGACGGCCGCGGTCACGGGAGGGCGGGACGGGATCACCCCCGAGGTAGGATGGTGGAACCGGTACCACAACCAGCTCTTGATTGCGGCTCTGATTGCATCGGTGGCGGCAGCAGTAGCCTTCCTCTTGGTCAAAGACGCCCCATGGTATTCAGCCATCTTCCTTGGGGTTGGCCTCGGGATAGGGTTGGCCCTCGGCTTCCTGCTCAGCCACCGAAAGCAGTATGCGCGGATTGATGCTGGGGAGTTCATCAGGGCTACCATGAGCCGGAGGCTGCGCATCACGCGAGATCTGAGCTTGCCGGTAGCCATCATCCTCTTTGCCGGCGTCATGGCGTATTGCATCCTGGAGGGTCGACTCGATCAGATCTTTGCGCTCATGTTGGCCCTCGGTATCGCTTTCTGGGCACAGTATGGGTTCACACTCCTCTGGGAGCGGCGGCACCAAAAGACCCTGATCTCAGAGAAGGGGTCGATGTATACCCTGGATATGGCAGCAGGGGATGGGTGTGCATGCTGAGATTCATGGAGAATCTACACCGATGAGCCTGGGTGGTGTGGGGTACCTCCCATCCCTGCAGGCTGTACACCTCGCAAAGCCCCGCTCGATAGGGCAATCCAGGGATCTTCGTGGCTCAGGTAAAAACTAGTGCACCGTATCTCTTAATCCTCTAAGAACGCTAGGTAGTGCACCATGTCACCGTATCTTCAAAGGTTTTGACGTGTGAGGTGGAACGCCAACAATCACACGAAATGAGGGTAGTAGCCTGGCTTTGCGAGATCTCCCTCACGCCTACCTGGTTTCAATATGCCGGCATCCCCCACCCCACCCGGCCCCTGGCCTCCTCCCCCCACCTCTCCCGGGGCGGGGGCAGTCGTGACGATACCTGAGGAAAACCGTATCCAGGAGAGGAAACCCGCGCGGGCTCCCTCTTCAGGCCCTCCCCATACCCTGGACCGTGGGAGGTATCACCTCTGGGGGAGGGGCAGACGGGGAGGGGGCAAAAAGCCCCCTCCCCTGCCTGCTTTCAATATGACGGTAAAGGGCGCGAAGAGGGGCAACACCTCCCGAGGATCTCTGACTGTAAGATGACAACGAGCACTAGAGCATGCAGCCTCTCGCCTCCTCCATAGGCCGGGGTGATCGCGCTATTCCTGCCCGAGGAGCCCTGCCGCATCTCAGCCGATCTGCACGCACCCGGGGAGCATCACAAGAAAGAGCCATCTTTCGGTCCGACAAACACCCATACATCAATCAGTGGAGATGCCCAGATGAGAGATGTTATCGCCGATGTTCAAACACCCCTGCTTGAGTTTCAAGACGTCACCGTCACCCGGGGCGGCCGAGATCTCCTCGACGCTGTGTCGCTCACGATCTGCGAGGGGGAGCATGTCGCCATCCTCGGGCCGAACGGTGCCGGGAAGACATCGCTCGTCAGGGCGATCATGCGGGAATACTACCCCTCCGCCCCGGGCCCGGACACCATCTTCAGATTCCGGGGGCTGGACCGGTGGGATGCCTTTGATCTCCGCTCCCACCTCGGCGTCGTCTCCGGTGACCTCCAGCAGACATTCTTCCGCACCATATCGGGCCGCGAGGTTGTGCTCTCGGGGTTCTTCTCGAGTATCGGGCTCTTCACCCACGCAGTGACCCCCGCGATGGAGCGAAAGGTCGACGAGATCCTCGAGTTTCTCGATGCCGCCCATCTTGCAGACCGCCAGATGACCGAGATCTCCTCAGGCGAGGCTCGCAGGCTCCTTCTCGGGCGGGCTCTCGTCCATGACCCGAGCACCCTCCTCCTCGACGAACCCACGACCAGCCTTGACCTGAGCGCGCTCCACACCCTCCGAACGATCCTCAGGAAGATCGCACGTTCAGGCACCGGCATCATCCTCGTGACGCACAACCTCCACGATATCATCCCTGAGATCTCCCGGGTCATCCTCATGAGGGACGGCACCATCTGGCGGGATGGTCCGAAAGCGGAGATCCTGACCGATGAGACCATCGGCGGCCTCTTTGCGGTCCCGGTGCACGTGGTGGAGGTGGACAACTACTACTACGCGACCGGGTACTGACCGGGGCACCACACCCCCGGGTGCGATTACAACCCCCTACTCCTGCTTCCCGCCTACCCGGTACCGCGGCGACGTCCGCCGCCAGTAGTAGATCTCGTAGGCCATCAGCGCGAGCAGCACCACACAGGCCCCGAAGAAGAAACCCATAACGAGATCATGGACCGGCGGCGCCCCAGCGGCCCCATCCAGGGAAGACTGGAGCACGGAGTTCTCATCTCCGCCGCCGGCGAGCCTCGGCTCCGGCGGCACGCCATCCTGCAGGATTGGCAACAACATCGGGAGGAGCCCCCAGAGCCCGGCACTCACCAGGATGACGATGCCAAAGAGCGTCACGTACTTCTTCAGCACCGATCCGAGATCACTTTCCGGCGGCACGATGATGAGGACCTGGTTTGCAAGCCCGTAGACCTTCACCTCACGCCCTTTCTCGCTCCAACGGGTCTCCGCGACCTCAATAAGCCCCGCGTCAAGGAGATTTTCGATGTGGTAGGAGGCGGTGGTGATGGGGATCCCCATCTGGCGTGCGATCTCCGACGACGTCAGCGGCCCGCCGCCAAAAGCCTGGATGACCGCGTTTGCCGTCTGGCTCGCCATCGCCCGGGCAATCTTCTGCGCCCGTTCATCGCCCGGCTGGACGACAACAACATTCTCAGCCATGGAGTGCTTCAAGAATCTGTTTGTATCCGTGCTCAAGCGCCTCTTCGAGCCGGGAGACGTCAGACCCCGCACCCTGGGCAAGGGTCGGCCTGCCGCCCCCCCTCCCGCCGAGGATGCCGCAGACCTCTCTCACGATATCAGCGGCGTTCACTCTCGGTACACCTGATGTTGCCACCACCTTTACGTCCCCATCCCCTGACGCGAAGAGCGCCACACCACCCTCATCGGAGATTGTGGTGGCGAGCGCAACGAGCTCTTTCGGGTTTGCATCCACCCGCATGACGACGACCCTGACACCGTCCACCATCTCGCCTCCGAGATGCTCCATCTGGAGGTCTACCACCTTCTTCTGTAGGCGTTCGATCTCCTTCCTCTGCTCCTTCCACTCCGAGAAGAAGCGTGCCACCGTCGCCGGCAGATTCTCGGGCTGGACACTCACCACGTCGGCGGCTTCCTGGAGGAGATCGTCCATATGCTGCATGGAGTGCACGGCAGCGAGACCGGCCGCAAAGATCAACCGCTCCACGCCATCCTGGATGTGCTCGACGCCGATGATCCTTATAGGCCCGATCTCGCCGGTTGTCCGGACGTGCGTCCCGGCGCACGCCTGCACATCGCCGCCGACCTGCACCGTCCGGATCTCCCTGCCCGGCGGGACGCCGCCCTGGTAGAGGCCAAACCCGTACTTCTGCTCCGCCTTCGTCCGCTCCTCGGTGCGGACGTAGACCGGCATATCGGCCATGACCATCCGGTTCGCCTCGATCTCGATCTTCCGAAGTTTCTCGGGTGTGATATGTCTGTAGTGCCGGATATCCAGGCGGGACGCATCGCTCCCCTTCTGGGCACCGGCCTGATGCACGTGGGCGCCGAGCACCTTCTTTGCCGCGTGCAGGAGGACATGGGTCGCCGTGTGGTGGCGCATCAACGACAGACGGCGCTCCTCGTCCACCATACCCTTCACCCGGTCACCGCGCTTCAGGGCACCCCCCGTGACCCGGTGGAGGATCACCTCCCCGAGTTTTGTGACCTCCTCCACCCTGACCATGCTCTCCGCGGTCACCAGGGTGCCGGTATCGGATGGCTGGCCGCCTCCCTCCGGGTAGAAGAGCGTCTGGTCAAGTGCCACGAACCCGTCGAAGTAGTCCAGCACTATAGCGTCGAACTCGACCTCGCTTGGGAGATCGTAGTAGAGTTTCTTCGTCGGAGGAAGAGCCTCTGCCCGTTCACGGTAGGCAGCAAGCGGATCTTCTGTTCCAGCCGCCTTCTGCGCCTCCGATGAATGAATCTCAGCGATCAGCGAGTAGAAGTTATCTGGGATCTCCACAACAGCCCCCTCGGCAGCCGCAACATCCTTCACCATCTCAGGCGGGATACCGTGCGAGTCATACAGGGTGATCACCTCCCGAAGGGGAACCCGGGTGCTCTTTGCCCTGTAGTTGCGGGCAATCTTCTGGACGATCCGGGTCCCGCGCTCCAGGGTGCTTGCGTACCTGGCCACCTCGTTCTCCACGATCTCCCTGACCACGCGGACATCCTGCTCAAAGCTCTCAGTCCCCACGACCTGCATCTGGGCCTCGATCAGATCAGCAAGGTCCTCGTCCACCGAGAGGTCGTTCATCATCCGGAGCGTGCGGCGGAGCACAAGTCGGGTGAGGTAGCCCTCACGGACGTTTGAGGGGACGATGCAGTCGCCGAGCATGTAGGCGAGGCAACGGGTGTGATCTGCGATCGAGTAGACCTTCTCGATCGGGATGACGATCCGCTCCAGCTTCTCCAGCGGTACGTCGATGACCTCGGCAACCTTCTTCCGAAGGGTGTAGAGATTCGTCCCGGTGATATCCATGACTCCGGCGAACCTGGCACTGAGCCCCATGATCTTTGTAAATTCCGGGTTGTCGAGGAGATCCTCGAGGTGAGCCGAACGCATCAGACGGCTCACCATCTCAGGGAAGACCGCGTCGTATATCGTCGGTGAACCCTTCGAGGCCCAGACGAACCTCTCAAGGCCGTAGCCGGTATCCACGATATTCAGCCGTAATGGGTAGTAGAGCTCGCCGTCGATCTCGACGGGCGGGTGATGATTGGTCTTCTGCCGACCGAGGTTCATGAAGACGAGTGTCGCGACCTCAAGCCCTCCGATGAGCACCTCGACGGATGCTCCCGCGTTCCCGCCGCCGTACCAGGGATTCTCCTTATAGCTGACCCGGTCAAGATCGCCCCCGATGGATGCGATGAACTCGTCGCAGAGGGCCACCGTCTCGTCCTTCCAGTAGATCGGCTCCTCCGGTGTGTTGAAGGCGTGGTGCGCCATCATCTCAAAGAGCGTCAGGTGACGACCCGATTTCCCGACTGAATCGAGGTCGTTTAAGCGGATACAGGGTTGGGAGATGGTGAGCGGGTTTGCCGGCGGCGGGACGACGCCGCTCGTGACGAGCGGCTGAAAGTCGGCTATGGATGCGATGGTCAGATAGATGTCATCCCTCCACCGGGCGGCTACGGGGTATCTCTCGAGGCGTGTATGGCCATGCCGCTCAAAGAACGAGAGGAACGCTTCCCGCATCTCGTCAACGGTGTGGGGCTTGAAGACCGGGTTACCGATGAAGTTGTACGTCACGCACGGGGCGTCTCCGCAGAACTCCTGCTCCGGGTCCCGGGTCCAGAAGGCCGCCCCGCAACTCTTGCAGACCTTCCGCTCAAACCCCTGAGATTGGAAATAATCGAGCGTATATTCATCCTCGAGCATTGAAAATCACGTAATATAGTTTGGTATGATTGGAATCAATATAGTTGTTTGCGCAGTATGTTCAAAGTTTCCATACGTCCTGGTACCAGAGATCGTAGGATTCATGGATTCCCGTCCGCTCTGCGATGCGTACCGCGAGGATGTGCCAGCACTCGCGCCCCCGGAAGAGGAAGTCGTTGCAGGTGCAGAAGTCTCCCTCCACGATGTACTCATCGCCGTGCCCGACCACGACGTAGAAGTCAAGGTAGTGTTTCACCCTTCTTTCATCGACGGCAGCAAGCGCTTTTCTACCCCGATCTTTGTAAGAACATTCGATCCAGGCGCGAAACTTCGGTGTCAGTCTCCGTTCTTCTTCGATCTCTTCCCAGATACTTTTCATGGAACTACCACTACGTGTGGCGGATCAGAGATATAATGCCACCCCATACGGGAGGCAAGGACCTCCATGGCCGGAGCCTCGAGTGTATAGTGGGTGGCCTCCAGGCAGGGGATGGGCGATGCACGGGCCACGCTGTGCTTCAACTCCGCTGAGAGGAAGGCATCCGCCCCGAGGTCCGCGGCCTCCTGGATCAGATCGATATCAAACCCGCTCCCCCCCACGACCGCCAGACGCCTGATCGTGCCCACCTCCCCGTAGACCCGTATGCCCCCCCCACCTGGGAGGCGACGGGCGATCTCTTCGGCATCGAGCGCGCAGTCACCGACGAGGCCGGCGGTCATCCGCTCCCTCGACTGGAGTCCGAGGATCTCCGCCAGGATGTCGTTGACGCCGTCGTGAGCGTGATCGAAGTTCGTGTGCATGACGTAGAGGTTCATATCACTGGAGAGAAGACTTCGAAGCAGGTGCGAGGTCGAACCCCTGACCGCCGTGATCGGGCTCCAGAGGGGTGTGTGGTGGACGACCAGCATATCGGCGTCGAGGGTGACGGCGACCTCCACCACCCTCTGCGTGGCGTCGAGGGCACAACAGATCGTCCTGAGTTCCTCCCTGCCCTCGACGATAAGGCCTATCCTCCCGGCATCGTAGTCTTCTGCCAGTTCAGGTGGAGCAACCTGCTCCATTGCGGTGACGAACTCCTGGATATCCATAGTGGTACCTCATGTCGACTTCCCGAATAAATACGTCGGGTGTTCGGCACCCCCGCCGTACGGTCGGCTCCAGACATTCAACCGTATCTTCGGGGGCTGTTTCGCCACGGAGAGGGCATGGTGCGCAGACCACGAATATTACTTTAGGTAATAATCAACACCTATAAATATTCCAAAATGGATACTCGTTCATGAGAAAGTCCCTCGACCTCATCAATGCCCGGATACGCGACGGTAACGCACGGGTTGTTACCGCCGACGAGATGCCGGCAATCGTCGACGAACTCGGGGAGGAAGGAGCGCTGGAGGAGGTCGATGTCGTCACGACCGGGACGTTCGGGGCAATGTGCTCCTCTGGTGCATTCTTCAACTTCGGGCACGCCGATCCCCCCATCAGGATGGAGCGCGTCTGGCTCAACGACGTGGAGGCCTACGCCGGTATAGCAGCGGTCGACGCCTACCTGGGCGCAACCCAGGAGGCCGACTCCCCGGATAGGATCTACGGTGGTGCCCACGTCTTCGAAGAACTCGTCGCAGGGAATACCGTGGAGCTCCGGGCGACCTCCCACGGGACCGACTGCTACCCGCGCAGGAGTATCACCACAGACCTGCTGCTTGAGGATATGAATCAGGCGGTCATGGTGAACCCCAGAAACTCCTACCAGTGTTACGATGCGGCGGCAAACACCACCGACCGAACACTCTACACCTACATGGGTCCTCTTCTTCCACGATGCGGCAACGTCTCCTACTCGGGCGCAGGGACCCTCTCGCCGCTTGCAAACGATCCCGGTTTCCGGGCCATCGGGGGGGGTGTTCCGATCTTCCTTGCCGGTGCGGAGGGTATGGTGATAGGCGAGGGAACCCAGCACTCGGCAGGCAGCGGGTTTGGGACGCTCATGGTGACCGGGGATATGAAAAGGATGCGTCAGGACTTCCTCCGGGCGGCGGTGATGAACGGCTATGGGGTGACGCTGTACGTCGGCGTCGGCGTCCCGATACCGGTGCTCGATACCGATATCGTCCGGAGCACCGCGGTGCGGGATGAAGATCTCCTGACCGAGGTCATCGATTACGGCACCCCCCGGCGGGACCGACCGGTGCTTGCGACGGTCAGCTATGCTGACCTAAGAAGCGGGGCCATCGAGCTCGGCGGAGAGATGGTCAGGACATCATCGCTCTCCAGCTACCGGCGGGCCCGGGCGGTGGCACAGGAGCTGAAGGGCTGGATCGAGGAGGGGAGGATGGAGCTTGCTCTTCCCACCCGGCGGATCGACCCGACGAAGCGGGTGAGGCCCATGCGCGAGACGGCGATCACCCCCCGTGTCAGCGACATCATGAACCGGCAGGTGATCAGCATCACGGAGGATGAGGAGATCCGGGTGGCGGCAAAACGGCTCCTCAAGGATGAGACGAACCACCTCCCGGTCCTGGACGGTGACGGCATGCTTGTCGGGATCATAACCACATACGACGTCTCAAAGGCCGTGGTGACCGATGGGAGACTGCGGCAGGTGAAGGATATCATGAGCCGTAAGGTGATCAAGACGACTCCGGATGAACCGGTGGATATCGCCGTCCAGAAACTGAAACGGAATAACATAAGCGCACTTCCCGTGGTGGATACGACCAACCGGGTGGTCGGGATCCTCTCGGCGATCGATCTCGGGAAACTCTTCGGCGGGAGGTTGTGACGATGAAACTTCTGCTGACGTTCTCCCGGAGGGGCCAGCACGATTCCAGGAGGGAGCCGGTGATCGCCCGGGTGGTGAAGGAGACCGGCGTCCTGATCAGTGTGGAGAAGGCGAACATCGATTCCATGGCCGGTGAGGTGTTGATAGATATCCCCGATGCCGACGCAGATCGGGTCAGGCAGCGCCTCGCGGAGATGGATGTCTCGGTCCGCGTCATGGAGAACGCCATCGTCCTCGACGAGGCTGAATGCATCGACTGTGGGGCCTGTATCAGTGTCTGCCCTCAGGAGGTCTTCTCCTTCGACGAGGAGTGGCGTCTCCAGGTGAACGCCGCGCGATGCGTTCTCTGCGGGAAATGCATCCAGGCATGCCCGCACTCCGCCCTCTCGCAGCTGGGATGATCAGGGAACACTTCGAGTTCCGGCAGACGATCGCCACCATCCTTGCCGACGATCCACGGCATGTGGAGGCGGCGAGATCCGGTATGATGACCGCCCGGCAGGAGGTCGAGCGGCAGATCACTACGGATCCCTATTTTTCAGTGACACTTGAGCCGTATGTCCCGGAGTGCCCGGGCAGGACTGTCGGCCGCATGGCCCGGGCGGCAGGAGATGCCGGGGTCGGACCCATGGCGGCTGTTGCGGGCGCCATCGCCTGGGCGGGGGTGGAGACGATGGTCGAGGCGGGCGCGGCATTTGGCCTCATCGATAACGGGGGGGATATCGCTCTTGTGAGTGATCGCGAGATCCGGATAGGCATATTTGCGGGAGAGTCGCCCTTGAGCGGGCGCTTTGCGTTTCTGCTCCCGCCGCAGGATGAGATCCTCGGTATCTGCACGTCCTCTGCGACGGTAGGGCCATCCATCAGTCTCGGCATCGCTGACGCCGTGACGGTCTTTTCTCCTGACGTCGCTGTCGCGGACGCCTGGGCGACGGCGATCTGCAACCAGATCGCCCGAGACGATACGTCCATCCTCGATACCCTCCCGGGCACAGGGGTTTTGGGGGTGCTCGCCCTCATCGACGATACGGTGATCCGCTGGGGCGACCTCCCCCGGATTGTGCGGGCACGGGTGGATGAACGATTGATCACCACGGGAAGGCGGCCCCTCTAAAGCCATCCCTCGTCCAGGTACCCGGCCATCTCCCGGTATGCCCCCCGCCCACGGAACTCCGCCTGCACCCGCTCCCCGTCGGTGAGCAATACGATCGGATCCCCGTCCTTCATCTGGAAGATGACCTCAGATATATCGATCTCATCGATGATGACCCCTCGGAGAAGATCCGACGCCGCATGGAGCTGTAACCGCTCTCTCGTCAGCTCGTCGGGAACCTCCCGGAAGTAGTAGTAGAAGACCTGGTAGGCGTTGAGGAAGTCGGAGGCGAGGAGAGCCTCCCTGATCTCGCCATCGAGCGTATCCAGCACCTCAGCCAGCCGCTCATCGTCATCATCACTGATCTCGAAGAGTTTATCAGCGAGCCCTGCCAGTTCGATATAGTCAACCATTGTCCTCTTCTCACCTGACCCTCGCCGCACCTCAGGCCTGCGATCTGCTCAACCGAAACGGTGCGGCCGGCATATGAATAACTATATCGGTTCTCTCGGAAAAAGAATAGGTGTGCGTGAGGAAGATCTGGACTGGGCCATATACCACTGTATTCCGGAAAGTGGTGGTGTTCCGACCAAAGACCTGGTGGCAACCACCGGTTTTGAATCCTCTGAGGTCATGGCATCTCTTGAGCGCCTTGAGCGCTACCTCCTGATACGGCGGTCCGGGGAGGTGGTGAGGCTTCTATCCATCCAGGAGTCCCTGATCGAGTGCCAGTGCCGGTACACAAGGGATCTGCCATTTACCATCGAGAACGGTGTCATAAAGGCGAAGAGGAATGAGGAGTGAGGAGATGCCGACCGTAGCGGTGCTCCGGATAGGCCACCGGCCGGAACGCGACCAACGGGTGACGACCCACGTCGGGCTTGCGGCGCGGGCGCTCGGGGCAGAGGGTATGTACCTCGCCGCAGATGACCCTGGCGTGATTGCGAGCATCGATGATGTGGTCTCCCGGTGGGGAGGGGACTTTTTTGCGGAGGATGGCGTTCGATGGCGCCGGTGCATCGAGGACTGGAAGGCCGGTGGCGGCAAGGTGGTCCACCTCACGATGTACGGGCTCAGGATGACCGATGTCATCGACGAGATCCGGGACCAGGAGCGGGTGCTCGTGGTGGTGGGGGCCGAGAAGGTGCCGGGTGATATCTATGGTCTTGCTGACTACAACGTCTCGGTGACCACCCAGCCCCACTCCGAGATCTCTAGTCTCGCTCTCTTCCTCGACCACCTCTTTCTGGGGAAGGAACTCGATAGAGAGTACCCGGACGCGAAGATACGGATCGAGCCGACAGCCACAGGGAAGAGAGCGGTGGAGCGGTGAGAGGGCGGGTTCTGGTTGCCGGGTTTGCCACGCGACATGTGGCGCAGTCGGCCCGCCGGGCCGGCTACACGGTCTACGCCGTCGATAACTTCTGTGACCAGGATCTCGCCTGGTGCACGGAGGACTGTATCACCTACGAGGAGAACGCCGAGATCTCGGAGAAGATCGCTGAGATGGCCGCACGCCACCCGGTGGATGCGCTGGTTGTCACCTCTGGTGCTGAGGCCGTCGGGACGACTATCCCGCTCTACGGTACGCCGCCGCGGAAGGTGGAGCGGTTCCTCGATAAGCTTGAGATCCAGCGGTTCTTCGAGGAGCTGGATGTTCCGGTCCCGTCGCTTGCCGAGGATGGGCATTACCCCGTGATGGTCAAACCGCGCCTGGGATCAGGGGGATGGCGTAACGCCATCGTGAGGAGTGAGGAAGAGCTCCGCCGGTGGCAGGAGGTCTGGCCGGATGTGCCCTACGTCGCCCAGAGCCTTGTCGACGGGATCCCTGCAAGCGTCTCCTGCGTCGCGGATGGCCGACGTGCGCGGGCGATCGCGGTCAACCGCCAGATCCTGCGGGGGGAGGGGGAGCGGGCACACGGGTTTGCCGGATCGGTCACCCCGTTCGGCCATCCGCTTGCCGGGGATATGGTTGCGTGCGCAGAACGGATCGCAGCAGCGAGCGGGTGCGTGGGCTCGATCGGTATCGATTTCATGGCAGGGGAGAGGCCGTGGGCGATCGAGATCAATCCCCGGTTCCAGGCGACCCTGGATACCGTGGAGATGGCGATCGGGGAGAGCGTCTTTGCCATGCACATGGATGCCTGTCGCGGTGCCATCCCATCGGCAAGGCCCGTGGCCCGGGGGGTCGCAATCAGGAGGATCCTCTTTGCTGAACGAGATATGCGGCTTTCTGCAGACCTTGCCCCGCTTGCGCCCCGGGTTGCCGATATCCCCTGGCCGGATACCGAGTTTGAGGAGGGAAACGCCCTCGTGAGCGTCTACGGGTGGGGGGAGACGGAGGCTCTGGCATGGTCGGACCTGGAGAGGAATATTGGGTCCGTCCGAGAGGTAATCGGGGTCTGATCGAGCCTGCGGGCCCGATCGCGGGAAAGGGCATTATGGGTTGAGAGCACACTATTGTTGGGTATCGATTCTTTATCTTTCGGGGCTCTCGGGGGCGTAGCGGGAAGAACCCGTCCGCGAGCGCGGGGACGGGCGCTCCGCCCCTTCGTCATGCATTCTGTGTACTTACCGCAAGCTATATCCCAATATAAGATATAATAATATTTGTATGCTTCGAGCCTACAAGTATCGGATGTATCCCAGTCAGGAGCAGGTTGCCTCTCTCATGCACCACATCCATGCCTGTCGGTTTGTGTATAATAATTCTCTGGAGCAGAAGATCCGGGCATACGAGCAGGATGGTAAAAAGCTCTCCTGCTTTGACCTGAACAACCGCCTTCCCGCCCTCAAGGAAGAGCATCCGTGGCTCAAAGAGGTCAACTCCCAGTC
>FZPS01000088.1_pt197 | contig 12790 bp, 11 predicted proteins | sample 1817821 | NCBI WGS metagenome assembly FZPS01 (sample SAMEA104158645, study PRJEB21678) | metagenome | place: Germany | collected 2015-04-21 | reverse complement strand
ATGCAGCCGAGCGCAAGCGACCAAACGTTCAGGGGGGAGAGTTTCTTTTCGAGTTTTACATTTTCATTTTTCATAGTTACTCCTGCCACCAAAAATCTTTGGTCAGTTTCCATCCGATCAAATCTTCAAACTCCTTTTTTGTTCCTCGATTTTCAAACAATTGCCACATAAAGTCACCGGTAAAATTCCCTTCCATAATGATCCAACCACTTTCAGTCAGAACCATATCCCACCCGACATAATGAATAGTGTCAAGTTTCAATGCAAGAGTGGTAACAGTTTCTACAAGATCCTTCCATCTCGGTATTTGAAATCCAGGAATCTGAACACCTGTATCAGGATGCTTCTCAAAGCATTCATCATTTTCAGAATACCCGTTTGTACAGATTTTTCCTGTCCCTGGATCTATGCCTGCGTCCAATGTGCCATAAACAGCACTAGTCAGGAAATTTCCTCCCCGTCCGAATTTGAACCAAGGATGATACACATGAACAGTGTTGCCAATACGAATTGTTGGAACGCGAACAGCATTAATTGAATTCGGATGGAATGCTGCCATTTCAGGAACCTGTATAATAAGTTCTTCCAGGATAATAGAATTCTCTTTTCCCCTGCGATATAAGGACTTGTTTATCTCGTTCTCAGCCAACAACTTATAAAAGAGTGCTCGATATTCATCCTCAGTCATTTTTGCGTTAACTGAAACCTTATGAACACCATTTCCTCCACCCATATCTGTTGGCTTAACAACAAATTCGTTATGCTTATTTACAAAATCCCTGAATACTGGATAATCCTTCTCCGTTTCAATTTTGATTACATCACGACCATAATACTCTCTAAATAAGCAGTATGTTTCCCACTTATTATTTAATATGTGTGCATCTTCCAATCTGTTCAATCTGTTCCGATACACAACTTTTTCTCTGGTTGTGATATATTCCTTAATTTCCTCATGAGTTTTATCCCCAAAATGAAGATAATAAAACTCACTTGCCGGGCATCCATACGTCCAATAAAAATAAATAGTCGTAAGCGTTTCGTTTTCAATATCCTCGGGATTCGTTAGCGTTGTCCTTGCTTTTACAGTATTCCTTATGGATTCCAAAACCTCATCTGTATAGTAGCCGGACTTTTCTGCTACAATCGCCTTGGCTTGTTCGATGCGCTTTACTGGATCATTGGTTATCTCGATATGCACCGATACATCCTCCCTTACATCAAATCCCGTCTGACAAGATCGTTACCGTCCTTGTCGAGAACCTTCAGGTTCTTCAGCGCAGTCTCATACTTTTCCAACAGCTTATCGTAGTCATCGTCCTGAACGAAGAACCCGGCAGCTCTGTCTCCCTGGCTCGTAATCCCTTTGAATTGGTGACCTTTATTTCGAACAAGGTAATACCTTGAGATTATTCCCTTTTCATGCATTTCCTCAAAGCCTTCGTACCTGTCGAGGACGCCGTCGCTGCAATACAGATAGCAGGTCATGAGGTATTTATTTTCTGCCTTAACCTCCCCCACTTCCGGATCGATACCCTCGTGCATATCGATGATGGCTTTGATCGGATCGAATCCGGACATGATCCTGGTGATCTCGTATTTTACGAACCCACCGGTTCTCGCGCAGAACTCAAGAACATATCCGTGCTTTCCATCGGTGATCATGTTGATATTAATCGGGGAGTTGTAAAGATGGAAAGCATCTGCGATTTTCTGGGTGGTGGCTTCTATTTCCCGTGTCAGCTCATCTGAAATATTCGCCGGGTACAGGCTTCCGGATAAGACAAACCTTCCGTTCTTCAGTTTCTGTTTGCATCCGATGCAAAGGACAGTTGCCCTTCCCTTAACTACAAAAGCCTCAACTGTCAGTTCCTCACCCTCGACAAACTCTTCCACAACCGCTGTCTTCGTGCGGCTGGTTTCGATTGCTTCAGGCAGGTATTTTTTTACTTCATCAATGTTATTACATCTCATTACCCCTCTCGCACTGTAGGCATCAACGGGTTTTACAACGATAGGGTAATTCAGTTCCTTTATCTTCTCTTCCTCAAAGTGATCCACTACAACGTATCTGGATGTAGGGATACCGCCTTTGATGAACACATCCTTCATGTAATGCTTATTGGAAACCAGCTTTACCGTTTCCAGATCCAGATATGTCTTTAGTCCCAGTGCTTCACACGCCTCTACCTCTGCCACAATAATCTGGTCGGCACAGGCTGTGAGCACCATATCCACATGCTGGTTCTTCGCCAGTTCAATAATTCCTTCCACATCCATGGCGGATACAGGATAGAACTCATCGCAGTACTTTGCCGCGACACAATTCGGATTCATATCCGCGAGGAGAGTCCTGTATCCTCTGAATTTTAATTCTTCAATGACTGCAACCTGGGCTATGCCACCTGCAAGCACAAGGGCTTTCTTCATTACCATCCTCCGTCTTTCTTTTATTATCAAAGGCGAAGGGATTGAAGTTATCGCACCCTTGTGCCTGTAAAAATACTGTTCAGGTTGTCGTTTACTCAAACAGCTCCGTATACTTTGACTCGTCCTCAATCACACCGTATGCTTTCGCCCGCATAAGGATCTTCTCCGCCCAGCAGCGATGCGGACCGATCTCGTTCATCTTATTGCCGCTGGTACTCTTGATGACACCACCGCTTGTTCCCATTACCTGGCAGGCATCGTCATAGACTTCCTTCGTTACAGCAAGCATGCCGTTCACATAGGGGATGTGAGTAGGATGAATGATGGTCTTGCCAATGAAGCCGTTAGCAAGATCCAGAAGCAATTCCCTCAGAAGTCCATCCACAGCGTCGTTGATCAGCGTCTGCTGCTTGAACAGAGATTTGTTGATGGTCTCCGGCGCTTCCTCGAACTTCATGTCCTTCCTGGCTCTGAAGTACTCCCATACCGGGCCGGACACACTATAGTCGTTGTGACGGGAGAAGACGTTCAGCACATCTTTCAGGCAGTCTGCGACCGTCATGATGTCATAGATCGTATAGTTGATGCCACGGCGAACGCCAAACACGGACGACCAGTCGGTACCGCCGACACGAACGTTAAGAACCAGATTCTTATGCCTGTCCAGAATCTCCTTCACGCCCATCAGCTCGGGGATACGGGTCTCCAGATAAGCCATCTCTTTGCTTTCCAGAATCGGCATGCCGTAAATGACCTCGCCGAACTTCTGGTTCAGATACTCCAGATGCTCATAGTACGCCTCGCCAACCTCCATGTTGAACTTCGGGAAGTTAAAGGCGGTCACCAAATGAATATGCTCCGGCTTCAGCATAGAGGAGAAGTGCTTGAACTGCTCTACGTTGCGGACGCGGAAGATGATCAGAGGAATTTCCTCATACTTGATCGTGCCCTTTTCCAGCTCCACATTCAGTGCATCCAAGAGCCTGATCACATTCTGCTCCGCTTCCGGAACCAGTTCCTCCTTGCAGGCATCCTCAAAGCACATAACCATCGAGGTCAGCCCAGGATACTTCTTGGTCAGAATCGGCTCAAGGAAATCCTTTGTTCCCGGCATGTACAGGGTCGCGCCAAGGCAATAGCGCAGCATATCCCTGTCTGTATACTTATCAAAGTTAATGGGTTCAATAACGAACTTGGAACTTGGCTGATAAGCGTGGTGTCTCATACTCCTCTGTTTCCTTTCTCTTCGCCGCCGGGACAGCTTTCCCGACGCGGCTTCTCTCTATTTTTTATGTTTTATCGGGAAACTTCCCGATGAAGCATCACATAGATAACCCGACAATTATTTAAAGCACTTCTCAAACTCTTTTCTCATACCGATTTTCAGATACTGTGTCAGAAAGTTTCCCCAGTTTCCTTCAATTACAACCCATCCCTTTGGTGTCAGGGCGAAATCCCATCCGACATATGGATAGTAGGGTATGAGAGAATGTATCTTTTTCACTGTTTCCATCAAAGTATCCCATTCCGGGATTAAAAAGCCGCGTAGTGGAACTCCCGTATCGGGGTGTGTCGTATATGTAACAGTTCCTTTTCCGAATCCGTCACTGATAACAACTCCTGTTTTCCAATCTACTGCTGCAGATAGTCCACCGCTGCTCACATTGTCAATAACCATTCCCGTTCTTCCCATGCGAACGAAAGCCTCGAAAACGGAGAAACCCTCGCTGTTCCATCTTGAGCATACTCTCACCGTGTTCACTGATGTCGGGTTGAGCTCGGCCATCCGCTTGTCCTGTATGATGAGTTCTTCGATCACCCACTCTTCGCCTTGCTCAAGCAGGGTTTTTGCCTCTGATTCTATAGCTTCAGGAGTGCCGTTGTGAGAGCGAATCATGGTACCAATTCCCATCCGCCCTTTGCTCTTTTTGGCGATATAGGAGGAATGGGATCGGCAGAACGCAAGGAAAGCCGTCCGGTCTTCTTCACTGTCAGTCAGTCGGCATACATCTCTGTGGAAGAAATCCTTAAAACGGTTATAGAATTTGTATTTATCTTTTAGCAGTAGATAATTCTCGCCAAGACCAACTCGAAGAACCATTTTCTGATCCTTCTCTTTACGGGAAACAAATGCATCACGCTGTTTTTGTGAAAGGTCTCGGAATCCAAATATATAGTATTCTTCAGGTGTCACAGTGTTTTTGTACCACGCTTTTACCATATCCTTTCGGCGCCGCACAATTTCTGTAGAATCCAAGCTGCTTTCATAAATATCGATTGCTTCAGTAACGGCATCTTCAAAAGATACCATCGAACCTTTAGCGTTCTTCATCTTAGGAAGGGTTTTCTCTCCCAAGATACGCCAGATGGAGGGCAATCTCCATATCTTGTAGATAACAGCTCGTTTTATATATACCTTTCGTTCAATCAAATCGCTGATTGTCATTTTGCTTCTTTCCTTATGTATAGAATCTTTTCACTGCAAGCACTGGGCGCATAGTTCCTTTAGTTCTTCCTTGATGCCAATTCCTGATGCAATCTGCCAAAGAATATGACCGCTGGCATTTCCCTCTACCAAAATCCATCTGTCCATGGATAGCGCTAAATCCCAGCTGCAGTACCTGTTTTCAGGGATTCTGCCAGCTAATTGTTTGCACAATTCACAAGCATCTGAGAAAAGCGGAATTTTGAATTGCTCAAATCTTATTCCGGTGTCTGGATGTTTTGCATAGATATGACCTAACTCATCACTTACAGCTATTATAGTTCCTGAATCATCAAGAGCAGCAAAGATACCGCCTGCTCCACCATTATCTACAATCGCATTGCCTACACCCATACGAAGTACAGGGAATTTGCACTTTATACCACTATTTGTTACAAATGTGGCTATACGGAGCGTGTTAACTGAAAGTGGATGAAACTGTGCAAGAACTTCGTCCTGTCGTATTACTTCTTCAAGGAGTACCCCCCCCACATACTGTGAACGCAGTTCTTCCAGTGCTTGATCAACTGAATCAGTAACACAAAGTTTCCTGACGCCTTGCCCTTTACATGCTCCTATAGGTTTTGCGATAAACTCATTATGCGCAGATAGAAAGTCACGCACATTGTCGGTTTCGGATTCGGACTCATAGATGCAAACGTCACGGTAAAAGAAATCAGAAAACTCCAAATATGTTTTATATTTGTTGCTCAACAATGCGGGATTTGAGTTAAGGCCCTGTGTTAGCCTTTTCCTATCGGCATTACTTATATAAGCATCCCTTGCATGACAATCTTTCTCTTCGAAATGAAATTGAAAATACTCCGAAAAACTGATATTACGGCATATTTTCATATCTGCCATATCTCTGGAAACTGCTTTTTTACTCGATGAATATGACACATTATGAGTTCGCAAGAAACTTATCGCCGAACATCTCTGATATGTACGAAATGCCGCACTGTTTTTGATAATTTGTCCAACTGAGGAATTGTAGACCTTACCTGCCAACCCGCCCATATTAAGCCTCCTTTCAGATTCTATATTGCTTCTGGATAACACTGGGAAATCATGCACATATCAGTAGTCTTTCTTTATTCCAAGCACTGGATAGAAATACTTCCTTACCCGATCTCTCATACCGTTTTTGTTCGGATATTGATTAACAAACTGGCCGTGGCTGTTTCCCTCCACCATAACCCAGCCTTGATCCGTTAAGGCACAATCCCAGCCAACATATTTTTTCACCTTTAGCTCATTGGCAAGCCTAATGCTGAATTCCACTAATTCATCCCATTTCGGTATCTGAAACCCACTTATACTAACACCAGAATCGGGATGAACATCAAACTTCTCTCCTGATTCTGTGATCGCGCTTCCAATAACCTTACCGGTGTTGGTATCCACCTCTGCAAAAATACCGCCTGAGCCTGCGTTATCAACAATGCTTTGCCCACGTCCAAACCGTACAAATGAACCAAGAAGGACGACTTCGTTTTTATTCTTAAATGTCATCATTCTTACTGTATTAACCGATTCTGGGTGAAACATTGCCATTTCATTGCTCTGATGGATTAACTCTTCCACTATGTATGTGTTGCCTTTCGCAAAGCTTAAACTAATCTTATCCCAAAGCAAAGTCAATTCGCCAAGGTCGCTATGCACAATCTGTACATGCTTTCCCATGGCAGAAAATGCTTCTTTAATAATTGCTCCATTGTGTTTGACCACAAAGTCAAAGAACAATTCCTTATCGTTAATACTGTTTAACTCGATTGCTTCCCGCTTAAAAAATGATTTAAAGCGTTTAAAGCATTCCTTTTTGTCATTCAGTATATTCCATTCAATATTTCTATCAATTCTCTGACAAAGCCAATTCTTTTCATAGTCTCCCACGAATTCTGCTCTCTCTGATTCATTAAGTCTTTCATAATCAAGAAGAAAATATTCACTCGGGTTGATAGAGTAAATAAAACCCATTTCCATGAATTTTTTTCTTAATTGATTTAAATAGACAGAATCCTTCTGCTTCTCCGAAGGGACAAATATCTTAATGGCCTCTTCTGATTGATTTTGAATGTGTTTATTCAATCCTCTTCTTAAATGCTTTACTGCAAACAAGAAGAGTTTTCTGGCAAACATATTATGTTTTGCACACAATCGGAAATTCAGATAGGCTTTATCAGAGAATGACAGGGATGGTTTATCCTGTACCCCCCCCATGAATGTCTTCATACTAAACTCCCTCTCGGACTCCAAATAGCCTCCGGATAATATTCGTCGATCATGCGTTTCACAAGCACACACTGCTTTGCACGTTTGCGGGCATCGTCCTCAGAGCTGTCCCAACTGTGCGTCTGCGCTACGGAACCGCCGGTCTTCAGATAGATAGGCGCAGCAACGCGAATCATCTCCGGCACCTCATAGTGACGGATAAAACCACCGGTCGATTTCGGGTTCTCTGTGTGAAGATCAAGAGGAATATCAATAGCCTGACGCATAGCGGCCATCATCTGAAGCTGAATATCACGAACCGGATTCAGAGAATCTGCACCAATGCTCTCCAGCAGCTTTGCAGAGCATGGATTTCCGTGACCGGCGTGAGCGGATAGTTTGAAGTGACAGTCAGCACTAATCTCTCCAGCTTCACGCATCTTGTTCAGAATCCACAGGCATCCCTCATCGTAAACCAAGAAGCCACGGCAGCCGAGTCTATCCGCTCTCTTCACATCTTCAATTGCTCTGACAATCTGTTCTTGACCGCGAAGACGATAGCCCATACGGACGCCTTCTTCGGTATTCACTGAAGCGGAAGTGTCGGTGGTTGCTCTCGGACCGATAGCAAGAATAAGATCGGTCTGATACTCATGAGCCAGTTCGACCATTTTGCTGATCTCTTCGTCGGTCAAACGCATAATGCCTTGGGTCTGAGTGACGCGATGGAGGTAAAGACCATAGGAATCAATCGCTTCCAACAATGCTTTCATGACCTTCGGTCCCTGAATGCCAGGAACCTCGAAACGATACTGACCACCATCAGGGAATCGTTTCTCCGATGTGGGCAAATCGTATGCGTCCCCGCCGGGAAGACCGACGGACTTCAAGAATTCTCTTGTTTTGTCCATGCTATTCATAGTGTTCTCTCCTTCTTTAAAAAATGTTTTCGCCTTCCGGCTGGGAATAGTTTTTATCTGTAATTAGCTGAGTAAGCTAACAGCAAGCGTTTTTTCTCTGCCAGTTCCTCTTCCGTCATAGGGTTCTCCGGATCGCCCTTGGCGTAATCCACACGGGCGGTCTGTTCTGTTCCGTCAGTGAAGTAGACTGTCACAATTGCAATCCTTTTCTTTGGGCTTTCCGCCGTGAGATCTGGATCCTCGATGACTTTCACCTTCTGCGCCAGGGAAACGATCTTCTCGTCCAGTGGCTCGAATACTGAAAGATCAGCACGACCGTAAAGCAATCCTGCGGCTACAGCATAAGGAGTGCTCAGTTTTGCTGAAGCGATGCCTTGAATATCCGTATGGTCATGTCCTTTAACACCGAGTTTGTAGGTGTGGACTTCTACCGCTTTGATATCAGCGATGCTGATGTCGTCATGCAGCTTAATCGCCGCCTCTACCGCCGAATGGCTGTGACGACAGGAAGCATATGGCTTTACATAGATGCGTTCGATCTCGAAGTAGTCTGCTGAACCAACAAGCTTCTCCAAATCCCACTGATCTGAGAAGGTCTTGAAGAATCCTCTCTCTCCGCCGAACATATCATCTGGAGTCTCATAATCCGTTAATCCCATGTAGGCAGCAGTGAGACCGTCCATCGCAGCGCGTCCTACGTTATATGGCTTGATCTCCGACTTCTGCTCCTGAATCTCAAGCATCCCGGCCGCACTGCCAGCCGCGCTTGTAAGTACTCTCTTCATCTGCGCCTTGTCCATCCCAAGAGCAAACGCTACGCCAATAGCGCATCCTATCGTGCCGCATGTCCCAGCCGTGTGATAGCCGCGATTCTTATGGCTAGGCTGCATAGCAATCGCTACACGGCAGGCAGCTTCATAACCCATGATGATGCCGACTTTGAACGCTTCATCATCAATAGGCGTGTCATCTGCAGCCGCTTTAATCGCAGAGATGATCGACGCTCCCAAGTGGATCATGGCAAAACGCTGCCCATCGTCCAGTTCCAGAGCGTGAGCGTTAAAGCCGTTGATCAGTGCCGCTGTTTTGCTATCAACCTTTTTCTTGTATCCGATCAGTTCTGCGGTTCCATCTGGGGTACAAGCTAATAATCTCTCCCAGTGACTCCTGTTCTTCACGGCACCTGCAGCCGTGACAGCCAGATAGTCTTCTCTGCAAGCTTCAGCCTTCGCCTTTATCTCATCTGTGATGGTCGTAGCCTTATTGAATAGATAATCAACCAGGCATTCTGTTACATTTGGCATAGTCTTTCCTTCCTCACAGGTTCTCACAGGTCATCACAAGCCCTTACAGGTATCGATAAGGAGCTATAGTGTCCAGTTCTCCCTTGTCAAAGCAGTCGATGTTTCTGAAAGCATCGTGCATCATGGCACGGAACGAATCTGCCGTTACGCCTGCGATATGTGGAGTCAGGATTACATTATCAATATCCTTCATAGGATAAGCCTCCGGAATCGGCTCCTGCGCATGAACATCGAGAGCAGCATAGGAGAGCTTTCCGTCTTTAAGCGCATCAGCTATTGCAGCTGGGTCAACGATTTCTCCTCTGGCTGTGTTGATGAGGATTGCTCCATCCTTCATGACTCCCAGCGTCTCTTTATTGATCAGATTTCTTGTCTCAGGAGTAAGAGCACAGTGGATCGTCACAATATCGGAATTTCTCAGCAACTCAACCATGCCAACAAACGTCATGTTGTTTTCGGCTTCAAAATTCTCATCCATCTGCACAAGGTTATAGTAGAGAATGTTCACCTTGAACGGTTTCAAAAGGCCCACAAGCGTCTTCGCTATGTTGCCCATCCCTACGATACCGACAGTCTTGCCCTTCAGCTCTGCAGTCTGAACACCCTGCTCCTGCTTTTTCCAGACTCCGTTTTTGGTATTGTTGTTGATCGTCGGAAGTTTTCGCAGACAGGCTAGCATGAGCAAAAGCGCATGTTCAGCGACACTCTCCGCGTTCACACCTTGATTCACATAGAGAGGAATACCCTTCTCCTTAATCGCATCCAGATCGAGCGCATCAAGGCCGACACCAGACCGCTGAATCATTTGAAGCTTTTCTGCCTTCTCAAGCACCTCTCTGCTGATCTTCAGGCGGCCACCTGCGAGTATGTAGTCGGCAGAACCAACTTCAGCCATCAATGCTTCCTGTGTCTGCTCAGGGAGAAAACGAATACAAAACCCTTCCGGGACTTCTCCTTTGACAATCTCCAGGGGTGCACCACTGTATTTATTTGTTAGTAGAATTGTTTTCATCTATCCTCATCTCGCCATGCGGCTGACCCCGTTGATATCGACAATATCAATATGATCCAGCACAAACTTCGTTTTTTCTTCCAGTTCTTCTCTTGTGTCAGCAGTCATAAGAAGCGTTGCAGCGCGATTGCTGGAAGTCCTATTTGCATCGACTTCATCCCCGCGTCTTTTCAGCACTGCCCCGTAATCTACCGTTCCGTCTTTCAACAGTTCATCAAGCCCAGTAACTTCACCAAACACGCCGGGCTCCATGTAGAGAAGAAGCGTTGATAGATGCTTAGGCTTATCAAATCTTCCTTCCAGCGTCATCTGCTCTCCAACAAATGACTGAATGGAAAGATCTACGATATCGACACCTGTCGCACGTTTTACCATCTGGAAGCTTAAGCCACCACCGATACGCGGTGCAAACTCAAGTACGCTGATAATGCCATTGTTTAATCTCGCCTGATAGAAGAACGGTGTATTTAAAAGTCCGAAAGCATCGACAATCTTTTGCGCCAGATCTGCCGCCTGTTTTTCTTCCGCTTCCGTCATTTCAGCAGGGACAATGGAGCCTCCAGAATTCAGTTCGATGGAGTTTTGTGAAAGGGTCCTCTTGCTGCGGGTCATCAGGACATGCGCCTTCCCATCTATAGTGGCGCAATCAACCTGGATTTCTACTCCTGGGCAATAGCATTCCACAATGCCTTCTCCTGAACGGCTATTCTTTAAAGCGTCCTTAGCAAACTCAGTCAGCTCATCGTAGGTATTTGCCTTATGTACACCCTTAGAGCTATAAGCATCCACTGGTTTCACTACCAACGGGTACGGAAGCTTACACTCTGACAATCCTTCTATCTGCTTGAACAGCATGAAGTCGGATGTAGTAACCCTTCCCGCTTTAAATAGCTTCTTCATACGGCCTTTATTTGTAACATCAAGACTGGTTTCATAGCTATATGGATGAGGAAGTCCGAGCTTCTCACCTACGTAACAGCTCACGGAATTCGCCTGTTCAGAACATGAAGATATGACGAGGTCTATTGCATTCTCCTTCGCGTACTCTGTAATTGCCTCTTTATCAAAGGCGCTGATACTGACAAATTCATCCGCCACAGGAACGGCAGGCGCTTTGGGATTCATATCTGCCACAAGCGTGTAATAGCCACGTGCTTTTAGTTTTTCAATTAGAAGCGTATGCGGAACTGTCGCACACAGCACCAATGCTTTCTTCATACCTGTCCTCATGCAGTAATATCCTCACCTGCTCTGTCTGCGCCATGCAGCTCAAAGTATTTCGTAATAACAGTGTTGCCTTTTTTGTATGTGATTCCCTCTCTGGCAATGACTTTTTTGACTGTAAGGAAGACAATCTTGAGATCCATAAGGAAAGTGACATTGTCCACGTACTCGACATCCATCTCAAATTTTCTTTTCCACGGGAGAGCTACTCGTCCATTGACCTGTGCCAGTCCGGTAAGGCCCGGTCTGACCTCATGCCGCCGCATCTCAAAGCTGTTATAGTGCTCAAGATATTTTACCAACAGCGGTCTGGGCCCCACGATACTCATATCACCTTTCAGGATGTTGAAAAACTCAGGAAGCTCGTCGAGAGATGTTGAACGGAAAATGCGGCCAAACTTATTCAGACGCATCTTATCCGGCAACAATTCTCCGTTCTCATCCCGCTTATCGCTCATGGAGCGGAACTTGTACATCTTAAATATCTTTCCATCCTTTCCCGGCCGATCCTGTGTGAAGATGATCGGAGAACCAAGGTTCAGCCGGACGATCACTGCGAGGATCAAATACAGCCAGCAAAACAGGATAATGACCAGAGCCGAAATGATGATGTCAAGGAGGCGCTTGAATACTGCCTCGTATGGGCCTTTTACTTTGTGTTTCTCCATACTACCCCTCTAATTCAACAGTTGCTATCCTTGGTTCAAAACAGCACGTCGGACGAACACAGACGATGCGCACGCCGGATGCTCTCTGAGGCCCCACCTTCATAAATGTGGCGATTACAGACGTATCTCCACGTAAGCCTAGAGGTCCGATGTTTGACTCGTTAACCCTTCTGGTGATCTCCTGTTCCATCTCACTCTGCATGTCATACCGTCCGTCCACCTGGGCCTGGAGCATCATTGATGTAGCTTCGAAGTGTGAGCGCCCCACGCCAACAGCTAAGGTGCACGGAGAGCATCCAAGCTGTGCTACGCCTTCTGTAGCCCACTTGACAATCTCATCCAGTACAACCTGTGTATCATGCTTATGGAACACACGGTACGTCTTCGCCCGAATCGCCGGTCCGCCGCCAAACATCAGGATATGAAGGCGAATCACGTTGTCCTTACATCTTCTCAGCAGGATCGGCGCGGGCTCGACTCCAGCTGAATCAGGATTCAGACCACCAGACTGATCAATCCTATGGCTGTCATCG
>FZPS01000063.1_pt1222 | contig 12793 bp, 10 predicted proteins | sample 1817821 | NCBI WGS metagenome assembly FZPS01 (sample SAMEA104158645, study PRJEB21678) | metagenome | place: Germany | collected 2015-04-21 | reverse complement strand
TTTTGAGCCTGTCCCATTAAGGTCAATAATGACTCCAAACAAATCTTACTTTAGTAATGGCTTTATTAAGCCAACAAAGCGATTATAGAAATTTATAAGCCTTAGAAGAATTCGTGTTTCTGAGGCTTTTTTCGTGCAAAAAGTATCAATCTCGACAGTTGTCCGAACCAAATTATTTGGTTTAATGTCATTGTTTTAATGTTATAATAATTATGAGGGATATACGACATGGTAATTCCTATAATCAAAAATAGAATTTGAGAAAGTTGGTGTAAACTATGATCATTAAGGTGAAAATCGAAAATAAAAAGATTGAATATCAAGAAGAATTAGAAATTCAAAAATTCAAAGACTGGGGATTGCTTGAAAAAAATATCGAAGATTTCATTGTTGAGAATATCGATTCTGTATTTGATGATGAGGAACATTCTTTAATTGTGGTTGGGAGACAAGCTAAAAATAAGGCTAAAAAAATTAATGATTTATTAATGTTAGATAGCGAAGGTAGTTTAGTTTTAGTTGAAATTAAAAGAGACGAAGATGATATGAAAAATCGTGAAGCATTAGAATTTCAAGCCATTCGTTATGCAGCAAGTCTTGCTACTATAAAAACACCAGAGGAATTAATTAGAAAAATATTGGTTGATTATGTTACTGAATATGAAAAGCATAATATTGGTGATCGTGAATTATTAGAAGTTGCGAGAGAGAAACTTAACTCTTTTATAAAAAACAACAATATTAAATTAGAAAACTTTAATCAAACTCAGAAAATAAGGCTTATAGCCTCGTCTTATGATGCAACCACGCTAAGTGCGTGTGCTTGGTTAATTGATAATGGAATGGATATGAAACTAATTCAACTAACCCCATTGGAAGTAGATGGCGATAAGTTTATTAGGGTTGATACGATTTTACCTCAAGCTAAAAATGAAGATTTTTATGTTGAATTTGAAGAAAAAGACAGGAATACTGCTGTACCAAAATCTAAAGAGGAGTCAAGAAATCTCCCTAAGATGAGAGAGTTACTAGATGAGGGGTTATTAAAGGTTGGAGATGAGTTGTATATTAAGGGTAATGAAGATGAAGTTGCCACTGTCATTAATTCAAAATTAGTTAATTATAAAGGTGAAAGTATTACTTATAACGAATGGGGAACCAGAATTAAGGGGTGGCAAGCAATTCAAATATATGTACATGCGTGTAGGGTTGAGGATAATAAATCTTTACAAGAACTACGATATAAATTGCTCCAAAAAAGAAACACAGAAGAAAGGAATAAAAAACTAAAAACACGATAACATTAAATGAAATAAAATTATTCGCTTGATCGTTCCCATAAAACGGAAAAATATTTGTGGAGATTATATTTTAAGTTATGGAATCATGAAAGTAATATACGACATTAGAGAAATATCTTCAAGGCAATCTCCCGCATGAACATAAGGAGGAATTTAAATGGACTTAATTAAAATTGAAATTAGTAATTGGGATTTAAGTATTGTTATTAATATTTGGGTTTTAATGATAATAACTATATTATTTATAATTTTGCCTATCGGTTGGAAATATATTCGAAAAAGAAAACATATTTTTGGTTCTCTTTTTGTTAAAGAATATGAATTAACTGTTGCAGGAAACAAGATAAAAGTAGCCATAGATTTGAAGGACAAAGAAGTTGTTTATCAAACTTGGGTAGAAATGGCTACAAGAAAGGTTGGAATGGCTATAGATTTAGAAAATGATGTTATCGTTGAAGTTTATAATTCTTGGTATGATTTCTTTAATATAGTTAGAAATTATATAAAAGAAATGCCTATTAATAAACTTGATGGTTCTCTTGATTTAATTGACAAATTACTTTTGATTTTGAACGGAGGGTTAAGACAACATTTAACTTCTTGGCAAGCAAAATTTAGGAAATGGTATGAGTTCGAAAAGGACAATGATGATTCAGCAAACCTATCTCCACAAGATATTCAAAAAAAATATCCTCTATATAATGAACTATCTACTGATTTGTTGAAAGTTAATGCTGAATTAATCACTTTAAAAAATGATTTATATAACATGTTATTCAAGAAAGGAGGTAAGAATGAATGAGCATAGACAAACACAAAGTTTTTATTAGTTATTACCATTATGATGATCAAGTATATAAAGAGGAAATAGAGAAATGGAATAAAGCCTATGATTTGTTTGTGGATTTCTCGGTGAATGATGGGGAAATAGATGACACAAATATGTCTGATGAACAAATTAGAGTAAAAATCAGAGATGAATATATTAAGGACGCAACAGTCTTAGTTTTGCTATGTGGCCCTAACACAAAATATAGAAAGTTTATTGATTGGGAACTTCATGCTGCAATGTATAACACTGATAAAAATCCAAAAATGGGTATTTTAGTTGTTAATCTACCAAAATCCCAAAATAATGTAAGGGCAGTTGAAGACAGAGAAAAACAAATAGTTGCTCCAGGCACAACGTGGACTTCATTCAAAACGCGAGCAGAATATGAGAGTTCTTATCCAGATATCCCATCAAGAATAATAGACTCGCTAGTAACTAAGCACTCAGATATTACTTTTGTTAATTGGAATACTATTAATAATAACCCCTATTTATTACAAGAACTTGTTGATTTTGCCTACAAGAGAAGAAAAAGTGTTGAATATGATTTATCTGCACCTTTAAGAAGAAAAAATTCAAATTAAGAAAACAATTCACTGAAAACATAGAGGGAAGCATTTAAATTTTAATATAGTAGAAACGCCTCTTTTTTGCTAAAATTATCCTTGATTAGTAAGTTATTAAAAAGGGATTTCTAAAGGCAAAAATATAAAACAAAATAAGAAACTGTTTTAGATAAAATTAAATATTTAAAACAGTTTTTATACATTTTGAACCGCACATGATAGGGAGCTGAACTCTTTTTGTTTAACATACTTTAAAAAAGTACTCCTTGCCATATTAAGTTTTTGTGCAGCTTCATTTGATGTTATTTCTCTATTTATATATAAATTAGCGACTTCATTAAAATTATCTGGTAAGACATATCTTGGGCGTCCCATGTGGACGCCTCTTTCTTTTGCAAGCCTTATTCCTTCAGCTTGTCTTTGTTTAATATTTTCTCTTTCAGTTTCAGCAACAAAAGATAGAATTTGTAAAACAATATCACTTATGAATTTACCTATTAAATTTGTTTCATCATTTCTTGTATCTAAAAGTGGCATATCAATTACTAAAATATCAACTTCAATAATTTTAGTAATATAATGGCACTCTTCAATAATCATATTATAATCTCTACCTAAACGATCAATTGATTTTATTATTAATAGATCATTTTTCTTTAAAATGTTTCTTAACTCTTGATATTTTTCACGATTGAAATCTTTACCACTTTGTTTATCGATAAAGATTTCATTATCAGTTAAACCAAGTTTATACATTTCATCCATTTGTCTATCTATGTTTTGTGTAACACTTGAAACCCTAACATATCCATATTTCATAAAAATAACTCCTTTTTAAATTATTATACCTCTTATTTTTATGAAAAATGACAGTTGTAAGAGTCAACTGTCAGTCATAAAGCCACACCTTTATATCTATGCTTACATTTTAACTTAAATTATATAAAAATTCCACTCATTCAACGATTTAAAATAATTTTCAGCCATTATTTGAAAAAATAAATTATTTTAACAATCTTTTCCAAAATCCATAAAGGCGTACCTTTAAGTCTTTAAATCAAATAAGGAAAAGGAGAATGTTTTATGAAGAAAGATTATGTTCGTGAAGAAGAAGGAATGGTAGAATTTTATGATGAGTTGGGTTTGGGGATACCAGACTATTCCTTTAATACAGATGGTAGAATTAATGGCAACTTGTTAGAATTCAAAACGCATTTTTATGATTTAAATGAGCATAAAGGGCAATTATTAAGATATTTAGATTCATATAATGCAGGAGCTGCTGATATCCCAGAATATGCCTACCTGATTTCGATAAACGAAAGGAAATATTATAAATATAAAGTTATTTCTCACGATAAGTTTGTTTCAAGTTACATATATAGAAATGAATATAAAGATACCAATTTTGAATTAGTACAAGAAACTAAAGGTGTTTGGGTAGATCCCACAGATTTTAAAATTGAATTATTACATCAAAATACATTTGTGAAAGGTATTATCAATGAGTATTCAATAGTTTCTTATAACAATAGATTATGTCGAGAAAATAAAAGTATTAAAAATAAAGAACAAGTAAAAAATGAATTCATTTCACCGAAACTTTTAAACATTCATTCATTTGATTGGAACAAACAGATTATTTTAGAAGGAGAATATAAAAATGACATTGGATGGTTGCATTTTAATATGAATCTTCTTGGACCATCATTATTAAAAAAGCAACTAGGAGCATTCTTTACCCCTGAGCAATATGTAAGAGTATCAACAGATTATGTTAGAAAGGCCATTCAAATGATAAAGGAAAAATATGGAGAAAATAGAGATTATATAATTTTAGATAGATGTGCAGGAACAGGTAATTTGCAAAAGTTTTTTACAGAGGAAGAATTAAGTCATTGTGTATTAAATACCTATGACTATACCGAATGGACAACACTTAAAGGTTTATACGATGGTCGTGCAAGAATGATTATTCCACCAACATCAGAATCGAGAGATACACACGGATTATTAAAAGTAGGAGATGCTTTAAGTAAATCTTTTATTAATTATGGACCCCTTAACAAAATAATTAGGGATAAAAATATTAGTGTAATTTTACTAGAAAATCCTCCATTTTTAGATGTTTATTCAAATAAAGAAGGGGGAGTAAAATCTACTACTGTTTCTTCATCGTTTATTAGAGAACAAATGACCGGAAGAGAAAGAACAGATTTGGGTAATCAATTTATATGGTCAGCCTTTAATTATTATTTAAGAGATGAATATGATTTTGCCATTATTTACAGTCCAATTAAGTATTGGAAATCACAACATCTTATTGATAAAAAATTCATTAAGGGCTATCTATGCAACAAGAAACATTTTAATGCGGGAATGAGTACGGTTTCATTGATTATGTGGCAAAATATTGATGATAAAAATGAAGAATTAAATTTTCAGAGTGATAAAGGAGATAGAATCATTAGAAAGGTTTATGAGCCAATATCAAAACTTAGAGTGGCAGCGGATACAGATAATCCGATGTGTTATGTACAGGCTAGAAACTTTAATTTTTCATCGCCGAGATTTACTGCTGGTATAGTTAACATAAAAGATGATAATGCTGGTGCAGCTTGTGATGAATCTAACATATTTAATTTATTACCATTATTCTGTTTAGGGAGAAATAAGTGGGCAGAATCGGGAGACGGTGGTAAAGATTATACTATTATTGATACATACTTTAAAACTGCTGATGGCGGGACATTATATCAAAAAGATAAGGACCTTTTAAAGTCGTCTTTTGTGTTTTCATTATTAACGAATTGGAATCAATGTATTTCTAATGAAAATATTAAAAATGAGATGTGTTTAGGGCAAAAAACGAGAGCAGATAAATTATTCGAAAATTTAAATTTGTCAAACGAAGACCTGAAATTGTATAATCAATGGCTCAAAATTTTGAATATAGCAAGAAAAACTCAAGAATTTAATAAAGAATATACATATGGATTATATCAAATAGAAAATGATATAAATATAAAAATTGATAGTGGTTCAAGAAACAAAAAACGAGAACCAATAATGGTACATAAATATCCAGATTTAAATAGCGAGATATCTAATTTAAAGGATATGCTCAATAAATATTATGAAGATAATATTCATGAAAAATTACTTAAATATGAATTGTTAAAGTAGATAGTTAAATTTAAAGAAGAGCACCTGATTGTTCGTGCATGACTTTCTAGTTATGAGAATGTAAAGGTGTTTTTTATTTTTCTATCCTATAATAATGTATTTATAATTATTTAATAATGGTTTTCATATATAGTGGAATTATGATAAAATCACAATTAGGGGGGAGATAGAAAATGACCAATAAAGTAAAAACTTTTATAGGTAAAAGAATTATAGGTGGAAAAATGAAATATTACCTCGATAAGGATGATTTTTTGGTTATGAAGAATATGGATTTTTTTGTAGGAGTTCAACCATCTTTTACAATTATAGAAAAATTTAAATTTATTTCAAATCAAAATATTATTTATGGTACTGATGCGAATTATGAAGTAAGAGTTAGGTGTGATATAACTAGGTTAGCATTTAATAATTACAAGAGAAAATATGAAAAGGAAATATATAAAAGAGATGTTAACTCAACCAAAACCTATCATCTTTCTAATGATTTTTTAAATGAGATATCTAAACTTCAGTCATTTATTAAAAGAGAAATTGAGCAATATGATTTAAGTGTTTATTATGATGATTTTACTATAGATTTTAGCAAAATGGATCAATACATAGTCATAGAAAATCCTAAAAATTACTCATCAGAACAATTACGTGATTTTTTAAACATGATAGATGATACAAAAGAACTAAATATTGGTAATTCTATACTTATGATAAAGGCATTAACAAATTTTAAAAAAGAATTGATTAGTGTTCTAAACGGCACTGAGCATGAAATTACTGCTGTTTTTAAAAAATATAAATCAATACTATCAGTTGTATTATTAGGTATAAATGTTATCCCAATTTATGGGAAGAGAATAGAAACGGAAAATTATGATCCAGTTATACCGGATATTAGTTTATTTAATGAAGGAGATGAGTCAATATATCTTATAGAATTAAAGAAGGCGACAGATCTAATGTTTAATGACAGCTTTTATAGAAATAATACATTAAAAATAAAGCCTAATTTTTCTAATGCAATTCACCAAACAAATATTCAAAGAAATTTGTTGGCTGTGCAAGCTGAACATTATTATGAAACTATTCCAAAATCAGTATTAATTTATGGACACCTCAATGAAGAAAGTAAAAAATTCAAAGTAGAAGGATTGAGTCCAGCAGATTCTAAAAAGATTATACTTCAAAATTTAAATATTATAAGACACAATAATAAGGACATAATTATACTTACATACGATGAATTTATAAATAGAATAGAAGTTTTAATTAATAATTCTTCAGTAAAAAAAGATTGAAGAATAAAAAAAGATAAAAAAATAAAAATTCAATTTTCCTCTAAAATACCCCAAAAGTATGCCATTTCCCCTTTGAAGGACAAATGTTAGCAGTTTAGGTAAAATTTCCAATTGTCCGTGAAAGCCTCAAAAGTATATGAAAATTCCTTGTTTTCCTTTTGACGGCCAAATGTTAGTAGTTTTACACAGTTGGAACGAAAAAACCGATCCCTTTAAGTAAAATATGGCTCCAAACAAATTATACTTTAGTAATGGCTTTATTAAGCCAATAAAGCGACTATAAAATTTATGAGCCTTAGAAAAAATAGCCTTTCTGAGGCTTTTTTCATACAAAAAATATCAGTCGCAATATGAGTACGAACCATAATCAAATAGTTTTAAGTTTTAGTTTATATGCTTGTATAATAATATAATCACGCTATCACAACATTTAGAAAATTGTAAAAATCTAAATTTGTTTGAATTTATACATAAAAAATAAGATTAAAAATAGATTAAATCTATCAATGAGTGGAAATTTTATATAATTTTAAGTAAACTATATATAAATAAACCAAATTTAATTTTTTTATGGAGGGCTACTATGACAAATTGGGATGAATTAGTTTTCGGAGAAGAACTAGAAAAAGTTTCCAAATTAAGAAAAAGGAAATATTATGAAAAAAAGGTTGAAAAAGAACTGATTCCAAAATATATAGAAAATGGTTGGGAAAAGATCCGTGATTATAAAAATGAATCAGCTAAAATGAAAATTGATAAACCAATCGGAGAAGCTTTTGAAGATGAAGTTTGGATGATTTTCTATAATATGGGATTTAAAATTTTAAATAAATCTAGAGATTTTAAAATATCATATTCGAAAACTGACCCTAATTTAACAAAACAAATCGATGTTATAGCTATTGATGATGAAGTAATATTATTGATAGAATGTAAAGCAGCTGAAAAAATAGATACTACTAGTAACTGGAAAAAAGAATTAGAATCTATCAATGGTTTTTTTAAAGGCTTGTGTTCAGAATTGAGAAAAAAATATAAAAAGAGGAAGATAAAATATATTTTAGCTACTAAAAACTATATTATTGGAGAACAAGACATTAAAAGAATGGATGACTTTAAAATAGCCAATTTTGATTATGAAGTTATATCTTATTATGATGAACTCGTAAAACATTTGGGGACTGCTGCTAGATTTCAATTATTGGGAAATTTATTCGCTAAACAAAAAATTGACAATATTGAAGAAAAAGTACCTGCTATCGAAGGTACTATGGGCGGTTTCAAATATTATACTTTTTTGATTGAACCAGCGAAGCTTTTAAAAATATCATATATTTTACATAGAAGTAAAGCTAACTATAAAATGATGCCAACCTATCAAAGATTAATAAAAAAAGATAGATTAAGAGCAATAAGGAAATTTGTAAATGATGGAGGATATTTTCCAAACTCAATAATTGTATCTATTGATACAGGAAAGTCTGGTCTAAAATTTGACCTCTCAGGGCCAAGAGGGGAAAACAAAAACTCACGTATTGGTCACCTATACCTACCATCAAAGTATCAATCAATATATATAATTGATGGACAACATAGACTATATGGCTATTCTGATACAAAATATGCTGAAAACAATACTATTCCTGTAGTTGCGTTTATAAATTTAGATAGAAATGAACAAGTTAAAATGTTTATGGATATTAATCAAAATCAAAAAGCCGTTTCTAAGAGCTTAAGAAATACACTTAATATTGATTTGCTATGGGATTCTGAAAATGCAAACGAAAGAAAACAAGCATTAATGTTAGGTATTGCGCAAAGATTGGGCGAAGATCCAACTTCGCCTTTATTTAATAGGGTAGTGACCGGTGAGGATTCGGAAACAGAAAAAAGATGTATTACAATTGACTACATTCGAGATGGAATTTCCAACTCATCTTTTTTAAACACATATAAAAGAGGCGGTAATGATGTTATTCAACATGGTACATTTGATAAAGGTGATAATGATAAAACATTAGATTTTATATTTGATTTTTTAAAGAAATGCTTAACTACTATTTCAAATTTTCTTGCAGAAGAGTGGGAAAAAGGTAAATCGGGATACATAACTATAAATAATACAATGTACGGGATAATTAAAATTATTGATGATATAACAAATATAATCTTGGAAGAAGAAAATATGCAAATTGTTGATAATGTTAATGAGTTTTACTCAAAATGTGAGTCTCTGTTGTTTAATTTTATTGAAACTTTAATGGAACTTGAACAAGACGAAATTAGAACAATTAAAGGGGCAAAAGGTGGGGCGGCTAAAAGAATATCATGGAGAACTTTGCAAGTAGCTTTTCATAAGAAAGATCCTCGCTTCACTAATTTTGAATTAGAACAATACATAATTGAAAATTGTACAGATAATAATCCGAATGCTAGCGATTATATTGCTAGGATAGAAAATCATTTGAAACAGCAACTAAAAGAAGAACTAAATAAATATAGTGATTGGATGAATGAGAAATTACCTGAAAAATTAACCAATACTTTAATATCTAAAAAAGCTGTTGAAGAAAACAATAGAAAAAGAACAAATAATCCAGAAGAAGTAGATGTTTGGGGTTTTATTTCGTTCGATGAAATTAGACAAATTGCAAGTTATAAGACTAATTGGTCAGATTTTTGTTCTAGAATATTATCTAATCCAGAAACTAAATCAACAAAAACGGAAACAATTACTTGGCTAAATTCTTTAGAAAAATATAAATCGAATATTTCATCAGCCAAACCAATTTTAACAAGCGAATTTAACGAAATAAATGCTATTTTTGAAATGTTTTTTCCAACAAATAATGAACAAGAAGAGGCATGATTATGAAACCAGTTTTGAAATGGGCTGGGGGTAAAAGATTATTAATACCCCAAATAACTAAATATATAAATAAAGAAGAAATGGAAAAAAATGGTTATAGATATTTCGAACCATTTATCGGCGGTGGAGCGGTTTGTTTTCACTTACAAATCGAAAACTCTGTAATAAATGATCTTAATAGTGAATTGATAAATGTTTATAAACAAATAAAGAATAATTCATCTGAATTAATTAAACATTTAAAAGACCATAAAGCCAATTATACGTATACTTCAGAATATTATGAAAAAATACGCATTATGGATAGAGAAGATAATTTTGATTCAATTCCTGAAGTAATAAGAGCCGCAAGATTTATGTTTCTAAATAAAACATGCTATAACGGATTATATAGAGTAAACTCTTTTGGCCATTTTAATGTTCCTGAAGGCAAGTATAAGAATCCTGATATTGTTCCAGAATCTAAAATTAAAAAGTTAAGTAAATTTTTTAATGAAAAAAAGATATCAATTAGAAATTTAGATTTTGCCGAAAGTGTAAAAGATGCAAAAGCTGGAGATGTAATATATTTTGACCCTCCTTATGATTATGAAATAGATGGGTTCAAGGAATATCATGTTAATGGTTTTGATAGAACACATTTAGATAGATTAAAACGTGTTTCTGATGATTTAATCAATCGCGGATGTAAGGTAATAATAAGTAATAATGATACTAATTATGTAAATAAATTGTTTAATTCAAAAAATTATATAATTGAACATATAGAAGCCAATAGATTTATTAATTGTGATGGAAACGGAAGACATAAAGTAAAAGAGGTTATAATTTATGGAGAAAAAAAATAAAGCGCCATTTCCGCAAGCAGATGATTTTGAAAAGGTAATTACACTTTTAAATATTAAAAATGAAGATACTTTGAAGCAAAAGTCAGTTATTTCAATACTTTTAGGTAATATTGACCACCGACAAGTTCAATATTATATTTCTGCTTTAATGTATTTAGATTTAGTAACTACTGATAAAAAATTCTCTGAAAAAGGCGAATATATTAGAACTTTAGGATATACGAATCAAATAATTGAATTAGCTAAAATAATTGTTTCTAAAGATGTTTTCGGGACTGCTTATTTCACAGAAAAATTTCTAGGTGTAAAGTTAAATGTTAATGATGTATGCGGAATTATGAAACTATATGTTGATTTTGAAAGTGAATCAACATATAAAAGAAGATCACAAACGGTCATAAAATGGCTTGAGTGGATTAACAGTAATACAAAAGATTGATATTATATTGTGTTTTAATTTTGAATATGGAATTGATGAGATAAAAGATAAAGTTAAAATTAATGAAAACACAAAAAACCAACTATTAAAATAAAAAAATTATTGATAATCAATCATCATTTGCCGATTGGTTAAACAATCAAAATTTTAAAGGTTAAACAAGAAAATTGAGGAGAAGAATATGAGTCATAATAGAAAATCTGTTTTTTTAAAAATAAAAGAATATAAAGGAAACCCAATTGATGAATATAATAAAATAAGCCAATTTATAAAAAAACAAAGGTTTCAGAGCATTTATTTAATTGAGGACACATTTAGTGAATATTTTAAGTATTGTGAATTGCTTAGCAGTACATATGGTGATTTCAAAAGTTGTGTTCTTAATCATACTAGAAATTTATTTAAATACAAAGACAAGTCTTTTGAATCTATAGATGCAGCAACACAAGAAATACTTTTAAATGAGTTTTTAGATTATTGTGAAATTCTTATATACATTCAATTTACTGTTCATTCCAGAGTCGTTTTTTATAATTTTGATAGCCAAGTTTATTCACAACTTTATGAATTAATAAAAACAAGTTTAAAAAGTATGAATTATGAAATAAAGCTTACAAATGAAGATACGAATGAAGTTGTTGTAATAAAAAGTAATCCAGAAGCGGAAGCTGTTGCTGCGCAATCGCCTCAAGATTTAAAGGAAGCAATAATCTATTATTTAGGCTCTAGGGATATAGATGTAGCTGAAAAAGAGGTTAGGTTGCGTACGATAATAGACAAGTTAGAACCATTGTTGGAAAAGTATAAAACACAGTCATTGATAAAAAAGGTAAGAGAATATATACAATTATTTAGACATCCAGAAATGAAAAAGGCTGACCCTCAATATATGTGGTTTTATGATGATAAAAGCAAATATTTAGATGATATTTTTATGATGTGTATTTTTATAAAAGAGTATGATATTACAAATAATACAATATCCGAATTTTCAGAACTTAAAAAGTCAAAGGAATAACTAAAATGCACTACATAAAATAACCAATTTGATTTTTCTCCAAAATGCCTCAAAAGTACTCCGTTTTCCATTTGATGGACAAATGTTAGCAGAGTTTTACACGTTGGAACGGAAAACCGCTCTCTTTAAGGTGAAAGTTGATTCCAATATCTTTGATTAGCAATTTAATAAAAACGGCTTATTAAGCCTACAAAGAGATTAAGAATATAAATTGGTTTAAATCTAAGGCTTTTTTGGAAATAAAAGACAATATTTATAGAAGAATAATTAATTTGTCTGAGCATTCATTGTGTTAGAAATAGTATATTTATTACTTAAGTTTCTAATTTGTTTTATTAATATTGCATTGTTTACGATGTTCATTTTAAGAGCAACCTTTCTGATTGCTCTTTTTAAATTTGAAATTAATGTGAAAAATGGACTTTTAATATATTTTAAG
>FZPS01000034.1_pt76 | contig 12793 bp, 12 predicted proteins | sample 1817821 | NCBI WGS metagenome assembly FZPS01 (sample SAMEA104158645, study PRJEB21678) | metagenome | place: Germany | collected 2015-04-21 | reverse complement strand
ATACACACAACACCCTCTCTCCAAGAGGGTGTTTCTTTTTTTAAAGCAACAAAACAAAATCTATCAAAACCCATCCATCCACTTTAAGCCTCCCCGCCTGTTCAAAATATTGCTCTTGAGATCTCATATTCAAGGCCTAGAAACATGCTCACTGAGGCTCTAAAAGCGCGTATTAGAAATAACATGCAAAAAGTGCACATTGAGCCTGTCGAAATGTGCTACACTGAGCCTGTCGAAGTGTATGCCATACATGAAAATAGCTTCCTTGAATTAAAAGAAATACTCACTAGAAACCGTCATTTAGACAAGCTCAATACCACGCCTTGTCAGCATAAAGCTGCGACTTGCAAGAAAAAGCTGTTTAACACTAACAACTTCCCATTTTTCTTCGCTCACACCGTCATCTATGCAAAATGGGTGCAAGAAATTGCCGTCCATCCCTAAACACTAATAAGCTTCCAATTTCATCTATTCGTCTCGTATGAATTGTCACCATGATGCTGGGATGCGTGTCATAGATGAAAGAACGCATGGAGTTTATGTGAAAAGAGTTTTTTTTGTGAAAATCAGAATGGCGTTTTGCGAAAATCGTGCTAAAGATATTGTGCGAAATGCGTGCTAAAGATATTGTGCGAAAATCGTGCCAAAAATGCGGGGATGCGGGTTAGGGAGCCCTGCGAAAATCGTGCCAAGAATGGAGGGAATCACAGAATTCAGGCGAAGTGCGTGCTAAAGATATTGTGCGAAAATCGTGCCAAAAATGCGGGGGATGCGAGTTAGGGAGCCCTGCGAAAATCGTGCCAAAAATGCGGGGATGCGAGTTAGGGAGCCCTGCGAAAATCGTGCCAAGAATGGAGGGAATCACAGAATTCAGGCGAAGTGCGTACCAAAAATGTCGTTCATCTCTAAAAACTAACAACTTCCAACTTCCTACTTCTCTTCCCACTTTCCACATAAAAAAGCCAGGCGTGTGTGAGACTTCATTATTTTTCTTTCTTGTTTTTTTATCTTTTGGTTATGGAACCGTTTTTTTCTGTGTTAATGGTTAATTTCAATGGTTTGGAGCACTTGCCGGCTTGTTTGGAGTCTTTGGAGCGGCAGTCTTTTCAAGCTTTTGAGGTGATTTTGGTGGATAATGCTTCGTCCGATGCTTCGGTGTTGTGGGTTCAGGAGCATTTTCCTAGGGTTCGAGTGGTGGAGTCTGAAAAAAACTTGGGTTTTGCAGGGGGGAATAATCTGGGGCTTTCTTTTTGTAAGGCTCCTTATGTGTTTTTGTTGAATAATGATACTGTGCTTTTTGAGGATTGTCTGGAGAAGTTAAAGGAGGCGGTGGATGAGGTGCCTCAGGTTTCTGTGTTGCAAGCTTTGATGCTGGATTTTAATGATTCTGCTAAGGTGGATTCTTGGGGCGATGCTCTTTATTGGTGGGGGACTTCTTATAATGGGCGTGGAGAGGCGGTTCGTGATTTAGAGGTTATGCCTGCGGTGATTCCTATTGCTTCTGCTTGTGGGGGGGCTAGCGTGTGGCCAGTTGATTTGTTGGTGTCTTTGGGGGCCTTTGATGAGTCTTATTTTTTGCTTTTCGAGGATGTGGATCTTTCTATGCGGGCTAGGCACCAAGGGGCTTCGATTTTTTTGGTAAAAGAGGCTAAGCTTTTGCATAAGGGGAGTGCTAGTATTGGTAAGCATTCTTCTTTGAATGTGTTTTATAGTGCTAGGAATTTGATTTGGACGCGTTTTAAGAATTTTCCTGCTTTGACTTTGCTTAAGTCTCTTCCTTTTTTGTGTTTGTATCAGACGATGATGTTTTTTAGGGCTATTTATAAAGGCCGTTTTTGGGTGTGGCTTAAAGCTCAATTTGCTGCGTTGTGGGGTTTAAATACGATATGGAAAAAGAGAAAAGAGATTCTTTCTGCTTCTAAAATTTCTAGGCTAGAGTTTGAGTCTTGGCTTAGAAAAGGGGCTATCCAAGAGAAATGGATGGCTTATAAAAAGTCCAAATTAAAAGTTTGATTTTCGGAAGGAATGCTTGTTTTGGGTGGCTTCCTGTGGGCTTCTCTGTTGTTTTTGTTTTTTTTTGCTAAATTTTTGGCGTATTGATATTTTTTGGTGAGATTTTTATGAAAATTCCAGTTGCTTCGAATTTTATTCAAGAGATTATTGTTAGTGATTTGAACTCCGGTAAACGCTCCGAGGTGCATACTCGCTTTCCCCCTGAGCCCAATGGCTACCTCCATATTGGGCATGCAAAAAGTATTTATTTGAATTTTACTACCGCTGCAAAATACAACGGTAAAACCAACCTGCGTTTCGATGATACCAACCCCGCCAAAGAAGAGGTGGAATATGTGGATTCTATTCGAGACGATGTCCACTGGCTAGGTTTTGACTGGGAAGATCGAGAGTTTTATGCAAGCGATTATTATGGCAAGCTCTATGATTTTGCAGAGCAGTTGATTTTGATGGGCAAGGCTTATGTTTGTGAGCTTCAAGGTGAGGCTGTGCGAGAGTATAGAGGGACCTTGACCGAAGCCGGTAAAAATAGCCCTTGGAGAGATAGGCCTGTTCAAGAGAGCTTGGACTTGTTTCGACGCATGCGAGCGGGTGAATTTGACGAGGGAGCCTGTTTTTTGAGAGCCAAAATAGATATGGCCCACCCCAACATGAATATGAGAGACCCTGCGATATATCGTATCAAAAAAGAGTCTCACCACCGTACAGGCGATCAATGGTGCATATACCCTATGTATGATTTTGCACACCCTCTGAGTGATTGGATAGAGGGGATTACCCATTCTATTTGTACTCTAGAGTTCGAGGCCCACCGCCCTCTGTATGATTGGTTTTTAGAGGCTTTGGGTTTAGAAAATCGCCCCCAACAAATAGAGTTTGCGCGTCTCAATTTAAGTTACACTATGATGAGCAAGCGGCGTTTACTAGAGCTTGTGCAAAGCCAAGTGGTGATGGGGTGGGATGACCCGAGAATGCCTACCATTAGCGGGCTTCGACGACGCGGTTATTCGCCTTCGAGTATTCGAGAGTTTTGTGAGCGTATTGGTGTGGCAAAAGCCGATAGCATGGTCGATGTAAATTTGCTGTATTTTTGTATTCGAGAAGAACTCAATGCTAGTGCTATGCGTGTCATGGCGGTTTTGGACCCTATAAAAGTGATTATAGACAACTGGGAAGAGGGGCATTTCGAAGAAATAGAAGTAGAAAACAATCCAAACGATGAATCCGCAGGTTCCAGAAAAATTTTATTTGGTAAAGAACTCTACATAGAAAGCTCAGACTTTATGGAAGACCCTCCAAAAAAATACCACCGTCTTTTTGTGGGTGGCGTGGTGCGTCTTAAAGGAGCCTATGTCATTACCTGTCAAAGTGTGGTCAAAGACAGTGATGGGAACATCAAAGAGTTGCACTGCACCTATGATCCTCAAAGCAAAAGTGGTTCAAATCCAAATGCTGTGCGTGTCAGGGGCACCATCCAATGGGTGAGTGCAAGCCATGCTGTCGATGCCGAAGTCCGTCTTTTTGATCATTTGTTTGCTGTCGAAAATCCCCAAGATACTAGCGAAGGCGAAACTTGGACCGACTTTATCAATCCAAACTCTATGATTGTTAAAAATGCAAAGCTAGAACCCAGCCTCAAAGGGGCTACGCCCGAATCTCGTTATCAGTTCATGCGTTTGGGATATTTTTGCTTAGATTCCAAAGATTCTAGTCCAGAAAATTTAGTTTTCAATAGAACTGTAGAGCTCAAAGACACTTGGGGTAAAATCCAAAAAAAGTCCTAATAGGAATGGACTCTTGAATAAAAATATAACGCATTATAGGCTTTAAATCAAATTAAAGCCTCTTTTTCATATTATATGCATTGTAAATTATTTTTTGCTTGTGAAGTTTTTGTAAGGCGTATATATTAAAAGTAGATTCGGTTATATAAAATCAGGGAGAAGATGGGTGTCTTATCTTAAATTTACTTTTAATGCAAGTTTGTGGCTTGTAGTTTTTTTCCTATTGGCTTCTTGTGCTGATACTAATGACTTGGTCTCTACTACAGATTCAGACCCCCATATCACAGAGCTTTCTTCAGAGGCAATCGCAGAGAGTAGCTCTTCTGTAGAAATCCCAGAAGAAAATACAAGTCAAAGTAGTTCCTCTATAGAAACAACAAATCCAGAAGCTTCAGAAGGTGCTTCTTCCGAAGCCATCACCGATAATAGCAGCTCTTCAAGAGACCCCTTTGAAAGGAGCAGTTCTTCTATGAGAAGGCTTTCTTCCAGTAGCCTCGCTTTGTTTTCTAGCTCATCCATAGCCTCTTCTAATCATTCGGTGTATCAACCAGGTGATTTTATTTTAGGAGCCGACATTTCTAAATTCCAAGAATACGAAGCCCGTGGAGTGCGGATTTATGATACCGATGGGCAACAAAAAAACATCTTTGAAATATTAAAAAATCATGGGTTCAACTTCATTCGTCTCAAAACCTTTGTCGATCCAGCTTCTCAGTACGGTTATGCGGCTCCTGGTTGTGGTGAAACCTCATCAGAAGCCTTTGGAGACAAAGCACATATATTAGCCTATGCCAAAAAAATCAAAGGAGCGGGCATGGGTTTTTTATTGGATTTTCACTACAGTGACAACTGGGCCGATCCAGGCAAACAAATTATCCCCGAACGCTTTAGAAGCATTAACAACATAGATGAACTGGCCGATTCTATTTATGCCTACACTTACGATGTTTTAAATGCATTAAATTTAGCAGGTACACTCCCAGACATGGTGCACATAGGCAACGAAATCACCGATGGCCTGCTTAGAAACCTGCCGGTCTCTAACACTAATTGTTGGGGAGAACCTTCTACCACAGCTCCAGCCAGCGTCAGTGCTCAACTTAGCAAATACCCCAGCAACTTTGCCAAAATCATCAACGCCGGCCTTGCCGCCACCAAAGCTGTTAGCCCCGAAATCATCACCTCACTTCACATAGAAAGCCCCTTAAAACATGGTTCATGGTGGCTAAGTGAGGTTGCCAAACTCAAACTCCAATTCGATGTGATCGCCTTCTCGGCTTACACTGCATACAATCACGGCACACCACCAGAATGGAAAACATTCATCCAAAATGAATCCAAAAAACACCCACACTTGAAGTTTTTAATCGCAGAGTACAGTGGTGGAACCAGTCCCTCCAAATGGACCCCAGGAGCTTCCAGAGCCACCAACTTGATGCTCAAAGAAGTCGGTGCTATGGGCTCATTTTATTGGGAACCCGCACTCTCAGGAGAATGGGGGGCAGCTGCCTTCGAATGGAAAGGGAACTCTTTGTACGCCAAAGAAGAAGCGTTTAGCGAATTTGACGGGATTTTAGACCAGTTAGAATTAAAAAGACATTAATGAAGTCTCACACACGCCTGGCTTTTTTAAAGTGGGAAGTTTTTAGTACTTAGAGATTAACAGTGTTTTTTGGCACGCACTTCGACAGGCTCAATGCAACACATTTCGACAGGCTCAATGTAGCACTTTTCGCAGAGCACCTCGCTTTTCACCTAAATCCGTGCGTCCTTTCATCTTTCACACGCATCCCACTCGTCATTGTAAGGGCCTGAAGCACAGAAGTTCACATAAGGCTTCATTTATTATTTGAGAGTTTTTTTTGAACGAGTCACATTTTTTTCTTTTTTTTATTTATTATTCATAGCAGAATCCTTTTATTTCAAAAACAAGGTATCTTATTGACATGAGTAAAACTATAAAAAACGAGAACACCACTCTTATTATCGCAGAAAAACCAAGTGTTGCAGCAGATTTAGTGAAAGTTCTTGGAGCTAAAAACTTTAAAAAAGAAAAAACACATTACGAAAGCAAAGATACCATTGTTTCTTGGGCCATTGGTCATTTGGTCACTATTGCAGACCCCAAATCCATAGACGAACGCTATAAATCTTGGAACATGGATTTACTCCCCATAGTCCCTTCTAAATTCATACTCACTCCAGTCCTTTCTACCAAATCTCAACTCCAGGCAGTCGGAAAATTTATTCGCCGCAAAGATGTCAGTGTGATCATCAACGCATGTGATGCTGGTCGAGAAGGAGAGTTAATATTTCATTATATCATAGAACACGAAAAAGGCCGTAGTGGTTTAAAAAACAAAGAAATCAAAAGACTCTGGATGCAAAGCATGACCAGTAACGCCATCAAAGAAGCCTTTGAAAATTTAAGAAGCGGCTCTGACATGCAAAACTTGCAAGATGCCGCCATTAGCAGATCCGAAGCCGACTGGTTGGTAGGCATCAATAGCACGCGTGGCTTGACAGCATACAAAAACACTTTTGGAGGTTTTCAGCTCACTCCTAGTGGCCGTGTCCAAACCCCCACTTTGGCAATGCTTGTCAAAAGAGAAGAAGAAAGAAACGCATTTATCCCTCAGGATTTTTGGACCATTTTAGGTGTGTTTCAAAACGATCACAATGAATACGAGGCCAAATGGTACAAAGGTGATGGCAAAGAAGCCTCTCAAAAATTATGGAGTCATAAAGAAGCTCTAGACATACAAAACAAATGCCAAGGAAAAACGGGGCTCGTCACAGAAAGCACCAAACCCTCTTCTCAAGGCAGTCCACTCCTTTACGATTTGACATCTCTACAAAGAGAAGCCAACAGTCGTTTTGGATTTTCTGCTAAAAACACCCTTCAAATTGCTCAGGCTTTATACGAACGACACAAACTAACCACTTACCCTAGAACCGATAGCAAGCACTTGCCCGAAGACTATGTGAGCACAGTCAAAAAAACACTAGAAAACACAAGTCCACCTTTAAAAGAATACGCACAAAAAGCTCTGGACAATGGTTGGGTCAAAAAAACACCCAAAGTGTTCAACAACGCCAAAATTTCGGACCATCACGCCATTATCCCCACGGGAAATAAAGTAGAAAAACTAAGCGAAGCAGAACAAAAAATATTCACCATGATTAGCCAGCGATTCATTGCTGTATTTTATCCACCCGCAAAATATTTAAACACCACTCGCATCACCACCATTGAAGACGAAAGCTTCATTACAGAGGGCAAGGTACTCATAGACCCGGGCTTTAGAGCTGTTTATGGAAAAGATGCCGACACCGAAGCCAATTTATCTCCTTTAGGTGATTCCAATCAAGCGGTTAATATTAGTTTAGATATCAAAGAAGACACCACCAAAGCTCCTGCTCGATTCAGTGAAAGCTCACTCCTTTCCCTAATGGAAAGTGCCGGTAAACTAGTCGAAGACGAAGAGTTAAAAGACGCATTAAAAGAGAGGGGAATTGGAACCCCTGCCACCAGAGCGGCTATCATCGAAAAACTCATCGACGATAAATATGTGGTACGGGATGCCAAAGAACTGATCCCCACCAGCAAAGCCATAGACCTCATCCAGCTCCTTTCGGCAATGAAAATCGAACCACTCACTTCTCCAGAACTGACCGGAGAATGGGAGCACCAGTTGGGGCTCATAGAAAAAGGCAAAATCAGCCGCGAAGAATTTATGGACGGCATCAAAGACCTTACCAAACAAATAGTCTCATCTATCAAAAATTTCGACGAGCAAAGCACCAAAAAAGAAGCCCCTTTTAGCCCTTTAAACGGCAAAAAAGTCTTTGAAACCATATCTCGATACGAAACCGAAGACGGCATCATGATTCGAAAACTATTGGGTGGAAGGCAGCTAAGCCCTGACGAAGCCGCAACTCTAATATCTACCAAAAAAATAGGTCCACTCTCTGGATTTAGATCCAAACAAGGGGCAGAATTTTCGGCAGCCATTATATTAAACAAAGAAAACAAAGTAGAATTTCAATTTGACAACCAAGATGCCGAAGTCGAACTCGGAGAACAAATTGGAGTCTCTCCCATAGACCAAAGCCCTGTCTATGACTCTTTAACCGCCTATATCTCAGAAAGTGCCGTCAACAAAGAAAAAACGGGACTTCGAATCGGCAAAATTATTTTGGGCAAAGAAATCGGAATAGAAAACATAAAAAAAATGCTCAACGGAGAAAAAACCGAACTCATCAAAGGCTTTAGATCCACAAAAACCAAAAGACTCTTTGACGCTTACCTGAGCTTGGACAAAGCAGGAAAAATTAACTTTGACTTTCCACCTCGCCCGAGTTTTCGTAAAAAAGGAACAAAAGCCCCTCCAAAATCAAACTAAACCCGCATCAATCCAAATCGCAAGCCCATTGAAATCATTTTTTGATGAAGTCTCACACACGCCTGGCTTTTGTTAAGTAGGAAGTTAAAAGCTGTAAGTTGGAAGTTTTCGCAGATAAACTATTTTCTTGCAAACAAATCCCTCGATTCAAGCACGCATTTCGCCTAAACTCCGTGATTCCTGCGTCTTTGGCACGATTTTCGCATAGTTTCATCTCCCATCTCTAACTCGCATCCCCACCTTTCTAGCACATTTTGCACTTTCCTCCTCCGATTTCTGCACCGTCCTCTTCCGAATTTGCATAACATCTCTAACACTAAGCACTTTCAACTTCTTCTTCCCCTCATGGCGAGGGCTTTGCAGTTTTTTTTGAGGTGATTTTTTATATTCTTTTTGAGATGATTTTAAAGAAAACTTTAGAAGACCGTTTAGCTCAAGTTCCTGCTAAGCCTGGCGTTTATATTATGAAAAACGCTCATGATAAGATCATTTATATCGGGAAGGCTAAAGTACTTAAAAATCGAGTTCGTAGTTATTTTGATGGTCGTGAAAAAACAGGGCATCGAGCTGCGACTTTGATTTTGCCTCACATTCAAGAGATAGAGTGGATTATCACCGAGTCTGAATCAGAGGCTTTGATTTTAGAGGCTAATCTAATCCGCAAGCATAGCCCCACTTACAATGTTCGGCAAAAAGACGACAAGCATTTTCCTTATTTGGTACTCACTGTTACAGAAAAATTCCCTCGTTTGATTTTGACGCGTTCTATTCGCCCCGATGGAAATATGTATTTTGGCCCCTTTTTGAATAGTCGAGTTGCTCGTAGTTTGATTGATTTGTCTTCTAAACTTTTTAATATTCGAGACTGCAGCTTAAAATTGCCTGGAAAAACTTTCATAAGGCCTTGTTTGACATACCATATTGGGCGATGTGATGCTCCTTGTGCGGGGCTTTGTAGTGCAGAAGATTATAAAAAAGGAGTCGATGATTTGATTTTGCTTTTGGAGGGAAAAAATAGCGAACTCATAGCAGAGTGGGAAATAGAAATGAAAGAGGCTAGTGAGCAAATGGATTTTGAGAGGGCTGCTAAAAAACGAGACGCGATTTTTGCTTTAAAAAGTCTACACACCAAACAAAAAGCAGATACCACCAATACCACTTTGATGCTCGATGTGATTTCGATTCGAAGGCACAAAAAAATGGCGACGGCAGTTATTTTGGAATACCGTTCGGGGGTCTTTTTTGAGAGGCGACACTTTCACCTAGAGTGTAATTTAGAGCAAGAAGAGTCCGAGATTTTACAAGAATTAGTGGCGTCTTGGTATTTAGATTCAGAAGAAATTCCTAGAGAAATTGCCATAGACACCGAAATGCCCGAAGATCACCTGCTTTTAGAAGAGACTCTCTCTGCAAAAGCTCAAAAAAAGGTGTCTATCACAAAGCCTCAGCGAGGAGAAAAACTAGGTTTTTTGAGGCTAGCTCAAGCAAATGCCGAGATGCTTTTGGTGGAGATGATGGCGGCTGCAAAAAAATACGACGATGTGCAGCAGAGTATTTTTGATTTGCAGCAAGAGTTGCAGTTAAAAAGCACGCCATTTGTGATCGAAGGTATCGATGTCTCGCATTTGGGAGGGGTGCACCCTGTGGCCAGTGTGGTGGTGTTTAAAAATGGAAAACCCGATAAGTCTAGTTATCGAAAGTTCAATGTGAAAACAGTTTCTGGAATAGATGATTATGCGAGTATTCGAGAAGTTTTGACTCGACGCGTTCAACGACTTTTAAATGAAAAGGCTCCCATGCCCGATTTGTTTTTGATAGATGGTGGAAAAGGACAAGTAGAAGCGGCAGCAGCGGTTTTGAGAGAGCATGGACTTGAAACTCCTTTAATTGGCCTTGCAGAACGCCTCGAAGAGATTGTGTTTCCGGGGAACCAGGAATCTATATTATTGAGAAGGCAAAATCCTGCTTTAAAATTGTTACAGCAAATTCGAGACGAGGCTCACCGTTTTGCACTTTCTTACCAGAGGCTCAAACGAAAACAAGATTTAAAAGTAGAGTGGTTAGAGTTTCCTGGCGTAGGGATAGAGACTAAGCGAAAGATCCTTTCTCAATACAAGACTAGCTCTGAGTTTATGAAGGCTTCTGAGCCAGAATTAGAAAAGCTCCTAGGGAAAAAAAGGAGCTTGTATGTCAAAGAACAAGTGACGGAGTATTTGACTAAAAAAGGATAGGCGCTTCTGACTACCCTTATTATCAAAAGCTTTTAGTTTTGTACACAGCGAACGCTGAAGCCTTTGCTTTTAGAGTCTTTTTGGAAAAATAGAGGTTTGTCTTTGTCTTCATAGTCAGAAGATGGATTTTTTTGAACAAATATTAGACCACAGTCTTCATCACAGTTGGATTTGTCGTCGCTGCTCGGGTTTCCTAAGACCCAATGAAAGCCCATCCCGTTTAAGAAATCGTAGCTAGAGCCGCTTTTTCGTCCAGAGTAATTCCATATAAATGAGGGGTCGTTTTGGACTTCTTCAAAATCGCTTCGAGTGGCTAAATGCCAGCCTGTGGGGCATGCGTTTTGTGCGGCATTGAATTCATAAAGTCTGCCGTGAATATCACAATTAGAGCTGGAGCCCTCGTAACAATAGCTTTTGTCGGTGTTGTAATTGAGGTTTTGGACCATCCATAGTTTGCCGCTGTAAGTTTCTACTGTGTAGGTGTTTCCATCGCGAAGGTCTGTCATGATGCCGTCGTTTACCGTGGGGATTTGAGGAGGAGCCACCGAAGAAGAAGATGGAGGTGGAGCTACGGAAGAAGAGGACAAGTCTTTTTCGCAGCCTTCTGTGAAGCAAAATATGCCACTGCTGTAATAAGGCAAGTCTATGGACGAAGAGCTGACGGGTGTGTTACTCGAAGAGCTTGTGGGAGCAGGAGTAGAAATAGAGGAACTGCTGGTCAAAGGCACTTCGGTCTCACTGGAAACAGGAGGGGGAGGAGCGACGCTAGAACTGCTCAGTGGGGTTTGATTGGTGTCCACTTCTGATATTATAGAAGAGGAAGATTCTGTGGAGGTGCTTACAGGGTCTTCTGTGGCACACGCTGCAATAAATAAGAGAATGCTAAGAATGAGAAATAAGGAATAATGCTTCATGCTTATAAAATACATTGTTATTTTTGATTTTTTGGTTTTTTTTAAGTTTTTTTGTTATTTTTTACAATATGGAAGATTTAGTTGTTTTTGATACCACTTTTGCTATTACTGTGCTTGCTCTTATTGCGATCGCGGTGCCTTTGATTTTACTTTTTGTGAACTGGCTTTTGCACCCTGGCCGTATTCAAAGGACTTTGATTAAAGGTTCTGCTTATGAATGTGGTTTGGCCCATGTTTCTGGTACTGCAAATGAGCGATACCCTGTGAAATACTATTTGGTGGCGATGCTTTTTTTGGTTTTTGATTTAGAGATTGTGTTCCTTTACCCTTGGGCTGTGCAATATTCTAAAGGCGGTTGGGAGCTCTTTTATATTTTAATTGCCTTTTTGTTTATTTTAGAAGGTGCCTATTTTTATTTGTACAAAAAAGGGGTCTTGAGCTGGGCTACACTCAAAGATTAAAAGGCTTCTCTAATATGAATGGTGATGCCTAGTTGCTTGTTGTCTATAATTGAAAAGTCAGAACGCAAATAGATGCGTTCTTTTTTGTTTAAAGCCAAGCGACCCCCAAAACCATAGGCATGGTGAAAATCTTCTCGGTAAAGTGCACTAAAATAAGGCCCTACTTTTGATACTTCATAAAAAAGTACACCGGCTAGACGCCAAAACAGTGGACGGCGAAATTCGGTCTGGAGCACCAAAGCTTGTTGGTCTCGAAAGGTGCCTTTTTCGATGCCCCTAAAGCGTTTGACACCATCGGGCATGGCTAGCATGTCAAAGGGTGCTTTTCCAAAAGTCGATTGATACAAGCCCCCCAGTGCTAGTGTTGTGTTCCAAAACAAATATTGATAGTAACGCAAGTCAATGTGTTGGCTTATAAAAAATGGACTGTCAAAAAGTTTTAGGTAATATCGTTGCTCAAAATCAATGTAAAAACCTTGGCTTGGAGTTTGAGGGTGGTTTTTGGTGTCTATGGTCAAAGAATAGCCCAATGCATTTCTAAAACCCTGGTGAATATTTGGTTTTTCTAGTTCGAGTCCAGACTTTCTAAATTGGGTTTTGTTGTGTTCGCTGTGCCATACTAGTCCATAGTTAAAAAAATCGAATTTTTGAGGTATGCCCAAAGAACTTTGCACTGGAATGGTGATCGAGAACCGCTGCATGTCGTAAGTTTGATAGCGTTGGTAATCAATGGTGTTGCCAATGCCGTAATAATGCCCCACCCAATTCCAGTATAAAAATTCTGTGTCTAGATGGATTTTATTTTGGTAAAGGTATAAGTCTGGAGAAAATAATATTTGAAGTTGTTTTCTGGTGGTCCCATAAATTGCAAAGTCTAAAGAAGAAATGGGATCGTCGGGGTGCTTTGGCTCCAAGAAAAACAAAGACATGAGGCCCATTTGCAACTGAGTCTCTTCGTTATATGCGAAAATAGGGAGTATGCTA
>FZPS01000172.1_pt53 | contig 12795 bp, 15 predicted proteins | sample 1817821 | NCBI WGS metagenome assembly FZPS01 (sample SAMEA104158645, study PRJEB21678) | metagenome | place: Germany | collected 2015-04-21 | reverse complement strand
CTCAATAAGCCTGGTTTCTGGCTGTGGTGTATATTTTGCGCAGGCTAACATTTCAAACCAGGCGTGAAAATACTCTGACCTCTTATATGTCCAATGTTCTCGTGCTTGACGAAAAATTCTTACGAAACCATCTACCATGCTAATCACCCACTTCTGGCGCAAGAACTATTTATACGCAAGGCAATATAGTGTATCTGTGGAAATCGGCTTGATAACTCATATAGCCGTTCCTTTTCGTTAGGGTCTATCGCCTTGGGGTTTTCGTCAGATAGGCGGTATATTTCTGCAAGTTCCATAGCTGCTTTTTTTATCTCGGCTTCAGTCATATTGCACACCCCCTATGGATTAACCCGGCGAAGTTTACCGTAACTCATGGATTGGTCCTGCACTTCTTCCACTGGTTGCGCCAAGTAATCGATTAGGTCCGCATAGTTAATGAGACGTTTTGTCCCAACCTTAACGTGTTTGATTTTCCCTTGTAGCACCAACTGCCTTATAGCGTTCCGGGTAATGGCTGTGTTTGGGTCGTCCTGCTTTATTTGTTCGAATGCTCCTGCTATTGTCCTCATCTGTGCTGGCATACTCTACTCCTCCTTTTCTGCGTATTCTGGAAAAATAACAGCCTCAGGTACACCCAAGGCGGCCGACAACCGACGTTTCCAACCGGGGTATGCTACTATTTTCCCATTTTCTATATTAGAAATTGTTCCAGGTGCTATGCCGGTTATCCGTGAAAGTTTAAGTTGTGATATCCCTTTTCCTTCTCGTATGGCCCTTAGTAAATTTTTGTACAAATGTATCACTCCCTTATTGATTTTTTTCCTTTATACTGTATAGTATAAACTGTAAGTATGTTACCTTAATATGGGTACTTACCAGTTACATACATATTATTGCAAGGGAGTCTTGTACTATGTTTGTATTTACATATAAGGGCGAAAGGACTAAATGTAAAATTTCGAACGGCACAATCCTTGAATTAAACTATAAAAACAGAGAAATATACCAAGCAGAACCGGAAGTGTTTTTAAGGTTTATGGATATAAAAACCGAAACAGATATAGAAGAATTTGTGGACTGCTATGGCTTCTTAAAAAGCGAAACAATAGATAACGAAGTAAAAAACAGAAGAGAAAATGTTAAGGATTTTTGTGAAACACAATCAAATTTAAAATATCTAACTACAATATATGGGGCTTATAAAACTGAAGACCCAATTAATTATCTCCTTAAAAACGCAAAAGGCAACCTAACTTATATGCTAATGCTATGCAAAATCTTAACTAATATGGGCTTAAACTATAAACATATTTTTAAAAACGATGTATATTCGTTTGCGGAAATAAGCTTCCCGGACCAAAAAGACTATAATTCTTATGATGAATATAAAATTGGCCCACCTGTTATTAATAAATCTAATGCTGTAAAATTCTTTTCAGTTTTTGTGCCAGAAGAAATTAAATATTTTCTTGATAGAAAACTAAAAAAAAGTATAATCACGAATATCCATGTTGAATGGGTACGTTCCGACAATTTAACCGATTTTAGATTAAGCACAAACCCAAAGCTTGAAATTGAATTACAGCCAAATTTTAAAGCAGAATTTATCTGCAATACCCTTGAAGATTATTTATATTACATTTTTTTTACCCAATGGATAAAAGGTAAAATTGTGAAGTATTGCAAAGGCTGCGGTAGAGCTTTTGAAACTACTGCTAATTCATTAAAAAAATATTGTGGAGCTGATGACTGTAATGGCGAACAAGAGAGGAATAGAAAGAAGGTGTATGACAGCAGGAATAAAGATAAAAGTATTGTCTATATGAGTAACCTTATTTATAAGAGACTCAATAGGGATGTTATGGACGTTTTGCCAGGACCGTTACGCCGACAGCATGAGGATGAAGCGATGAGACTGGAAGAACAATGGAAGGCCTTACAAGAGCGATATAGAAAAGGAGAATTATCTCTTGATGATTTAAAGAGTATCACAGGTGAACAATTGCGAGAATTTAAAAAAGCCATTTATAACAAAGGAGGCGAGTGAAAATGGCAAGCATCCGAAAGCGTGGGAAAAACTCGTATCAGATTATTGTTTCATGCGGCTATGACAGTACCGGTAAAAAACTCACAGAACAAAAAAGCGTAAAACGCCCTGCCGGAATGACGGACAAGCAGTGGGAACGGGAGCTTGAAAAACTGGCCCTGGAATTTGAACGCCAAATTGAAACCGGTCAATACCTGGACGGAGGTAAAATCACTTTTGCCGAGTTTATTAATAGGTGGATTGAGGATTATGCCCGGACAGAATTGGCCCCGAAAACCTTTAACCGTTACCAGGAACTGCTGAAACGAATTATTCCCGCACTGGGGCATATCCCATTACAAAAGCTACAGCCAAATCATCTATTAGAATTCTATGCAAACCTCAGGGAAAATGGCATTCGCACAGACGTAACTTATGTCGTAAAACCAGAATTGAACAAACTACTGCAAGAAAAGGGATTCTCCGATAAACTGTTGGCTGAAAAGACTGGAATTGATATTCGGACAATCAGAAGAGCATTAAACGGCAAAACCATAAGGCATACCACCGCCCAAGCAATTAGCAAGGTACTGGATATTAAGATTGACAAGGTTTTTGATATGAATGGCGAACCGGTTCCGCTATCCGACCAGACGATACGACACCACCACAGACTTATATCAAGTATTCTGACTTGCGCCGTCCAATGGCAATGTATCTTGAGCAACCCTGCAGCCCGGGTGAAACCACCAAAAGTAAAAAAGAAAGAAGCGGCTCACTTTGATGAAGATACCGCCAAAATAATGCTTGATTTGCTTGATAGTGAACCGCTTAAATATAAAGTGGCGATATATTTAACCTTATATGCGGGCTGCCGATTGGGTGAATTATGCGGTCTTGAATGGTCTGACGTTAACTTTGAGAATAATCTTTTGAGAATACGGCAGGCTTCACAGTATATACCAGGGCAAGGAACATTTACAAAACCACCCAAAAATGAAGCAAGCATCCGGATTATTGCCATGCCTGACGATGCAATGGACCTGCTTAAAGAATACCGTGTTTGGTGGTTAGAACAGAAACTAAAATGCGGAGACCTATGGGAGCATAGTGACCGTCTTTTTGTTCAGTGGAACGGCAAGCCTATGCACCCGACAACACCCTCGAAATGGTTTAAAACGTTTATTGAGAAAAACAACCTTCCCAAGCTTACCATTCATGGCCTAAGGCATACAAACGCCAGTATACTTATTGGTGAAGGTGTTGATATTCAAACGCTTGCTACCCGGTTAGGACACACTAAACCCACAACTACTACCAACATCTACTCCCACTTCTTAAAAAAGCCGGATAGAGAAGCCGCTAAAAAGCTACAAAACTTATTTAACAAAAAGGGTAACCAAAAACAAAAAACCCCGAAGCAGGCTTAATACCTGCTTTTTCTTTTTATCTTCTCCCCTATCTTTTAATTACTTTTGGCACTTGCAGTTGTCAAATAGTAGCCATAATTATTTATGTAAACTTTTATTAAGAAATAAGAAAAACCTAGAAGCTTTATACCTCTAGGTTTTCATCTGGCAGGGGCAGCAGGAATCGAACCCGCAACCAACGGTTTTGGAGACCGCTACTCTACCAATTGAGCTATGCCCCTATAAAGTCATGTTACGTTCATATATTATACAATAGTAAAACTCAAGTTTCAAGTACAATAGGTTTCCCATTTTTTGTTTTTATTTGCCCCCAAGTTGTGTATAATATAAATAGAACGTTTTATTAGTCTTTCTCAGAACTACCCGAAAGCATACATTTTTGCGGGGAGGTTATGTTATGAGTAAGAACGAAGTAAACGGCAATATGATGGCCGCGTTTCTAGGAGGTTTTCTGCTAATTGTCGGACTGGTTTCTGCATTTGTTCAGTTTTTGCTAAAACTATAATGTAACTTTGCACCGCCATGTGAACAGTATTATCGAAGGTTCGGCATTATACCATATAAACTGTATAAATTATAATAAATCAAGCAGCAAACTAAAGTGTACAGAAGATTTAGCAAATTTTTTACCTATAGTCCAAATAATTCATCAACTATTGCTTTGACTTAACGCTTGGAATATTGTATACTATTATTTGTCGCTGATAGTATAAGCGGCAATCGGGCGCATAGCTCAGTTGGGAGAGCACCTGCCTTACAAGCAGGGGGTCACTGGTTCGAGCCCAGTTGTGCCCACCATACACGGCCCGGTAGTTCAGATTGGTTAGAATGCCAGCCTGTCACGCTGGAGGTCGAGGGTTCGAGCCCCTTCCGGGTCGCCATAAGCCCAGGTAGCTCAGTAGGTAGAGCAGAGGACTGAAAATCCTCGTGTCGGTGGTTCGATTCCGCCCCTGGGCACCAAAATATAATTGAATTCGTGCGGGAGTAGCTCAGTGGAAGAGCGTCGCCTTGCCAAGGCGAAAGTCGCGGGTTCGAATCCCGTCTTCCGCTCCAGTTTACGAGGCGGCATAGCCAAGTGGTAAGGCAGAGGACTGCAAATCCTTTATCCCCAGTTCGAATCTGGGTGTCGCCTCCATTTTTTATGCCGGGATGGCGGAACAGGCAGACGCACAGGACTTAAAATCCTGCGGGTAGCGATACTCGTACCGGTTCGATTCCGGTTCCCGGCACCATCAAGACATGCCAGCGGTTTCGGGGTAGAATACCCTGAAACTTTTTATTATTAATTGACCGTTTTGCCATCCAGGCACCTCTCGGGCAGCTGAAGTAAACAACAATATTCCTTCCCTCCTATATTATTTACCGAACCTTTTGCTGGAAACGGTTTTCACAGTTGACAATCATTGTATGTAGTGGTATGATGTATACAATCAGGTGTTTCGCCGCAGAGGGCGAAGCGCCTTGTGTTTTATATATAAGATTTCCCATTAATTGTATAATCCTGGAGGGAATCAAAATGGGCAAAGTTTCATTATCGCAGGCTGTTTTTGAAAACCTGGTACAACACCTGGCAGAAGCCGAAGAAGGAAAAAATAAAATATTCGATCAATACTTCCCTGAACCGTCAAAGGACCGAAATGACTTTGCAGACCTCTACGAAACTTACATCCGGCAGATTGACCACCTTGTCAAAAATGCCGATAAGTCCAACGGTATAGGTTATGAGGTTCCCTTCGTAGTTATCGGAAGCAAGGTTGAACTGGAGGACCTGTCCAACAATGAAGTTGTAAGCTACCATATAGTAAGCCCCTTTCAGGTTAATATAGACCGCGGTGATGTCTCCTGCCTGTCGCCAATGGGAAGGTCGCTTCTTTTAAAAAAACCGGGTGATGAAGTGGAGGTAAAAGCCCCCGGCGGGCTGTTTCGATATAAGGTACTGTCCGTCCAATTAAGCAGCAATATTCAATAAACATTCCAATCGGCCCCGGAAATATTGCAGTTACCTTTGTGCCCAAAATTCGGCGGATGTTTTTTTTCGTTTTTTGCATGAATAAATGGAATTTTTTCAATGCCCTGCATATTTATTAGCTGCACGGGGCATTTTTTTTTGCCCGAAATGCCCTAAACAAATTGTGTTACCTGGCGGTGCGGCCCGGTTTGTCCTCCAGTCCCCGCATAAATTTGCAAACCAAAAAGACCTGCCCCCTGAAAACTCTGGCTTGTAGATTGGCGCAATAATTGCAAGTATACATATTAAACTTGCAGGAAAACCGCAAAAAAGGGTGCAATTTGCATATAGCCCTAGGGCGGTAATCTGCATGGAATTTATTATTTCAACAATATAAGGAGGAGATGGAATGGTAAAACCGCAGGAAGTTCTTTCAACGCTAAGAAAATATATATTGGTGGACGGTTTCCCGATAGTCATAGACATGGAAAAATCCTTAGGCAGCCGCATTATTGACGCCCAGGACGGATCCGAGTGGCTTGACTTCTACACCTTTTTCGCTTCCAGCCCGTTGGGAATAAACCATCCCAAGCTCGCCAACGATGAGTTCAAGGAAAGAATCTTCAGGGCAGCAATCAACAAGGTAGCTAACTCGGATATCTACACTGTCGAGATGGCAGACTTTGTTAAGACCTTTATGGAAGTGGCCGCTCCCGAAGGTTTCAATCATTTATTTATGATAGACTACGGCACACTGGCCATAGAAAACGCATTGAAGGTGGCGATGGACTGGAAGGTCAGGAAGAACATAGCCAAGGGCTATACCGCGAGCGCTGAAAAGGGCACAAAGGTGATACACTTCAAAGAGGCCTTCCACGGACGCAGCGGATACACCCTCACCCTTACCAACACCGCCGACCCAAGAAAATTTAAGTACTTTACCAAGTTCCCCGACTGGCCGAGAATCACCAATCCCAAGATTATATGGCCGCTGGAAGAACACCTTGAGGAAGTGGAAAAGGCGGAAAAGGAAGCAATAAGCCAGATTAAGGCGGCAATCAAAGACGGCGCCGATGATATTTGCGCAATCATTATAGAGACAATACAGGGCGAAGGCGGAGACAACCATTTCAGAACCGAGTTCTTCCAGCAGCTTAGGAACATATGCGACGAAAATGATATAATGCTTATATTTGACGAGGTGCAGTGCGGCATGGGCATAACCGGCAAAATGTGGGCATGGCAGCATCACGGGGTTAAGCCGGACATTTTTGCCTTCGGTAAAAAAGCCCAGGTATGCGGCATACTGGCAGGATGCCGTGTAGAAGAAGTGGAAAACAACTGCTTCATGGAAAGCAGCCGAATTAACTCCACTTGGGGTGGAAACATATGCGACATGGTACGCTCCACCAGGATACTGGAGGTAATGCAGGAAGACAGAATACTGGACTACGTAAACGAAATAGCGCCGGTACTCCACAAGCACCTGCACGCGCTGCAGGATGAATTCCCGGACCTTATAAGCAATGTAAGGTATAAAGGGCTGATGGCAGCCTTTACCCTTCCAACCCCTGAACTGAGGGATAAGTTCAATAGTCTATGCTTTGAAGAAAAGCTGCTCTTGCTGACCTCCGGAACCAATAGCATAAGGTTCAGGCCGATACTTAATGTCGCCAAGAAGGACCTTGACGAAGGATACGAAAAAATGAGGGCTGCATTAAAGAAAATGAGGGCATAAGGAGCCTGACCATCTAAACATAAACCCAATCCTATGACCAATACTAGGGCGCCTGCTGCCGAATATCTGGCAGCAGGCGTCTTTGTCCCTTTTTTTCATTATTGAATTATTATACATCCATTGTAAAACGACTTCTTAAGCCTACTTGGAAACCCTGTCGGCTATACTGCTGGCGCAGTACGAGTCCGGTTTTATCCTGCAGTCGAAGCCGCAGGCCCTTACCCATCCCACTATCTCGGAAATGTACCGGGATGTCGGACCTTTGTTGCCCGCATCAACGTGAATTGCGGTAATATTGCAGTCCACGTCGTCGTCCTTGAACCGATCGGTAAGCCTTAAGGCCAGGTCCAGGCTGAGGGAGGTTTCGTGGATGAGTTTTTGCCTGATGTTGGTTATTATACTTGTATACCTCGTATCGGTAAAGTATATCCCGCCCTTTCCCTTCCTCCATACCGCAACGCACAGCACTGTCTTGGTAAGCTCATGGTTCTGGGAATCCGAACCGACGGTTATCTCGTACTCGTATTCAGGATACTCGCATATAAAGTCCTTTACTATTTTATACATCTGGTCAAAGGATACTTTCCCATAGGTAGGACTCCACACAATGCCACCAGCTTTCGTAGGTTTAAAAATTCTTACTTTTAAATTATACTCGCAATCAAAAAAAGATGCAAATGCCCGTTTGCCTATAATCCCGGCAGTTGCGAAGCATCCGGAACGGGCATAATAATGTAATGGCGGAAGCAAATTTTTTAACCGGCTGGAAATAATAAAAATTAATCAAAAACAGTACTCAGTAAAGGAGGAAACAGTATGTTTGACCTGGTGCCCTTCAGAAACGACAGGGGTTTTAGGAGTCTAATACCTGACGGCCTTTGGGAAAATTTCTTTGAAACCGGTTTCCCCTCGTTTATGGGCTTTGGACCCAAAGGCATGCGGGTGGATATCAGGGAGGAGGACGACCGGTACGTAATGGAGGCCGACCTTCCCGGTTTCAGGAAGGAGGACATCGGCATCCATATAAAGGACAATATCATTACCATATCCGCCGAGCATAACGAGGACTTCGAAGAAAAGGGAGACAGTTATTTAAGGCGGGAAAGAAGGTCGGGCAGGCTGGTAAGAAGCTTCATGGTGGACAACGTAAAGCACGATGAAGTCTCCGCCCGCTATGAAAACGGCGTATTGAGAGTCACCCTCCCGAAGGAAAACAAAAGGCCTGCCAGGGAAAAAAGAATTGATATTCAGTAACATTTAAACCCCCGGTTTTTCCAGTGCCGGGGGCTTAAACATTCAAACAATCATTCGCACTCTTTCACATCTTCCTTTTCCGGCGGTACACAGGAACTATCCGTTTCAAACGCAGCGGCAAAAAAGATTATTATTATGATAAGCAGAAAAAAGTTTTTCCCGTACAGCTTTACAAATGCATTCAATCGGTCAACAAGCTCCGACATCGAACCCCTCCTCGAAATTTCTATTGCTTTGCGAACACTATCAATAACCCGCTATATATATATGGCCTGAGTTTATAAACGGTTACCCGCCGCAAAAACACGACAAAAAGCCTCCTGCCTTCTAAGAGGCGGGGGGCTTTTTGTTATATAAGGGGATATATATAGTGTTATTTTATCTTTGCAAAGGCCTGCTCCAAGTCTTCCAGTATGTCTTCCGGCTCCTCTATGCCCACTGAAAGCCTTACAAGACCGTCGGATATTCCTGCTTCCAGGCGCTCTTCCCTCGTGTAGGGCGAATGGGTCATCGAAGCAGGGTGCTGAATAAGGGAATCCACGTTCCCAAGGCTTACTGCAAGGTGTATCAATCCCACGCTGTTCATTAGCGTAATACCGGCTTCCATTCCGCCCTTCAGTTCAAAGGCTATCATGGCGCCAAATCCGCTCGCCTGCTTTTTGGCCAGGTCATGCTGGGGATGGGAAGCAAGGCCCGGATAGTACACCCTTTCAACCTTGGGGTTCTGTTCAAGCCATTTGGCTACCGCCATTGCGTTCTTTTCATGCTTTTCCATCCTAACCGCCAGAGTCTTAAGCCCTATGCTGAGAAGCCATGCATCAAAGGGGCTGATAACCGCTCCTATGTCCTTCAGCGTTGTAACCTTCACCTCGTCTATGAATTCCTTTTTGCCTATCGTCACCCCGGCTATCACCAGCCCGTGGCCTCCTATATACTTGGTCGCGCTGTGCACCACCACGTCGCAGCCCAGCTCCAGCGGCCTCTGCCAGTATGGGGTCATAAAGGTGTTGTCCACTACTACTTTAGCCCCGTGCCTGTGCGCAATTTCGGCTGCTGCTGCCAGGTCCACAAGGGCCATGTTCGGGTTGGCGGGTGATTCGACGTAAACCAGTTTTGTATTTGGCTTCATGGCTGCTTCTATGTTGTTAACATCGGTAGCATCCACGAAGGTGGTCTCCACCCCGTACCTTTTAATTAGGTGGGACAAAAAAGCGTGGGTACAGCCGTACAGCGTTTTCGCCGCTACTATATGGTCCCCTGCACTTACCAAGGCCATTATCGGAGCCGTTATCGCTCCCATACCCGACCCGAAGGCCGCGGCAGCCTCTCCCCTTTCCAACAGTGCCATCTTTTTTTCAAAATCGGTTATGGTGGGGTTACCCAACCGGGTATATATATAGCCCTCTTCTTCACCGGCAAACCTCTTAGCTCCCTGTTCCACATTGTCAAAAATGAAAGTTGAGGTTTGATATATCGGTCTTACATGGGACCCTGTCAGTGGGCAGGGCTCGGAAAAAACAGCCTGGGTGCCCATCTTCAGTTTCCTGACATCCATTCATATCTCCTCCCTATAGCCGTTATACAGTTAGGATGTGCAATTTCCATGCCAGTATATTTATAGAAATATAAAATAAGCTTCCGACACCGGAAGCCTTTTAAATGCTGGTTTTAATGCCGCGGCTTTCCCAGCGGCTTAGGCGGCAGCATCAATAATGTAAACATAAGTTTCCTAAAATGATATTATCGGAAACCTACGGCTACATTTGTAAACCTATGTTTCCAACTACGGCTTTATATCATATTTTTTCATTTTCTTGATGACGGCGGTATGGGATATTCCCAAGGCGGCGCCCACCCTTCGTGAACTACCCAGCCTTTCCACCGCCTCCTTTAAAACCCTCTTTTCTGTCTCCTCAAGTATCTGCCTGAGGGTCCTGTCATCCTTTAACAGGTTCCCGCCGCCCTCCCTATCGGCATACCTCATATCCAGTATGATATGCCTTTCTTCTATATATCCACCCTGAACAAGGTTTATTGCCCGCTCTATCACATTGGACAGTTCCCTTACATTTCCCGGCCAGTTATAGGAGGTGAGCTTTTCAACGGCCTGACGGGTAATCCCTTTAACCGGTTTCCCCATGTTTTCGCTTACCTTGCCAATAAAACTGTCCACCAGTATGGGAATATCCTCCTTCCTCTGCCGCAGCGGCGGCACGAAAAGGGGCACCACGTTCAGCCTGTAGTACAGGTCGTCCCTGAAAAGGCCCTGTTCCAGCATTTCCTCCAGGTTCCGGCTGGTGGCGGCTATTATCCTAACGTCCACCTTGGTTTCTTCTGTTCCCCCTACTCTCCTTATCCTCCCCTCCTGCAAAACCCTAAGCAGCTTTACCTGCAGGTGGGGCGACAGTTCGCCTATCTCGTCCAGGAAAAGGGTACCCCCGTCGGCAAACCGGAAAAGGCCCTGTTTGCCTCCCCTGCGCGCACCGGTAAAAGCCCCCTCTTCATACCCGAACAGTTCGCTCTCCAAAAGGCTGTCCGGCAGGGCGCCGCAGTTTACCGGAACAAAATGACCATCCTTACGCCGGCTGGCCCTGTGTATGGACCGGGCGAACAACTCCTTCCCGGTACCGCTTTCACCCCGTATTAGAACGGTGGAATTGCTGTTTGCCACCATCCTTGCAATTTTCTTTGCGTATTCAATACCGTCGCTTATCCCCAGTATATCGTCGAAGGTTATATCCGGCGATGAAGTCATGCTGTACACCAGTTCCAGCACCCTTTTTATATCCTTTATCAGGGCAACGGCCCCGACTATCTGGTCCTTTTCGTTCTTAATGGGCCTTCCGCTGGTTATATAGTTGCTTACACCCCTGGCCGTTTTCAGCATAATCTCCTCGTTGTCGTAGCCCTGCCCGGTTTTAAGGGAATTAAGCATCGGTATATCATCCGCCAGCACCTCGGACACCGGTTTGCCCAGCACCTCCTCCGCCCGGTAGTTCAATATCTTTTCCGCGGACGGGTTGAATATATTTATCCTGCCCCGGGCGTCCACCGCCACAATCCCCTCGTCCACCGAGTCCATAACAGCCTTTAACTGGCGCTCCCTTTCCTCGTAGGGCATAAGTTCTATTAGAAACTGTTCCTTTACTCCCTCGAGGGCTGATATATCCTTTTTTAGCTTTTCCAACACCCCGGCGGGACACGACTGTATCTTAAGGAAGATTTTCCCCGGCGATACCTCCATGGCGGCAATATTCAGGTTATACCTGTACACCACCTGCAATACGTCAAGGGTCATGCCTATCCTGTCCCGGGTGTTTACAAGAAGCCTTCTGTATTCCTCCATATTCTAACCCCGCTTTCAAGATAACGTTTCGAGAAGTTTTTTCAGTTCTTCGGCTTCGAATACGTATCTTTCGTTGCAAAAATGGCACACCAGCTCGGCCTTGCCTTCCCTCTCCAGCAAATCCCTGATATCATCCTTTCCAAGGCTTATCAGCACCTCTTCCAGCCGCTCCTTCGAGCAGTCGCACTTGAACATGAGCGGTTTTTTCTCCAGGAATTTTAGGTCGTTATCCTGCAGAACATGTTTCAAGACCTCCTCCGGGTTTAGGCCTTCGTCAATAAGGGCGGATACCGGTTTTGCTTTATAAAGCCTTTCTTCAATCATGGCTGCCTCTATTTCGGTGGCACCCGGCATAAGCTGTATCAGGTAACCTCCCGCCGCCCGCACCGTAAGGTCGGTATCCACCAGCACTCCAAGGGCAACGGCGGAGGGCGTCTGTTCCGAATAGGTGAAATATGCCGCCATGTCCTCGGCAATCTCTCCCGACACCAGGTCCACCTTTCCTATGTAGGGCTCCTTAAGACCTAAGTCCTTTATTATAGTAAGCTGGCCTTTTTTGCCCACCACTCCTCCTACATCAAGCTTTCCGGCAGGGCTGAGGGGCAAATCGGCCTGGGGGTTATCCACGTATCCCTTAACCTCGCCCCGGGCATTTACCACCACCACTATCCTGCCTATGGGCCCGCCCCCTGTTACCTGGAGCGTCAGCCGGTCGCTGTCGTTTTTTAACATCAGGCCTGTTATGGCCGCCGCCGTCAGGCTCCTGCCAAGGGCTGCCGCAGCGGTCGGCGAGCACCGGTGCAGTTTCGCCGCCTCTCCCACCAGGCCGGTGGTTACCGAAGCAATAGCCCTTATATGTCCCGTTTTGTTCATGGCTCTGACCGCATAATCCATTAAATATCCCTCCCGGATAATGATAAAACCCCGTCGGTTGACGAGGTTTATTGCCGCTATCAAATGCAAAAGTTAACCATTATGTTAAACTCTCTGAACATTTGCAGCCTGAGGTCCCTTAGCGCCCTGTACAATCTCAAAACTTACTTCCTGGCCTTC
>FZPS01000213.1_pt77 | contig 12798 bp, 9 predicted proteins | sample 1817821 | NCBI WGS metagenome assembly FZPS01 (sample SAMEA104158645, study PRJEB21678) | metagenome | place: Germany | collected 2015-04-21 | reverse complement strand
CCCTTGGAAGGAGTAGAGGATATCAGCCGCCAGGAGGCGGAATTCCTGGCCGGTTATGATCCCGATGCGGCAGCTCGGGATTTGGCGATAACCCTTGAGGACGGACGCAACATCAAATATGAACTCTGCGTCCAATTAATTTCAACTAAGCAAAGCATTGAGAGCGAGCTTTCCTTGCTGGATCCAACGGTCACATGGCCGGAAGCCTCAGTGCCATGGATCAAAGTAGGAGTTATGATTCTTAGAAGCGGAGTGGAGAATTATCGGGAAGAAGTGGAAAACTGTTGTTTTTCTCCCGGAAGGCTCATCCCCGGGATCCATCTATCTTCCGAGCCTTTGCTTCTTGCCATGACTTTCCTTTCCATGGATGACGAAAGATGCAGGTTCGGATCTGTGCAGGGGGGTAATGCTTTGGCATTTTTACAGCAGGAAATTAAAGTAAGCGACTTTGGGATAAAGCCACATGAGAGGAAGGTCTTCGATACCGGTCAGTTGGCATGGCGTCTGCAATCCATGAGCGAACAGGAGAAAAATACTCTCATTGACAATATGGGAGAAGAGTTACTTTTTGTTGACGAGGGAATACAAAAGAGAATTGTCGACTGTCTGAAAGAGGCCAATAAAGCTGTAGGGACTTCCCTTGAAAAGTGGCTAAGGCTGTGATAAAATTGGGAAACAAAGGAGGAACGGAATGATCCTTCGCGAAGAACTTGAACAGCGTGAATTTGAACAACTTGCTGACAGAGCCACCAAATCCGCAGAGTCGAAAGGCCGCATGCAAGATGAAGAAAAATGCGCTTTTCGAACGGAATTTCAGCGGGACAGGGATAGGATCATCCACTCCAAAGCTTTCCGGCGGCTCATGCATAAAACTCAAGTATTTCTCGCTCCGGAAGGAGACCATTTTCGGACGCGTCTTACCCATACCCTTGAAGTTGCGCAAATAGCAAGAACAATTGCAAGATCACTCCGTCTGAATGAAGATCTGACGGAAGCTATTGCAATGGGTCATGATCTTGGACATACCCCTTTTGGCCATAACGGTGAAGATTATTTAAACGAGCGGCATGCTAAAGGTTTTAAGCATAATATCCAGGGATTAAGAGTAGTGGATGTACTGGAAACCCGCGACGGTAAATCGGGCATGAATCTTACAGCCGAAGTAAGAGACGGTATTTTGAACCATACGGGAGAGGGAGTTCCGTTTACGCCGGAAGGAAAAGTCGTCCGGTTCAGCGACCGAATCGCATATATTAACCACGACATTGACGATGCGCTGCGAAGTGGTGTCATTCGCGAATCAGATTTGCCCAAAGATTGTATTAAGGTTCTGGGAGAGGATCATCGGAGCCGGATTAATAATCTGGTCAGCGACTTGGTTATGAATAGCGACAAAGCCGATGATGTCGTCATGAGTGAAGAGAAGCTTTTCTACATGAACAAGCTGCGTGATTTTATGTTTGAAAACGTATATCACAGTAAGAAAGTAAAGAAGGACGAAGAGCTCGATAAAATAAAGCATATGATCTTTTCCCTTTATGCCTATTATGAAGCGAATCCGGACAAGTTGCCGGATGAATGGAAGAGAAGAATCCCCGAATATGGAGTGCAGGAAGTGGTAAAAGACCATATTGCAGGAATGACTGATCGCTACGCAGTTAATATATTTAAGGAAATTTTCGTTCCACAGTCTTGGAAATAGCATTTATTTTTTAATAAAAAAAAGGAATCTCAGAACTATTGTCGTATATAGTGGCGATGGCACCGATTGCGACGTTTTATGCCGTATGAATCGGGCTTGAATAGAACAGGATAATAGAGAATGGGGTTAAGCGATAACGTTATAGATGAAATCAAAAGCAGGTGCAACATTGTCGATGTGATTGGCCGAGTAGTATCGTTAAAAAAAACCGGCAGCAATCACAAAGGCCTTTGTCCTTTTCACAATGAAAAGACACCTTCTTTTGTTGTTTCCGAGGATAAACAGATTTTCACATGTTTCGGTTGCGGTGTTACGGGTGATGTAATAGAGTTCACCCAGCGTTACAACAACTTGGATTTTCGCGGAGCCATTGAAAAGCTTGCCGGCGAATACGGCATCGACTTGGGTAGCAACGTCTTTCCGGGAGAAAGCCAAAAAACGCAGCTCTACGAGATCAACCGTGAGGCGGCGACATATTTCTACAGATGCTTTACGGAGAGGGCAAACCGGGGAGCGGCCTATATGCAATCCAGGGGTCTGGAACCTTCTGTACTTCGAAAATTCGGTATCGGATACGCAGACGATGGATGGCAAAGCCTTTATGATTTTCTTAAATCAAAAGGATATGAGGATAAAGTGCTCCTCAATCTGGGACTTGTTGCTAAGTCAAAAGACAGGATTTACGATAAGTTCCGCGACCGGGTCATGTTCCCCATCATAAATACCAGGGGAAAAGTGGTGGGCTTTGGTGGACGAGCTATCGGTGACGGAATGCCAAAGTATTTAAATTCACAGGAATCATTGATATTTCAAAAGAAAAATAACCTGTTTGGATTAAATTTGACCAGGCAGGATATAAATAGAGAAGATTGTGCAATACTTGTAGAAGGATATATGGATGTAATCACCATGTACCAGCATGGAGTGCGAAACGTATCCGCCTCCTTAGGGACGGCTCTGACGGAAAATCAAGCGGCCATGCTTAAGCGATATACAAAGAATATTGTATTGGCTTATGATGGCGATGAAGCCGGGCAGTCAGCCGCTCTGAGAGGAATGGATATACTGTATGCTGCGGGGTGTAGCGTGAAGGTACTGCAACTTCCGGACGGAAAGGATCCGGATGAGTTCATAAGAAAAAACGGGCGTGATGCCTTTTTGGAACGAATAGAACAAGCGTTGCCATTTATGGATTTCAAGCTGCAACATATAAAAAAGCAGGTGGATTTAAACACGACAGAGGGCAGCGTCACGTTCCTGAAGGAGGCAGCCCGGGCATTAAGGCTCCTGAGTCCGGTGGAAGCAGAAACCTATATCAAAAAGGTTGCATCCGAAACGGGCATTTCAGAAGGTGCATTTCGACTTGAGGTCTTCGGAAGCGGATATGGAATCGTGCCAAAACGGCAGGCGACGAAAAGCGAACAGCGCAAGGGTCATGGAGACGGGGGCACCATGCTGGAGCGTAATCTAATCGGGTTGATGCTGCTGAAAAGTTCATACGTACCGTTAATCGAGCCATATAAAAATGCTTTTGAGACGGCAGCATGCAGCAGGATCTTTGAAACGATTCGCTCCTTATATAAGCCGGATGAAGAGATCGACCTGCGTAAACTGGCAGACAGTTTGGATGAGGAAGCCAATGCCATCCTGACTAATATTTCAGAGACGGTTCACTTCGCAGACAGAGACGATCAAGTCTTTGAGGAGTGCATTGCCCACATTCAGGCAACCGAATTGATGAGGAGGGAAGAGGAGTTAATAAAAATTCTTTCCATACTGGACGATGAAAAAGATCGAAACATGATATTGAAACTAAGTAAAGAATTGATGGATATACAAAAGGAAAGGTGCAAGGGGACGCGTAATGAGTTATAACATGGAACAACCTGATGACAAAAGGTTTGGATTTGTAAACGAGTTGATGGAGATTGCTAAGAATAAGCGTTCCATCACATATCAGGAAATCTCCAGGCTTTTGGAGAACGTGGAACTTGATAAAAACCAGATGGACGACCTCTACGATGCTCTCATGTCCATGGGCATCGAAATTGTTTCAGAGACTGATCCCGAGGATTACGAAATCATAGCAATGGAACAGGAGGAAGATTCAGAGGTTGAATCGGAAACTGAAGATTCGGAGGATCTGGAAGCCTCGATTCCCAAAGGAGTCGCAGTAGACGATCCGGTCCGGATGTATCTCAAAGAGATCGGAAAAGTCGCCCTGCTGACGGCAGAAGAAGAGATTGAGCTGGCGAAAAGGATGGAGGCGGGGGACGAGGAAGCGAAACGAAGACTCTGTGAGGCCAATCTCAGACTTGTAGTCAGTATTGCAAAACGATATGTTGGCAGAGGGATGTTGTTCCTGGATCTGATTCAGGAGGGCAACCTGGGACTGATCAAAGCGGTAGATAAGTTTGACTGGAGAAAAGGATATAAATTCAGTACATATGCTACCTGGTGGATCAGACAGGCGATCACCCGGTCCATAGCGGACCAGGCGAGAACCATAAGGATACCGGTGCATATGGTAGAAACTATCAACAAGCTGATACGAGTCTCAAGACAGCTTCTCCAGGAGTACGGGAGAGAGCCCACGCCTGAAGAAATAGCCGAAGAAATGGACATTTCCGTGGAAAAGGTTCGGGAAATATTGAAGATTGCCCAGGAACCTGTCTCCCTGGAGACTCCCATCGGAGAGGAAGAGGACAGCCATCTTGGCGATTTCATTCCGGATGACGATGTGCCTGCACCGGCGGATGCCGCGGCATTTTCCATGTTGAAGGAACAGCTTGTAGAAGTACTGGACACGCTTACAGAGAGAGAACAAAAAGTCTTGAGGTTGCGTTTCGGTCTCGACGACGGCCGGGCCAGGACACTGGAAGAGGTTGGCAAACGTTTTGACGTTACTCGTGAGAGAATACGCCAGATAGAAGCAAAGGCTTTGCGTAAACTCCGCCACCCCAGCAGAAGCAAAAAGCTTAAAGATTACCTGGAGTAACCGCCGGGAAATCTCCGAATACGCCATAAACGTAGGAGTTAAATTTATATTTAGTAATAAACAATATCAATAGTTGGAGACCGTAATCCGGTCTCTAAGTTTTTCATAATATTAAGTAAAATACCATTTGAAGTAAATGTTCTTTTTCTGATAAAATATGTTTCGTGGGAAATAAAAACCTCTTATCGATAGCCAGGTAGAATATCAAACACCGGAGGTTTTAGTGAAGCATATTTTATCAGATATACAGCTCGTATCGAATTCGGGAAAAGGACGGCAAATCGTGTTGTTGGAAAAGATAAAAGAATTGACGAGTTCCAAAAAGGTCATCTATATACTGATGACACTTTTGGTTTTTTTATGGGGACTCGAATTTATTGCGGCTAAAGCCGCATTGGATGCAATCAAACCATTATCTCTGGTGTGTTTTAAATATTCGACGGGACTGATTTTTTTGATTATTACCAAGACCATTGCAGACAGACGTCTCCCGTTAAAACCCAGAGATATTCCACTTCTTCTGATTTGTGCCTTGTTCGGAGAAGTGCTGTACTTTGCCGGTGAATATGGGGCCATGGCATATTTGCCTGTTTCTGTAATTACGATTTTGCTTGCCTTTGTTCCCTGCCTGTCCGTCTTAATTGAACTGATACTCTACAAAAATAAACCTTCCGGATTGGTGGTGGCGGGTGTTCTCGTCTCGGTTATCGGCGTTTCCATGGTAATCGGTGCGGATTTTCAAGAATTCTTTCAGGGAAAATATCTGGGTTATATTTTGGCGTTTTCTGCAGTTATCAGTTGGAATGTATACAATTATTTAACAAAGGGCTTATCGAAGAAGTATAAACCTCTGGATCTTACCATACTGCAGCAGATATGTGCCATATTGCTGGTTTTGCCCTATACAGTTTTCAATTTGCCCGATATAAATGTTATTGATTCACAGGTCGTCATGGGGGTCTTATACCTTGGCGTTGTAAGCTCTTTCATAGGTTTTCTCATATATGTCAAGGCAATCGTCGTTATCGGACCTACGCCCTGCGCTTTGTATTCCAACTTTCTCCCGGTGACAACGACTTTCTTTGGGTGGGTAATATTGCATGAATATGTTTCTTTCATGCAAATTCTCGGCGGCGTGGTTGTAATTGCTTCCGGCGCAGTTGTAATCTGGCAAAAAGGAAAAGAGGACGGAGAGCATGACGTACAGACAAATTTAAGTGTGAAAAACGACGGGGAAGGAAATTGAGCAAAAAACCGAGTTTTGTGTGAATAATACAGGAGATAACCTTAAGATTCCACACACAACTCAAAATTTTGCACATAAGGGACCGTTTTAGAACTTTCGATTCACACATAACTCCATATTTTGCACAAGATCTCAATCTCTTAGCGTTTCCAAGAATTGATATGGGATCTTTGCCTCGGATAAAGCGGCAGGGGCTCACACTCTGTGAAAGATTTAGGGGCGGAATCTGCTAGTATGATTTTTCTAGTTGCCAAGCATGATTTTGCTTATTGGATCTAAATTTGATATAATTAATCAGGTTAATGACAGAAGAAATACAGATGGGACTTTCATCAAAATAACAAGAAGATAATAGGAACGTGTAAATATGCTGCGACTTTCAGAAAGGCTTGCCGCAATAGCTGATTATGTGCGTGAAGGGGAGACGATAGCCGATATAGGCACAGACCATGGTCTGCTGCCTATTTTTCTGCTTCAACAGAAGCGAAGCCCAAAAGTCATCCTCAGCGATATTCGCGAGGGGCCTTTACGAAAAGCTGAAGAAAACCTGGTAATCTATGCGCCAGGCATAGAAGCGGATTTACGACTGGGGAGCGGATTGGAAACATTGAAAAACAGCGAAGTTGACGTAGTAATCATTGCCGGCATGGGAGGGCATATGATCTGCGATATCATGGCTGCCAACCCTGAGAAAACAAGAAGCTTCCCCAAATTTATCCTGCAGCCCCGTACCGCTCAGGATAAACTTCGCATGTGGTTATATGAGAATGGGTATGCGATAACCCATGAACTTCTCGTGCGAGAAAGAAACAAAATCTGTGAAATCATCGTTGTAGATACAACTTTGCGCCGGGAGCGAATACAAAATGAAAACCAGTTGAAGACAAAGCTTTTCGATTTGGAATTTGAGATCAGTCCGTTGCTCTTTTCTAATGGAGATCCCTTGCTTAAAGAATGGATCGAGTATAAAATAAAAACCGAGGAAGAAATCATTGAATCTATTCGTACCAAGGGATCGAAAGCCAGTCTTAGCAAACTTAATAACCATGAACAGAGGCTGAAAAAATTAAAGGAACTGCACAAACGGTGTCTATTCAGTTAGCGCGTATATAGTAGTATAGGAGGTAAGAGATGGCGATCAGGATCGATGAACTGATTGATCAGTTGAGGGTCATTGCTCCCCGCGAGTTGGAAGAGGATTGGGATAACGGCGGCTTTCAGATCAATATGGGAAAAGAGAAGATAGAGCGTGTTTTGGTTTGTCTGGAGATAACCAACGCGGTCATTGCTGAAGCGGTAAAACGCAGGGCGGATTTTCTGGTAACCCACCACCCCCTCCTAATGGAGAAGATCGATGTGGTTGATGCGGGGACATTGACAGGAAATTATATCATTCAGTTGGTTCGTCACGGGATAAGCGTATATACGGCTCACACGTCATTTGATTCTGTCTTTGGAGGAAACAACGATTATTTGGCTGATCTCCTGGATCTAAAAAAAGTTAGAAGATTGAAGCTGTGGACTCCTTTGGGAGATAAGGAAATCATAGGTCGAATGGGAAGCTTTGAAAAACCAATGTCTCTCAAGGCAGCAGCGGACTTGGTGGAGTCGGTACTCAATTTGACAAAACCTCCAAAAATTGTCGGAAATCCAGATGCAACTATCGCCGAAGTAGCCATCTCTACCGGATCAGCGGGAGATTCCATTGATGCGGCAATACGCAATTGTTGTGACTTGCTCATAACCGGAGACGTGAGACACCACCAGGCACAAAAAGCAAGAGAAATGGGGCTGAATATAATCGATGCAGGACACTATGGAACAGAATACATTTTTGTAAAAAATTTTGCGGAGAAATTAAGAAAATCCGTTCAGAATCAAGTGGAAATACTGGAATCTAATGTCATTGTTGACCCATTTGATTTTATGTTATAATTAATATCGTGAGTAAGACGGACGGTCGCGTGAGCAGGAAATATCCTGTTCATGAGGAAAGTCCGGGCTCCATAGGGCAGGGTGCCAGATAACGTCTGGCGAAGGTGACTTCAGGGAAAGTGCAACAGAAACACACCGCCGATCGGCGCTATCGCCGAGGTAAGGGTGAAATGGTGAGGTAAGAGCTCACCGGCGGTATGGTAACATACCGGCCGTGCAAACCCCACCCGGAGCAAGACCAAGATAGGGAGGAAACTGCCGAAAGGCAAGTTCCTGAAAGGCGGCGGCCCGTCGCTTCCCGAGAGGTAGGTCGCTTGAGCCTGTTGGTGACAGCAGGCCTAGATAGATGATCGTCTGATACAGAACCCGGCTTACAGTCTTACTCACATTAAGCTATGGGGTCATGGAGACCCCATAGATGTTTTTTGAATAGAAGAAAGGAAATTTGATAGATGAAGCTTATAACCTGGAATGTTAACGGACTTAGGGCTTGCATGGGAAAAGGATTTTTGGATTTTGTGAGAAATGAAGCACCTGATATTATGTGCGTCCAGGAAACGAAAATGCAAGAAGGTCAAGCAGATGTTCCCCTGGAAGGTTACATACAGTTTTGGAACAGCGCAGAGAAAAAGGGCTACTCGGGAACAGCCACCTTCACCCTTAAAGAACCCTTGTCCGTTCAAAATGACATCGACTCTCCGGGTCACGACAGGGAAGGAAGAACCATCACCCTTGAATACGATAATTTCTACATAATCAATGTTTATACTCCCAATGCCCAGGAGGGGCTTGCGCGGATCGATTACAGGATGGAATGGGAGGATGCTTTTCGCAGTTATGTGAACAAACTGGACGAGAAGAAACCGGTTATAATATGTGGAGACCTTAACGTAGCGCACCAGGAAATCGACTTGAAAAATCCGAAATCAAATCGTGGAAATGCGGGGTTTTCCGATGAGGAGAGAGCAAAATTTTCTGAGCTTCTTGAAGCAGGTTTTACCGATACTTTCCGTCACCTCTATCCTGACCTGGAAGGAGCTTATACGTGGTGGACGTATCGTTTCAATGCCCGAGCCAACAATGCAGGGTGGCGAATCGATTACTTTTTAGTTTCCGACCGTATTAAAAATAAAGTTAAAGACGTAATAATACGCAATGATGTTTACGGCAGCGACCATTGTCCGGTTGTCATGTACATTGAACTGTAATAAATAATGGAACTTTTTCTCTCTATTCCCGTCTTACTTTTTGCCAACTGGTTCTGTTGATGTTCTGAGATAAAGAACTGTGAAAGGGGAGAAAGAGATGAAAAAGCGTATATGTCTCGCGCTGATTTTATGCCTCATTGTCTCAATGGCCATTCCGGTCTATGCAGGCGATGGTTACGGAAAAGAGCTGGAACAGGCAATTCTTACCGTAAAAACCATCGTTGAAATACCCGAAGAATACAAGGAGTTTTCATATTATACGTACGAGAATGAGACCGAGTGGGGCGCAGGTACTGTTTGGAACCTCAATTGGACAGGTGAGGAAGCCAAGGCGACGATACATGCTTCAGTGGACTGGAAGGGCAACCTGCTCTATTTCGAGCATTATCAGGTAACGGATGACTCAGGCCTGGCCAAGGTAACCAGGGAACAGGCAGCCGTCATATCAAAAGAATTTTTGCAAAAAGCCGTACCGGATCTCGCGCCAAATATGAAAGAAGTCAATCTGCAGTCCAATCTTCAGAACAACTATCGACATGTTTTCCAATACCGGTATCATGTCAACGACATACCCGTATCATTCATAAACGTTTCAGTACACGTGAATAAATATACCGGCAGCGTGGAGTTGTATGGCGGACTTGACGCGGGATTTGATCTGCCGGATTTTCCTGCAGCAGAAGGAATAATCACCCTGGATGAAGCGAAAGGCGCATTCCTGGAAGATATAGGAATCGAATTGATTTATAAATCTTATTATGACTACAAAAGCAAATTATTGCACGTTTTTCCGGCATACAGAATTGCGAACAGCACCAAAGCAATCGATGCACATACCGGTGAGGTGGTAGACCTTTACTATGGGTACAGCAGATTAGTCGCCGTGACGGGTGATGCCATGGACGCAGGCGGTATGGGAAGTTCGGAATCAGAGAACTTAAGCAGAGAAGAATTGGAAGCCATCGAAAAACTCGGTAAGCTTCTTACCAAGGAAGACGCTATTTCAAAGCTCGCTGAACAAATACCCTTGCGTATGAGAAATACAGACATGGGCCGTGCCTCCTTGAGGAAAGATACCATTGACCAGGAAAAATACATTTGGGAAATCTATTTCGATAATATGTACGGATCCGTTGACGCCCAAACAGGCGAACTTTTGAGCTATGGGTATTATGGCGACGATGCAGGTGGAAAACTTAACCTTACGAAAGATGCGGCCAGAAAGATCGCTGAAAACTTTCTTCAAAAGGTTGTCCCTCAAAAGTTTTCGGAGAGCAAATACATTCCCGATTATAACGAAGATATAATTATCTTCAGGGAAGAAGAGAAGCCTGAGGCGTACACGTTCCGCTACAACCGGGTTGTCGACGGAGTGGTGTTTATTGATAACGGACTCAATGTGGCCGTAAACAGGACTACGGGCAATATCACTAGTTATAGCTGCAATTGGTTTGACAGCGCAACTTTCCCGTCTGTGAAAGGTGTACTTACGGACTCAGAGATGATGGAAGAGATGATGAAGGAATACGCTTTTGATGTTGCTTATGAAAAAACAGGCAAAGACAGGCAATCTGACTTGGTATACGTCTTCGATCAGGCAGTAAGAGCGGCACTTTTTGAACCGTTTACCGGAAATAGGATTATGTCAAACGGAAAACCTTATGAAAGCGAAGTGAGGCCGGAATATCAGGATATCAAGGATCATTGGAGTGAAAAGATTGTACTGGAATTGATGGAAAACGGCTATTATTTGAAATCAGAACTTTTCAATTCCGACAATACCATTACACAAATTGATTTCTTCCGCTATTTGTTTACGCCAGAAATAAGATATTATGATGATGCAGATCTCTATGAAATGCTTGAAATGAGAGGTATTATCGAAGAAGGGGAAAAAGCACCAGAATCGCTGCTTAAGAGACAGGATGCGGCAAAATTCCTGATCCGATACCTGGGTCTGGGACTTGCCGGAGAGCGATCTGAAATATATACCAACAAGTACAGAGATAAAATTGATGACAATTATAAAGGGTATGCCATGCTTTGCTATGGACTGGGCATTATGCGCGGAGATGACAAGGGACGGTTTAATGGTACAAAGCCCATGACAAGGGCAGAAACAGCGGTGGCAATTTATAATACGCTCAAAGTGGAATAAAGAGCATAAGAAAACAAATTACATGGCATATATTAAGGTTTGTATGACGAAGGGACCTCTGCGAGGTCCTTTCAATATTTCATTGCAAATATATTGCTTTTTATTACAAAATCCCATTAAGCCTTTTCTTTTTAAAAGCATACATACGTGGCCTCGATTACGGATCGATTTCTAGTTGCACATATATATATGTAGAAATTTGTTTACAGGAGGGAATTTGTCATGCTATAATTAGTTGCAACAGACTGGGAGGCTGACAAAATAATGAAATTAGGGATCGATATTGGATCGACTACTATAAAATTGATTCTCCTCAGCACGGAGAATCATATTTTGTATAAAAAATATGAGAGGCATATGTCCAACGTTTTCGATAAATTTTCGGAAATGATTGGAGATCTGGTTTCGTTATATCCCGATATCCGATGCACCGTTGCCATAACCGGTTCGGGAGGCATGGCTATTTCTAATTTATTGGGAATCGATTTTGAGCAGGAGGTTATTGCCTGCAGCACCGCCGTGGAACGGTATATACCCGAGACCGATGTGGCTATTGAGCTTGGCGGCGAAGACGCTAAAATTACTTTTTTCGGCCCCTCTGTCGAGCAGCGAATGAACGGCACCTGTGCAGGGGGCACGGGAGCCTTTATCGATCAGATGGCGGTACTTCTTTCTACTGATGCAGAAGGGCTCAATGAGAGCGCCAAAAACCACAAATTAATCTATCCCATTGCAGCTCGCTGCGGTGTCTTTGCGAAAACAGATATACAGCCCCTTATCAATGAGGGGGCGGACATTTCGGATCTGGCCGCATCCATTTTCCAGGCTGTAGTCAATCAGACTATCAGCGGTCTGGCTTGCGGTCGTACCATCAAGGGGAATGTCGCTTTCCTCGGAGGACCCTTGGCCTTTCTTTCAGAATTGCGTAAACGCTTTATCGAAACTTTAGAATTGACCCCGGAACAGGTGATCTTCCCCGAGGACCCGGAATATTTCGTGGCCTTGGGAGCCGCATTACTATCAGAGAAAAAAGAATCCATTAAACTGGAAGAAATTTTATATCGTTTAAAGGATGCTGACGAGACTCAATTGAACGTTAGCAAGCTTTTGCCTCCATTATTTAATAACGAGGCTGAATATGAGGAATTTTTAACGAGACATAGGAAAAATTCCGTTAAACGTAAAGCATTGTCGGAAGCAAAAGGCTGCCTCTTTCTGGGTATAGATGCAGGGTCCACAACGACGAAAGCTGCTCTCATCGACGAAGAAAAATATTTGCTGTATTCTTTCTATAAAAGCAACGAGGGAAGACCGCTGGATGTTGTGTTGGAAATGCTCCGGGAGCTATACGACCTGATGCCCGAGGATGCATATATAGGAAAAGCTACTGTGACGGGATATGGAGAGGGCTTGATCAAAGCTGCGTTTCAAGTAGACTTGGGCGAGATTGAAACCATTGCCCATTATAAAGCTGCGGCGGAATTCCTGCCGGGCGTGGATTTTATTCTGGATATCGGCGGCCAGGATATGAAGTGCATGAGGATTAAAGAC
>FZPS01000018.1_pt300 | contig 12802 bp, 10 predicted proteins | sample 1817821 | NCBI WGS metagenome assembly FZPS01 (sample SAMEA104158645, study PRJEB21678) | metagenome | place: Germany | collected 2015-04-21 | reverse complement strand
GCTGCTGCCAGGGTTTTGAAGGGGAAAAAGGTTCACCCCGGGGTACGCACCATAATCTTCCCTGCAACCCAGAAGATATATCTGCAGGCCATGCGGGAAGGGCTTCTGGAAATTTTCATTGAAGCCGGCGCAGCCGTAAGCACCCCGACCTGCGGTCCCTGCCTGGGCGGACATATGGGCGTTCTTGCAAAGGGAGAGCGGGCAGTGGCAACAACCAACAGAAACTTTGTAGGCCGCATGGGTCATCCGGAAAGCGAGGTATATCTGGCAAGTCCTGCTGTGGCAGCGGCATCGGCAGTGACCGGCCGAATCACATCACCTGAGGAGGTAGTGGGAGAATGAAGGGCAGAGTAATTAAATACGGAGATAATGTGGATACGGATGTTATTATTCCGGCCAGGTATTTAAACAGCAGCGATCCTGCAGAACTGGCAAAGCACTGTATGGAAGATCTGGATAAAACCTTTACCGAGCGGGTTCGGGAAGGGGATATTATGGTGGCAGGGCGGAACTTCGGATGCGGTTCCTCCAGAGAGCATGCTCCCATAGCCATAAAGGCCTCCGGTATCAGCTGTATCATTGCTGAGACCTTTGCCCGGATATTCTACCGCAATGCCATTAATATAGGGCTTCCCATTATGGAATGTCCTGAAGCGGCCAGGGATATTTCCGAGGGAGACGAGGTAAGGGTGGATGTTGCGACAGGCACCATTGAAAACCTGACCACCGGCAAAGTATACAAGGCAGCGCCCTTCCCGGATTTCATGCAGGAAATAATTAATGCAGACGGTTTGATTCCGTATATGAGGGAAAGGATGGAGAGACAATGAAAATAGCGGTTATTCCCGGAGACGGCATAGGTCCGGATATTATTAAGCAGGCTTATAAAGTACTGAACCGGGTCTCCGAGGTGTTTGGCATGGAGTTTACCTTTGAAGAGATGCTCATGGGAGGCAGGGCTATTGATGAGATCGGCGTGCCCCTGCCGGAGGAAACCCTGAAGGTATGTCTGGAGAGCGATGCTGTATTGCTGGGTGCAGTAGGCGGCGAAAAGTGGGATACCCTGCCGGGGCATCTGCGTCCTGAAGCCGGGCTTTTGGGAATCAGGAAGGGTCTGGGGGTATTTGCCAACCTGCGTCCTGCCATTCTCTTTCCTCAGCTGAAATCTGCCTCTACCCTGAAGGAAGAAGTTTTGGGGGACGGGCTGGATATTATGGTGGTAAGGGAGCTTACCGGCGGCATTTACTTCGGACAGCGGGGCAGAAGTGAAGGCTCCGGAGGGCAGGAGGCCTGGGATACGGAAGTTTATTCGGTTCCGGAGATTGAACGGGTTACCAGGACAGCTTTTGAGATTGCCAGAAAGCGGAAAGGAAGGCTTACTTCCATAGATAAGGCCAATATACTTGAAAGTTCCCGGCTCTGGAGGGAGACGGTGGTTAGGGTGGCAGAGGAATACCCTGATATAGAGCTGAATCATATGTATGTGGATAATGCAGCCATGCAGCTGGTGCGCAATCCGAGGCAGTTTGACGTAATTGTAACCACCAATATGTTTGGAGATATTTTAAGCGATGAAGCTTCAATGCTTACAGGTTCCCTGGGAATGCTCCCCTCAGCCAGTCTGGGAGAAGGCAGTCTGGGTCTGTACGAGCCGGTTCACGGTTCTGCGCCTGACATTGCAGGCCAGGATAAAGCAAACCCCATAGCCACCATAATGAGCGTTGCCATGATGCTCCGCTACAGTTTTGACCGGGAAGACGCGGCTCTGGCTGTGGAAAGGGCTGTGGAAAAGGCCCTGGATAAAGGATACAGAACCGGAGATATTATGCAGCCCGGCATGAAGTTAGTTGGAACTGAAGAAATGGGAGATCGGATTGCAGCTGAGATTGCAGCCGGGTAATATATCCGGCAGAGCCGAAATCCGGGTTAAGGCTGTATAAAGTTCATTTTCCGGTTGTAAAGCCGGACATGGAAATATATACTTTATATTAATAGGATAAAGCTATCCATTCAGCAGTAACCTGGTTGGAGGGGTTTCATGTCTCTTTCGTCGAGAAGTTCATACACAGCCCGTCGATATCGGTATTATGTTGTTAATCGTAAAAGACTGACTCTCTTTCTTATTACAGCAGCTTTATTTATAATCTTTCTTGTACTTCTGATATTAAACCTGATTTCATCTCATAAAGGGCAGTATACAGTGGATCAATTTGTTTCCGGCGATCTGCTTATGTATTTTGAGCTGGAAAAGGAAATGGATGTACCCTGGTATTATCTTGCTGCCATTGATCTGGCAGAAGATATCCCGGAAACTGAGATTTCCCGGGAAAGATCCGCTGGAATTGCCCTTCATTTGACGGGGATGAAAAACCCGGAAGACCTGTCAGATTTTTTGTCCAGCTATAACAACAGCAAATCCTTTCACAGAAAGGTGGAAAGGGAAGTTAAAGCCTTGTCCCATATAAGGCTTATTGCTGAGGATAAAATCTTTCCTTTTGCGACCAATGCTGAGTACACATACGAGGATGGGTACGGGGATCCACGCAGCTACGGGGGCAGGCGGAGTCATGAGGGCATAGACATTATGACAGACCATGGAGTTCCCATCCTTTCAGTATGCGACGGCGAGATTGAAAAATCGGGCTGGAATGAACTTGGGGGCTGGCGCCTGGGTATCCGGGGGGCAAAGGACAATATCTACTATTATTATGCCCATCTGTCCCGCTATGAGGGAGATCCCAAACCGGGTGACAAGGTAAAGAAGGGACAGCTGATTGGTTATGTGGGAGATTCAGGTTACGGTCAGGAAGGCACAACCGGTGAATTCCTGCCCCATCTCCACTTTGGAATGTACTACGGCAAGGAAGGAAAACTTCGCCCTTTTAACCCCTATCCTTTCTTGATGGCCTGGGAAAGATAAAACGAGCATTTTTTGCATCAACAGTAAAGTTGTGATAGTATTTGTATACAAGCTTGCATCGGCATGTAAATAACTTATAATAAAAGGCATTCGCAAGGCTTTAGCTATAAAATGACGGTGAGAAAGGCGGAGGTTTATCTATGAATGAATTCAGTAAACTGATTAAAACAAGAAGGACGGTGCGTCGTTTCCTTCCTGATAAGATCAGCATGGATATTCTGACGGATCTGGCGGACTGTGCCAGGTTGGCTCCCAGCGCCTCCAACAGGCAGCCCCTTGCATTTCATATCATTCAGAAGGAAGATCTCCTGGAACCGGTTTTTCAAACCTTAAGCTGGGCCGGCTACATCAGGCCCAGGGGTACACCCAGGGAAGGCGAAAAACCAACAGCCTATATCGTTGTTTTATATAACAAAAAATTTCAGGAAACTGCCATAAGGCAGGATGCAGGTGCAGCCATACAAAATATTTTATTGGCCGCCTGGAGCTACGGAATCGGCAGCTGCTGGATAGGCACGGTCAACCGGGATGAATTGGCCAAAGTTATAAAGCTTCCGGAAGACTATACAATCGGTTCTGTAATTGCACTGGGTTATCCGGCAGAGAGTCCTGTAATAGAGGAATCGGAGCAAACCGTCCGCTATTATAAGGATGAAAATAATGTGCTCCATGTTCCCAAAAAGCCCCTGAAAAGCATTCTTTTTGTGGATTGACCTGCTCAGAATTATAAAAGTTATGAATAATAGATTTGATATATGAATATAGAATTAAGCGGGAAGCATATTCCCGCTTTTTTGCTGTTAATTTTCTTTCTTCTTTACAGATCTAAACAAAGGTGCTATAATGTTTAGCATACCGACCGAACGGTCGGTCGGAACCATAGGTGTAATGTTGGATATAATCTGCTGAACAGCAGGCAATTAAATTAAAGTCTGTTCAGCATTTAACTGTTTTACCAATATACATACATAACAATTTCGGCAGGAGGACATTGAATGCTATCAAGATACAGCGTTAAGAGACCATATACAGTTTTTGTTGCAGTAATTTTGATTATTGTATTAGGGATAATATCCTATAATAATATGACAACGGATCTGCTTCCGGCCATGGAGCTGCCCTATATTGTCGTTGTAACCCCCTACCCCGGAGCCAGCCCGGAAAAAGTAGAACAAACGGTTACCAGGCCCCTGGAGTCCGTTTTGGCTGCTTCCAGCGGTCTTAAAAACATCAGTTCCATATCAAGTGAAAACTCCAGCATGATAATACTTGAATATACACAGGATACCAATATGGACAGCATAATGATTGAACTGTCCGGAAGCATTGACAGAGTTTCAGCAATGCTGGATGACGCAGTGGGTTCGCCCGTCATGCTGCAAATCAGTCCGGATATGCTGCCTGTAGTTGTTGCCAGCGTTGACAGGGAAGGCATGGATATTGATGAGCTTTCCAGGTTCACAGAAGAAACCATAGTACCTGCTTTCGAGAGGCTGGACGGTGTTGCATCTGTAAGCGCCGGCGGTCTTATACAAAAGCAGCTGGAAATTGTGCTGAATAAAGAGAAAATTGCCGACTTAAACAGTCAGGTACAGGCAGAAATAGAAAAACAGCTGGATGAAAAGCGGGAAGCGCTGGACAAGGCACAGGAGGAGATTGCCAAAGGCCGTCAGGCTCTGGAAGAGGAAGCTCCGGATAAAAAAGCACAAGTAGCAAAGGCCAGCGGAGAACTGGATAATGCCATTGCCAATTTAAACGCTCTGCTGGCTGAAGAAGCCAAACTGGAGGCCCAGAAACTGGCCTTTGAAAAAGAAAAAGCAGCCCTTGAACAGCTGGGCGATGTAAATGAATATCTGGATGAGATTTTTTCAGGAAACTGGGAAGACCTGCCTTCTGATATATACAATGCTATATTGGAGGCAATAAGGGACAGACTCTCCTTCGATTTTCCTGACCTGCCCCGGAGAGAAATGAATGAGCTGTACCAGCTTATCGTAGGGCTTTTCCCTGAGGATATAGAAAGCCTTTCTCCTGAGCTGTTTAAATCCATCATTGAGCAGATCAGGGACAGACTGCCTGCAGGACTTACAGAGCTTACCCAAAAACAGACGGCAGAACTCTACGAAGTTCTAAAAGAATTTTTCCCCATGGATTTGAGGATCTTACCCTCAGATATCTATGAGATAGTTATACAGAAAATAAAAGACAGGCTGCCTGAGGAATTACTGGATCTTTCCCGGGAGGAACTTTCAGAGTTGTTAAGCGGCGCGGCCAAGCTTCAGGCCAGAAAGATAGCCGTAGATATGGAGCTTCAGAATATAAATATCCGGCAGCTGACGCTGGCCGCTATGAAGCCCCAGCTGGAGGCCGGCCTTATAAAGGCAAGGTCAGCCCTTGAACAGCTGGAATCAGGCAAAATAACCATGGCAATAGAGCTGGCCAAGGCGCAGGTGCAGCTGGAACAAGGCCAGAAAGAGCTTGAAAAAGGGCTGGAGGAGTTCGAAAAGGCCAGAGAACAGGCCCTTGAAGCGGGAGACTTGAATAAGATACTGACAGAAGATCTTATTTCCACCATTTTAACGGCTCAAAATTTTGATATGCCCGCCGGCTATATTATGGAAGAAGACGGCCAGCATCTGGTTAAAGTCGGAGATGCTTTCGGATCCGAAGAAGAAATAGAAGATATGATTATTGTCAGCATGGACCCGATTGGAGACGTGAGACTGAAGGATATCGCCGATATCAGGCTTGCAGATAATGCATCGGAAATGTATACAAAGGTAAACGGCAATGCGGGCATACTGCTTACCTTCCAGAAACAAAGCACAGCATCCACAGCGGCTGTTACAGATTCAATTAAAAAGCAGATAGAAGAGCTGGAAAGGCAGCATGAAGGTTTAAGGATAAGCCCCATGCTGGACCAGGGCGACTACATTTACATGGTGACAGACAGCGTTGTTGAAAATCTGCTGTACGGAGGGCTTCTGGCCATAGCTGTCCTCATAGTCTTCCTCTGGGACATCAGACCTACAATAGTTATTGCCCTAAGCATACCCATCAGTCTAATGTTTGCTGTAACCCTTATGTATTTCAGCAATGTAACCCTTAACGTAATTTCCCTGGCAGGCCTTGCCCTGGGCGTCGGCATGCTGGTGGACAACAGCATTGTTGTTATTGAAAATATATACCGGCTCAGGAATCTTGGCGCGCCTCCCAAACAAGCTGCAGTTGAAGGTGCAAAGCAGGTATCAGGCGCTATTGCTTCTTCCACTCTTACCACGGTTTGCGTCTTTTTGCCCATTGTCTTTACAGAAGGTTTATCAAGGCAGCTTTTTACAGACATGGGGCTGACCATTGCATACAGCCTTGTCGCCAGCCTGCTGGTTGCTCTTACCCTTGTTCCTGTTATGGGGGCCGGACTATTAACCCGGGAAAAGAAAAGAGAAGGGAAATTTTTTAACAAAATTCTTTCGGCCTATGAGAAAATATTAAGGTTTGCTTTACGCAGAAAGGTTCTTGTTTTGATTCCCGTAATCCTTCTGTTTGTTTTGAGCATTTACGGTGCCACTATTATGGGAACAGCCTTCATGCCCGATGTTGACTCTCCTCAGATGACCGCAACACTTACGGCTCCGGAAGACATCAGCAGGGAAGAAATGTATGAGCTCAGCGACGAAATTATGAAACGGATTCTGGAAATTGAGGCAGTGGAAACCGTCGGCGCCATGAGCGGCAGTGAAGGAATAGGAATGCTTATGTCCGGAGCCAGGGGATCAGGCAATCAGACTTCATTCTTTATACTTCTTAAAGATGAAAGAAGCCTGAGCAACAGGGATGTGGAACGGCTTATATATGAGAAAACAGAGGACTTGAATGCAGATATAAATGTTACTGCCAATAATATGGATATTACAATGTTAAGCGGCAGCGGAATACAAATAAATGTTAAGGGCCAGGATCTGGATACCATAATGGAACTGGCCGATGAGGTGGCCCAAATTGTAGCTGAAGTTGAGGGGACCGCTCATGTTGATACCGGGATTGAAGTTGCGGAAAGGGAAACAAGAATACTGATAGATAAGGACAAGGCAATGCGTGAAGGCCTGACCGTAGCTCAGGTATACGCTGAAATCAGTTCAGCCCTCCAATCAGAGAAGCAGTCAACAGTACTGACCATGGATAATGACAGCTACCCTGTGCTGCTGGTAAAGGAAGATCAGAATGGAATCACACGGGAAAACATCGGTGAATTTACCTTTACTGCCAAACAAAAGGACGGCACCGAGAAGGAGGTTGTTCTTAAAAATATTGCCAGGATTGAGGAGGCAGACAGCCTGCGTTCGATTCGAAGGGAAAACCAATCAAGGTATATTACCGTAACTGCGGAAATAGTTCATGGCTATAACATAGGGTTGGTAAGCCGCGACGTAGAAGCAGCACTATCAGGTTATGAGCCTCCTTCCGGATACGATATAAGTTTTGAGGGCGAAAATGAGATGATTAAGGATACTATGAGAGACCTGGTTATGATGATCGGTCTGGCAATTATATTCATATACCTGATTATGGTTGCCCAGTTCCAGAATCTGTTATCACCCTTTATCGTGCTATTTACCCTGCCCCTGGCATTTACCGGAGGACTCCTGCTTCTGTGGGCGGCTGATATGGAATTGTCTATTGTTTCACTCCTTGGTTTCCTTGTATTAGCCGGCGTGGTTGTAAATAACGGTATTGTTTTTGTTGACTACGTGAACCAGCTGAGAGAAAGCGGCAAGGAAAATGAGGAAGCCTTGATAGAGGCAGGTGTAACCAGGTTGAGACCAATACTGATGACAGCACTCACAACTATACTGGCTATGACAACCATGGCCTTAGGTTACGGCAGCGGAGCTGAGATGATGCAGCCCATGGCGGTGGTTTCCATAGGCGGCCTTACCTATGCAACGCTGTTAACACTGATAGTTGTGCCTATTATGTATGATGTGTTTGTAAGAAGCAAAAACAAAAAGGTGGAAATCCGGAGGGAAGAAAGTGAAACAGGTCAGGGAGTATTCTGAAAAGGAAAAATCCATATTTAAGGGAATTATGGACCTCTTGAACCAAGGCTGCGGCATACATGAGCTTAAGGTATCTGACATTGCGCTTGCAGCCGGCATAGGAAAGGGTACCGTGTATGAATATTTTTCAACCAAGGAGGAAATTATCCGGGAGGCTGTCAGCTACTATGTATACAAGGAATTTGATACATTCACTGCCTTAATCGACAAGCAGCAAAACTTTACGGATACCATATATGATATACTGAACCATACGATTGAAATGCTGAAGACCCGGTTTACCAGCCTCCTTTTCATGGTAGTCAGTCTGGAGGAATCGGATGTAAAGCAGCTGATTCAGGAGGATCGGACCCTTTTGCCCACGGTCAGGTCCGGCATGAATGAGTTTATTGAAAAGCTGTGTGATAAAGGCAGAAAGGAAAAACTGATAGGTGAAGATGTCAGTTTTGAAGAATGCAAACTGGTCCTGAACGGAATCTTAACTTCCTTTACCAACGAAGTGCTTTTTATGCGCAATAAATCCCTGCCTGGTACTGCTGAGGATTCAGACAGCCAGCCTTCCCGGGTTGATATTCTGGCAGAACCTTTTATTGATGAGGAAGGCCTGTCAGAACTTAAGGACAGGGTTGTTAAGTTAATTCTTAAAGCTTTAAAATAAACCTCCTATATTAATGAAAGATTCTTCGCCCATCCTGCCCAAGAGGCGTTTCGGCGAAGAATCTTTTTTCTTAAAAAGACGGAAGTCATGTTGATTGACAAGACCCCTCCCTCTTGCTATACTGGAAACATTAAAAATAAAACAGCTTGTACTGATATATAACAAAATGCATAAGGCTTGTAACTATTACAAGAAAATTGTTTAAGGAGGGCAGCCAATGTTAAGCAATAGAATGAAAAATGGTTTGGAAAGGGCGCCTCATCGTTCCCTGCTTAGGGGAATGGGTTATACGGATGAGGAACTTGAGAGGCCCATAATCGGAGTGGTGAATTCAAAGAATGAATCCATACCCGGCCATATACATCTGGATAATATAGCAGAAGCCGTAAAGGCCAGCATACGCATGGCAGGAGGGTTGCCCATAGAGATCCCCTGTATCGGGGTTTGTGACGGCACGGCCATGAATCATGTGGGAATGAACTATTCTCTACCTTCTCGCGAACTGGTTGCCGACGGAATTGAATCCATGGCAGAGGCCAATGCCTTTGATGCCATGGTGCTCATACCCAACTGCGATAAAATTGTGCCCGGCATGCTTATGGCTGCCGCCAGAGTCAATATACCCACTGTTGTGGTAAGCGGAGGCCCTATGCTGGCAGGGCGCTGGAAGGGAAAAACCCTGGACCTGAACATGATGTTTGAGGCAGTAGGCTCTGTCCGGGCAGGAAAAATGACTTTGGAAGAAATAACTGAAATGGAACGCCATGCCTGTCCTACCTGCGGCTCATGTTCCGGCATGTTTACAGCCAACTCCATGAACTGCCTGACCGAGGTTCTGGGCATGGGGCTGCCGGGGAACGGAACCATTCCGGCTGTATATGGAGACCGGATCCGCCTGGCCAAAGAAGCCGGAATCAAGGTAATGGAAGTTTTAAAGAAGAACCTGCGTCCCAGGGATATACTGAACCTGGATGCCTTCGTGAACGCTCTGACTGTGGATATGGCCCTGGGATGTTCCACCAATTCTGTCCTTCACCTGCCTGCAATAGCTTATGAAGCCGGGGTAACCATAGATCTGGACATTGTAAATGAAATCAGCTCAAGAACGCCCAATCTGTGCAAGTTAAGCCCTGCAGGCCCCTATCATATGCAGGATCTTTACGAAGCCGGCGGCGTCCAGGCCGTAATGAAGGAACTGGCAGCAAAGGGTTTGCTGCACCTTGACAGGCCTACCGTCAGCGGGCAGACCATCGGCGAGATTGTGGAAGAAGCAAGGGTATTAAACAGGGAGGTTATCCGCCACGTGGACAACCCCTACAGCGAAACAGGGGGCATTGCGGTGCTCAGGGGCAACCTGGCGCCTGACGGAGCTGTGGTAAAACGTTCGGCCGTAGCCCAGGAAATGCTTGTGCATCAGGGACCGGCAAGGGTGTTCGAGTCTGAGGAAGAAGCTTATGAAGCTATCCTGGGCGGTAAGATCAATAAGGGAGATGTAATAGTTATCAGATACGAAGGCCCCAAGGGCGGGCCGGGAATGAAGGAAATGCTGTCGCCCACCGCTGCCATTGCAGGTATGGGCCTTGATAAAGATGTGGCCCTTCTTACCGACGGCAGGTTCTCAGGAGCCACCCGGGGAGCATCTATCGGGCATATTTCACCGGAAGCCATGGCAGGCGGTCCAATTGCCCTGGTGGAAGAAGGGGATATCATATCCATAAATATACCGGAAGGCAAACTGGATGTCCTGCTTAAGGACGAGGTACTGGAGGAAAGATTTAAAAACTGGCAGGCTCCCGAGCCGAAAATTAAGCACGGGTACCTGGGCCGTTATGCCAGAATGGTCACTTCTGCCAATACAGGCGCCATATTAAAATAAGGAAAAATTAAAAGCACCTGCTGCATATTCTCATATGCATAGGTGCTTTTCTTATGTAAATCCTTACTTTAAATCCTTACAGCCTGGATGCTGCCTCATGGTCCAGAAATACGGATACATCAGGATGCAGCTGCAGCACAGAGGCAGGAACTTCAGGGGTTACAGGGCCTTTAAGAGCTTCCTTTATAATCTCTGCCTTGTCTGCCCCATAGGCAAAGAGCAGAATCCTGCGTGCCTGCATGATGGTTTTTATACCCATGGACAGAGCCTGACGGGGCACCTGATCCGGGCTGTCGAAGAATCTGGAGTTGGCATTAATGGTGCTTTCGGTTAAATCTACCACCTGGGTAACCGAACCGAAGGGAGTGCCCGGCTCATTAAAGCCTATATGTCCGTTATGGCCGATTCCCAGTACCTGAAGGTCGATTCCGCCGCTGCCCTCAATCAGCTTTTCATAATTTTTACATTCTTCTTCAGGATCTGCAGCTTCTCCGTTGGGAAGGTGGACGGAATCCTGAGGGATGTCAATGTGCTTGAAGAGGTTTTCCTGCATGAAATTGTAATAGCTGCAGGGGTGATCCCGGGAAATCCCCAGATATTCATCCAGATTAAAGGTTTTCACCTTTGCAAAGCTGACTTCCCCGGCCTTGTATTTTTTTATCAGATTGCCGTACATATCTATGGGAGTGGAACCGGTTGCCAGGCCCAGAACCGTGTTTGGTTTATTCTTTATCTGATTGACGATTTCCTGTGCACCTTTTAAATCGCATTCTTCCTTGCTTCCGATAAATATATTCATTAAATTTCCTCCTTATGTTTGTTATCGTGTATAATATTGTTATATCATAAAAGAAATTTCAATGAAAGGGTTTAATGGAAGAGAAGGCCACTTGAACAAGTCTACATCAGGAAAACAACCGAGAAACAAATAAAATTCCGGAAATAATGAAAGGAAGTGCATCTCAATGGGTAATCAAAGAAAGATTAAGGTAGGAGTTTTTGGTGCATACAGGGGGATGACCATGATCAACGTCATGGCCAGGCATCCCGATGCGGAACTGGTTGCAATCTGCGATAAGTATGAGCCCTTGTTGGAAAGATGCAAAAAGGTGGCGGAAGAAACCGGGTCCAAAATAACATACTATACGAATTTTGACGACTTTTTCAATCATGACATGGATGCCGTGGTTTTGGCCAATTATGCAAATGAGCATGCTCCTTTTGCAATAAGGCTTCTTTATTCAGGCCGACATGTGGTAAGCGAAGTCCTGCCTGTAGAAACCCTGGCCCAGGCTGTTCAATTGGTGGAGGCGGTGGAAAAAAGCGGCAAGGTTTATTCATATGCCGAGAACTACTGCTACTTCCTGGCTACCCAGGAAATGAAGAAGCTCTACAGGCGGGGGGATATCGGGGAGTTTATGCACGGCGAGGGAGAATATGTGCACAACTGCGAACCCATTTGGCCCCGGATTACATATGGAGACAAGAACCACTGGAGAAACCGGATGTATTCGACTTACTACTGCACCCACAGCTTAGGTCCCATTCTCACCATCACCGGGGAAAGACCTGTTAAGGTTGTAGGCTTTGAAACTCCCAATGCCGAATATATGGCAAAGCTGGGCTACGGCGGCGGCACCTCGGGCATGATTGTGGCTCAGATGAGCAACGGCGCAACGGTAAAGAGCCTTCACGGCAATTTGAAGAGAGAGCCTTCTTCGGTATGGTACTGCATTTACGGCGATAAGGGCATGATGGAATCGGACAGATGGCATGAAGGTGTGCACAGAATCCATCTCTTCAGAGACGAGGAAAAAATTACGGACTATGAAGTCAGCTATCGTCCCAAACCCAGAGTAACCTCCAAACTGGCTGCCATGACTTCCGGCCACGGGGGAAGTGATTTCTACACAATGCATTATTTCCTGGAAAAAGTTTTGGGCAGAGAAGACGGGGAAAACTGCATAGATGTATATATGCCTGATCAAAAGGCTGCAAACGAATTCGGGTGCAAATGGCTGGATGTTTATATACTTGATTGATTGGATGCAATATGGCTAAAAGCTTCAACAACATAGTCTATTTCATCGTATGTTGTGAAACAGCCTGGGCTGAGCCTTAAAAGTCCATTTGATAATGTACCTAATGTTCTGTGCGCAAGGGGAGCACAATGAAGGCCTGCCCTTGCTGCGATGTTATACCTGTTACTCAATATACAGCTCAGATTATTCGTATCAATGTCTTCCATATTTAATGCGATTATACCTGAATTGTTTGCAGGGCTGCTGAAC
>FZPS01000142.1_pt413 | contig 12809 bp, 20 predicted proteins | sample 1817821 | NCBI WGS metagenome assembly FZPS01 (sample SAMEA104158645, study PRJEB21678) | metagenome | place: Germany | collected 2015-04-21 | reverse complement strand
AAATACTAGGGGGTTATTAATATTGCTATATCATTGTTTTATATTTTATAAATTTAATCTTCTAATTCATCTTCAGGCAAAACGGTTAATCCCTCAAGCCCAATCTCATCTTCATCTTCATCTATTTCATCTTCATCTTCTAAAGAATCATCAAACTCTTCAGTTGTTTCAGCAATTACTTCTTCTTCGTCTTCATCATCGTCACTAATAAAATCATCATCTTCTTCTTCATCTAAGGTGATTGCGATTGAATGATGATCTCGAATATCCCACTCATTATTTTCTAAAAGTACAAATCTTTTATCAATTGTCAACGATGTATAATAATCACCAATGGCTTCAACATAATACTCTTCGTCATATTTAAGTAAATCACAAATTTTTCTAAATATTGTTGGTGTATTCATTGGTTGTTTATTTTCTTTTAATAGTAAATAAGTTAAATCGGTATATGAAAGAAGTTCAATTTCTTCATATGTCATATCTTTCAACTTCATAAAAATCCCTCTCCTACATTTTCTTTGGCGCTTCTATACCTAATAAGCGCATTCCTTCTTCTAAAACGATTGCAACAATCTCACTTATTATTAATCTAAATTCTGTTGCTTCTTTATCATTATCAATTATCTTTTCATTTGCATAAAATTTATTAAAATCCTGCGCTAAATCAATAATATAAGTTGCTATTTCTGATGGATCATACTTTTCTTTAGCTCTCATAACAATTTCTGGAAAACTATATAATTTAAAAACTAAATTCCAAGTAAATTCATTAATTTTGATTTTGTTATAATCTATATTGATGCTTTGTTTATGTTTTAAAAGTGAATTAATTCGGGCATTAGTATATTGAATATAAGGTCCTGTTTCACCTTCAAATTTCAATATTTCTTCTAAATTAAACTCTATATCACTAGTACGATAATTTTTTAAGTCATTAAAGATAACTGCTCCTACACCTACTTGGCGACTTACCTCATCAGAATTTTCTAATTCAGGACTTCTATCTTTGATGTATTTATTAGCAAGCTCTATTGCTTCATCTAAAACTTCATGTAACTTAATACTTTTTCCATGACGTGTTGACATCTTTTTACCATCTTGTAATACCATTCCAAAACTAATATGTTTGATGTCTTTACTCCAATCATAACCCATTTTTTCAATGACTAACTTTAATTGAGTAAAGTGTAATGTTTGTTCGTTACCAACAACGTATAATGCTTCGTCAAAATTATAATTTTTTTTACGATAAAAAGCAGCAGCTAAATCACGTGTAATATACAACGTAGCTCCATCACTTCTTTTTATAAGAGCAGGTGGCATATCATCTGTTAATCTAACAACATAAGCTCCATCACTAAACTCTAATAACTTTTTTGCATCTAATTCATCGATAACTGAATCCATTTTATCATTGTAAAATGCCTCACCAGCGTAAGAATCGAACTTATTTATGCCAAGCAAATCATAAGTTTTAGCAAATTCTTTTAAAGATTCTTCTTTAAACCAGTCCCATAATTTTAAAGATTCAGAATCTCCATCTTCTAAATTTTTAAAGCATTTTCTTCCTTCATCTTCAAGGGCAGGATTATTTTCGATCTCTTTATGAAATTTTACATATAGTTTTCCTAATTCATCGATTGGATTTTGACGAACTAGTTCCTCATTACCCCATTTTTTATATGCGTAAATAAGTTTGCCAAATTGAGTACCCCAGTCACCTAAATGGTTAATGCTGATTACTTTATAGCCATTTTTTTCACATATGTTTTTAAGGGCATTACCAATAACTGTCGTCCTTAAATGACCAACTCCGAATGGTTTGGCAATATTGGGAGATGAATAATCGATAACAATTGTTTTATTATTACCAAAATTATTAGAACCATACTTACTTTTATCAACTGTTATTTTATTAATAATATACTCAGTAATGATTTTTTTGTTAATAAAAATATTTAAATAACCATTAACAACTTCAACATTTTCATAAAGTTCATTATCTAAATTATCTTTAATCATCTGCGCGATATCATTAGGGCTTTTTCGAAGTATTTTAGCTAATGAAAAACATGGCACAGCATAATCAGCCATTTTACGGTCTTTTGGACTTTCTACTAAAATATCATCCCTATTCAAATGGTCTGTTAAAATATTATAAATGTCATCTTTAATTACTTGCTTTAAATTCATCTAATCACCTCATACATCAATTCAAACATAACTGACTCGATTAATTCCTTTTCTTGATATAAATCATATTCAATAATAATTCGATTATCATCAATTATCAAGCACTTTGTTTCTACATTTAAATATATTACCATATTTGGTTTCTTTACATTATATACACACTTGCTTGTACAGTTATTTGAAAATGCAAAACTAATACAATAGTCACTAGTTTCTCGTTTCATTTTTAATTGGTCTTTATTCAGTAAAATGGTCACCTTAATTTTATCTTCATCATAGATAATTTTATTATCTATAATGATACCCATAAATTCCTTTTTTATAACTTCATTGCTTGTTTTTAAAATTGAATTTATTTGGATTTTCGACATATTTTACCTCTTTCACCTTGACTGATTGTAATTATAGCATAGTTTCTATAAAATTGCACTCATAAATTTTATTTTTTTTCCAATACTAATTTTAGTGCGAGGTGATCGATTTGAATAAAACAAAAAAGTTAATGAGATTTTCTATTTTTATTTTATTTTTCCTAATAATAGGCTATGTCGGTCTTTACCTTTTTGCTTGGTTTAGTCCAAAATTAGTAATTGATAAAGCTAATAAACTGTACTTTTATGATTCTGAAAAAAAATTGTTTCCTGGTTCGGTTGATAAAGATTGGGTTTCCTTAAACAATATTTCTAAACATCTTATTAATGCCACCATATCAATTGAAGATAAAAATTTTTTTAAACACCATGGTTTTGATTATCCTCGAATTATAAAATCGCTATATGTTAATTTTATTAATGGTGAAAAATTACAAGGAGCTTCAACTATAACACAGCAATATGCTAAAAATTTATTTTTAGACTTTGGTAAAACTTGGAAAAGAAAAGCTGATGAAGCTTGGCTAACCCTTAGATTAGAAACCCATTATTCCAAGGAAGAAATATTGGAAGGATATTTAAACACAATTAATTATGGTGGTGTTTTTGGAATTGAAAATGCTTCACACTATTATTTTAACAAACAAGCTAAAAATTTAACTTTAGCTGAAGCGACAATATTAGCAGGAATTCCTAAATCCCCTGTTTATTATTCTCCTATTGCTAATGAACAAAACGCCAAAGATCGACAACAATTAATTTTAAATTCAATGGTTAAAAACAAATACATAACAGAAGATGATTTAAATAATGCCTTAAAAGAAGAATTAGTTTATTTAAAATTTGAAGATCAAAATAAATTAACAACGCTCATGTATTATCAAGATGCTGTTATCGACGAACTTAAAAATATTGATGCAATTCCAGAATCTTTTTTAAAAACAGGCGGTTTGAAAATTTATACCAATCTTGATATAAAAGCTCAAACAATAATGGATGACAGCATTAAAAAAAATATGAAAGATGCCAAAGATTTGCAAATTGCTAGTGTCGCAATGAAACCCGAAACTGGTCAGGTTTTAGCACTGGCAGGTGGGGTTGATTATTCAAAAAGTCAATTTAATCGAGCCATAAGTTCAAAACGGCAAGTTGGTTCAACTATGAAACCTCTTCTTTATTACGCAGCTCTTGAAAATGGTTTTACCTCTTCAACATCTTTTATAAGTGAAAAAACTACTTTCACTTTTGCTGAAGATAAAACTTATAGTCCTAATAATTTTGCTGACACATATGGCAATAAACCCATTAGTATGGCAGCAGCTCTAACCTATTCAGATAATATTTATGCCGTAAAAACACATTTATTTTTAGGAGAAGAAACATTAGTTGATATTGCTAAACGAGTGGGTATCGAAAGCAAACTTAGTCCAATTCCTTCACTAGCACTTGGTTCTGAGGAAATAAATATAATGGAAATGATGCAAGCTTATGGAACATTTGCAAATGAGGGTTATAAAATTAAACCTTATTTTATTGAGAAAATCGAAGATATAAATGGCAATACCATTTATAAATATCAAACTGTTAAAGAAAATGTCTTAAATAAAAGTATTGTTTTTATTTTAAATGAAATGTTGAGTAATTGTTATGCCGGGGAATTTATAGATTATAGTTATCCAACTTGTTTTAGTATTGGTCCTCGAATTTCAAAAAAATATGCCATTAAAACAGGTTCAACTGATAGCGATCATATGATAATGGGATTTAATAAAGATTTAGTGGTTGGCGTTTGGACTGGATATGATGACAATCGTCCTAGTTCTGGTTCTAATAATGTTTTTAGCAAACATGTTTGGGTGGATGTTATGGAAAATTACTTGGAAAATAAAGAAGATTCATGGTATGTAATACCTAAAAATATAGTTGGGGTTTTAGTTGACCCTATTAGTGGTAATATTGCGAATAATAACACTAAAAAGAAAAAGATTTTTTATTATATTAAAGGAACGGAACCATATGATAATAACCCCGATTTAGAAGATCTAGTTCCTACAATTAAAGAACAATAAAAAGGAATCAAGATTCCTTTTTTTTATTTAATAATCGTTCCAAAATCACCGTGATTAATCAAATGAGCATTTCCATCATCAACATCAAGGTGCAACTCAAATTCATAATTTTCTGAGATTTTCAACGTAACATTATGCATTATTCCACCTTTAACACCTTCGACTAAGACAGACACTTTAGATATGTTTTCTAACCCTAAACGCTTAATATCATTAGGAGTAATATGAATATGACGACTAGCAATAATACAACCTTCCTTTAATTCTACTTGACCTTTTGGTCCAATCAAAGTAACAGGGCTAGAACTTTCAATATCTCCTGATTCCCTAACAGGTGGGTTAAGCCCTAATTTATGGGCATCAGTTTTTGATACTTCAACTTGAGTATATTTTCTAATTGGTCCTAAAATCCGAACGCGATCTATTATTCCTCTTGGTCCTTTTATACTAATAGTTTCTTCCGAAGCAAATTCCCCTGGTTGCGATAATTCTTTTAAAACTTTCAAACTATATTCACTTCCAAATAATATTTCTAAATGTTCTTTAGTTAAATGAGTATGTCTCGCTGATATTCCAATTGGCACTTTCATAGTATTACCTCCAAAAAAATTATAACATAGTTTAATTTTAGTTTCAATATAACGTTTTTTGAAAGTTTTATCATAAAATAAATTTATTCTAATATATTTTTATAGAAAGGATGAGTAAAATGAATAATAGTTATTTTGGAAATAATAATTTCCCTGGGCAACCCATTTTTAGCGGTAATGAAGCAACTCCCAATCAAGCTGCAGTAAATCCAGCACCACCAACGCCAACAGGATTACCTTTTGAACAATCTTATATTGAAAATATATTGAGACTTAATAAAGGCAAAAGAGTTGATGTTTTTATGAGTTTTCCAGATTCAACTGAATGGAGAAACAAGGTGTTTACTGGGATTATTGAAGAATCGGGACGAGATCATATTATTTTAAGTGATCCAGCAACTGGAGAATGGCATTTACTATTAATGATTTATGTTAATTATATAGAATTCCATGAAAAAATAAATTATATTGTTTGATATAATACTTAAACTTTGATATAATATCCTTAGGTGATAGTAATGGACTTACTTATGTATATTTTAGTAATTATAATCATTATTTGTTTCATTTTAATTTGGTATATATCTACTTTTAATACTTACCAAGATTATGTTATTAGAATTAATGAAGCTGAAACTAATATTGATACAATTTTAAGAAAAAGATTTGATCTGTTAAATAAGTCAATTGGAATTATTAAAGCCAATTGTAATATAGAGGGCGAAGTTCTTGAAATGATCGTGAAGTTGCGCTCAAGAAAATTAAGCAACTTTGATTTAGATAGAAAACTTTATGATGCAATTAATGAATTTAATAATTATCGCGAACAATATGAAGAACTTAAAGCAATTGACAGTTTTTTAAAAATTGAAATTGCACTTAATGAAACAGAAGCCGACATCATTGCTTCACGAAAATATTACAATGATATTATTACTGATTATAACAAATTAGTTACAAAATTTCCGTCAAATATTGTCGCTAAAATTTGTCATTATGATTATAAACCATATTTTGATGGTAAGGATATGACAGATGAAATTATAAATGATTTTAAATTATAAAAAGGAACTATACGTTCCTTATTTTTTTCTCTTAATTAATATTAAAATAACAACTATTCCACCAATACTAGTAGCTACCATTTTTTTATAATTAGTGGTTTCCTTATCTACCGGTTCTGATTCCTCTTTAGGGTCAATTCGAATAACGTATTCCCCATCTTTGGAATATAAATAGTTTTCTCTAGCATATCTGGCAATATAATCAGGATCTTTTAATTTTTGGATTTCATTTTTTAAATTGCTTTCTTTACTCTTTAAAGCTAACAACTCGTTTGCCAAACGTTTTTCTTCTCTCCCGAGTTTATTAATGTTAATTATATATTGAAAACTTGTGATAAAAAAATAAACAATAACCAAAATTGATAGACCACCAAAAATAATAATTCTTCTTTTGGATGCTTTACTCATTTTGCGTTTGGCCATAGTTATCACCTCATATTAAAATTATATCATTTTTTAAAATGCTTAGCAACTAGTTTTGAAGTTGCTCTTTCAGTGATAACCCCTAAAATAAAAACGAAAAGAAAGTATGGATGAATAATAGCATTATTAATTTTTTTTAATAACAAAAAATAAATTAGGACATTAATTAAAACAAAAAGAATTGTTGCTAGACATTTTATATGTTTTTTGTTATTAACAATTAATTTATAATTAATTGTTAATAAAAACAAAAAAAAGATTCCATATGAAAAACTATAACTCAATGTTAAAATTTGAAGTCTTAAACTCATTATTTAAACAATTTCCCAAAAATAGTTTCATCTTTTTCTTTTTTATTTAAGCCATCCATATAAGTAAGACTGTGAACTTTACCATTAATAGATACATTTCCTTGATAGGTATCTAATTTAATTATTTCTAATCCTTCGCCTTTTATAGCTACATATCCCATCGATGTTTCCATTAAAAACTCCTCATCATCAAAACTGTCTATTTTTTTCACTCCTGATATAACTATATTTTTTCTTTCATTCAGCGTGATTGAATGATTAAATGAAGATGTTGTTATAACCTTGTCCATAAGTATTTCCTCCTGTTGTTAAAGTATATTCAAGGTTTTAAAAATAATGAATCAAAAAGGAAACTTTCGTTTCCTTTTTTTAGTTTTCTTCGTTATAAGCTTTGATAATAGCCTCTTCAAACATTGAGCGTGTTTCTTGGTTAGTTGGATGTGCTATATCACGATATTCATTAGTTGGGGTTTTACGACTAGGCATCGCAATAAAGAGACCATTATCACCTTCAATAATTCTTATGTCGTGAATAGCAAAGCAATCATCTAATAAAACGGTTGCTATACCCTTCATTCGTGAATCATCTTTAACTATTTTACGAACTTTTACAGATGTTATTGTCAAGTTATCTCTCCCTTCAGTATTAATTACAAGTTTATTATATAATAGATTAATTCTAATTGCAATGAAAAATGGGTGTTTTTGCCAAATTTTGACATTTCTTAAAATTTAATTTTAATAGTTCTTGTAATTACATCTGAATAAGAGAAAGATTTAATCTCATTACCGAACTCAACTATAAAGACATAATTGTATAATTCTTTAATAGTGGCTTCGTATTGTTCGAACTTATTTCTACCTAAATTGTAATTTATAGTTACTTTATTACCAATATGCTCGTTTAATTTTGTTTTAACATCATCAATTGTCATATACATGCCATCACCTAGGATAACCGACATACATGGTCCCCTTTGTTTTAACGCCGCCTATTCCTCTAATCCCATATTTTGTGTTTTCTAATATACCTTTTAAATCAATATCTTTAGTTACATCAGATAAACTTACTCTAGAGGCAATAACAGCGGGATCGAGAGCATGAATATTAATTCTTTTAGGGCTAGATGCAAAATTGGCACCAGCTTTGATTAATTCTTCAAAATTAGATTGACAAGCACCAGCAATAATAATAAGTTTTTCATGGCTTTTTTCATACCTTCTAGCTTCTTTAACTGAATTAATGAAATTAGCACTATTCTTGTATGTTTCTCCTTCTTTTTGATTATAATAAGCATCATGTCCCGTAACAACTACAATCGTGGGATTATATTCCGTTAATAAGTTCTTTATCTTATAAGGTAATTCTTCTTCTTTTTCTAAAATGCCAATCGCCCATATATTATTTTTTTGTAATAATTTAAACAACGATTCAAGTAATCTTCATCACCATCAATGTGAAGAATTTTTCCTGGCAAATAAAAATAATCATCACGGTGTTCAAATCCAATAGAATTTATCCGGTTTAAATAATCCTCTTCTTCTTCATCTTTACCTTCCTTACAAGGTTCTAAATCCTCAACCAAACTATCAGCATATAATCTGATATCAACCCCTTTTAAATAACATTTATCCTCAACAATATCTGTTATTACAAAAACAACATCATGGTTATATGACTTTCTAGTTACCAAATCCCCAATTTTATATTCCATATAATCACCCAAATAATTATATGCAACAAGCATGATATTTAGAATAAATAAAAACTGCCAACAAGTTACTTTGTTAACAGTTTAAGAAGTTCTTAATTACAATATTTTAATGTCTAAAAATTTTACATAACTTTAGAACTCGATGAATTGGACAACTGAATATTAGCAGTTATCTCATCATATATTTTATATACTTGATTTATGTCTTCATATTTATGAGCTTCATTTTCAAAAACACTATTATTACTATATAAAAGGGTTCTAAAATTTTCAATATCAGCAGCAGTTTTATCATTTTTATTAGCAAACATATTAATCAACTTAAGTTGAATTTCTTTTAACATGCTCTTTCCTCGCGAGTTATCTCTAGCAGCTGCATTATAATTCATAATATCGGTTAACGATTTTATATCATCTAACTCATTACCTGATCTTGATAAGTTATCAACTAATAATTGAGAATTGTTATTTACAAATAATTCTTCAATACTTTCAATTCCAACAATTTGTCCTAAAAGATTAACGGTGATTATCTCATCTTCGTATAGGTTATTAGAACTATCATTTCCGACAAAAAGATTCGCACCAATAGAAGCATACCCTTCATAAATTGGAGTAAAATTACTATTTCTTTGTTTGGAGATATCATTTTTGTACGTTTGCATTAACATTAATTGACGCATTAATAAAAATCGATAGTCATGATCCTTTTCTATTTCAGATGTATTTATATACATAGTGTTGTCTTGTTCAATATATTTTAAAGGCTCTTTAATAAGATACTTACTACACGCTTCCATTTTTAAACTAGCAATATTGGTATTTATTGTCTCAAGATCAATATTGTTAGTATTGTGTGTATAAATAATAAGTAAGTCTTTAAAATTTTCTTTGATTTCCAAACTCAAATTTTGATTATTGTCAATAGTTTGTAAGACGTCATCTATTTTAACCATTATATCACCATTTAAATTATAACATAATTTTTATTAAATTTCATCTATTTTTAAACTTTAGTTTCGTTTCTAATTGTTTTAATATAGATAATAATAAATATTCACTTCCAACATAAGGGTGTCTTAATTCATACATTTCTTGTTTAGCATCAACTAATACTTTTCTAGCTTCTTCTGTAAAATTACCAAACATAGTTACACTCTCCTCTTTTATAGTCTATGATTATCTTGTGTTTTAATTATTAATTTTAAACAACAAAAAAAGTCATTAACATCGACTTTTATTTTGTTATATAAGTTTTTCTTATATTATTATATAATTACTTTTTTATTTTGCTTTTAATCATACCTGTTATTCTGTTAATAAAATTATCGCCAAGTATGGCACTCATTGTTTGGCTCCTTAAAGTAGCAACAATATAAATAATAGCACCTATTAAAGAATAAACTGCAATTTCTAGTAAAGCACTACTTCTTGTAGTTGCACTAATTGGCCAAAATAAACTCACTATCTTTAATGATATTAGCATAATACCTGAGCATAAAATTACCTTCATTGAATTATAAAAAGTTTTAGTATAATTAACTTGATACTTTTTATTAATACAATATAGTAGTATAGAAATTGCCACAACATGAATTACAAGATTCGTTATTATTGGAGCATATTGTGGTCCTATTTTTAAATAATTAAACAAATACATCATTGGTATATTTAGTATGGCTTTACTAATAAAACTACCAATTAAAGTCCCTAGTGCTAATTTGGTATTATTTAGTGTTTGCGCAGAATCAATTAAAATTGAATAAATCGAAAATGTTATGGCTTGATATACAAATATCTCAAACAAATTAATACTAAATATATCATAACCATAAAAAGCAGTCCATACTGGTCTTGCTAAAAAGCCAAGTCCAATAGTCATTGGTAAACTAATAAATAAGATTAATTGTAGTGATTGATTTATTTTATGACTAACATCTTCCATATTTTTATTAGCAAAACTACTTGATAAATTAGGAATTAAACTTATTGTAATACCCAGCGCAATAGATGTAACAATCATATTTAATTTGCTTGCCCATACGTTTAAAACTCCAATTGTTGTTTCGGCAATTTGGCTATGACCTAAATTAACTAAAGTATTAACTACTGTCATAGTATCTATCATAGAATTTGCTGATTTAACTAATTCGATAATAATAAATGGCAATGCATAAGAAATAATTTTATAAACAATTTCCTTATTTGTTATTTTAGCTTCAGCACGAGTAACTACTTCGTCTTTTTTTAAGGCATTCCTATTTTTTTTGATTTTATATAACAGGTAAAAGTAAGCAACTAAAGCCCCAACTGTTGCCCCAAAGACGGCAATTCCAACTGCTGTTTCTAGCGATAAATTAAAAGCCTTCAAAGCTGCAAAACTTCCAAAAATAATAACCGCCACTCTTGTTAACTGTTCCAAAACACTAGATAAACTTGATTCCGTCATAAAGTTATGTCCTTGTAAATAGCCCTTTGTTACACTTAATAGCGGAACAATTAATAGTGCTGTTGAAACAACTCGAATAACTAACGTTACCCCCTCTATCGTGTTTCCACCTTCCAGGTTACCTAATATAAGTTTGGCCAAAGTAGGTGCAAATATTAATAAAATTAAAAAAGAAAAAACACCAATACCAATAATAATATAACTACCAATTTTATAAGCTCTTTCTTTAGTGTGATAATATTTCCATGTGTTATATTCACTAATAACTTTACTCATTGCCACAGGAATTCCACTTGATGATAAACTTAAAAAGATTGCATAAATCGAATATGCATATCCGTAAAGGGCTCCCCCTTGTTCACCTATTATATTTTTAAAAGGAATAACGTATAATAGTCCTATTATTTTACAAATAATAATACCAAGAGTTGTAATCATCGCTCCTTCTAAAAAACTATTTTTTTTCATTACACCACACCTTATTTTTCATATATGATCATTGCTGAAAAACAATATATCTGTTCTTCACCACTAATACCTAGTGTTACTTGATATTTAATATCAACAACACTTCCTTCTAATTCATTTAAAAAACCATTAATTGCTGTCTCTAAATCTTTTTCATGTCCTTCATCAAAAAGTTTTACTTTCATATAATCACCATAAACATTTTATAATCATTCAATGTCTATTAGTGTCGTCTTATAAAGATAATAATCAATATTTTTATTCTTTTGATCATCTTTATATTCAATTCGTAATTTAAAATTTATTTCAGTTCCTATATCAATTGGTAAATAGCCAACTAAAGCAATTCCCTTAATCGAATTGTTTTCATTGTTAATTAATAAGTCAACTTTATCATCGATAATTCCTAAACTCGGAAAAATATTTTCTGTTTCGATATCATGAATTACTAAGACTGAAACATCTTTAGCATCTATTTTAGGTTCATCAATAATAACATGATAGATCAGTTCCATATCTGTTAATTTTTCTACTGAAATATCAATTGAAAACGGAATATCTAAACTACTTATATTAACTTCTTTTAATTGGTCTACTAATTTATAATAAAGCAGATCGGTATTACTACGACAAGATGTTAATAACATAATAAAAAATATCAATACCCTTTTCATGTTTTCCTACTCTCTTAAAATATTTTTGAATTCTTTATAATTCGGGCAATATTTAAAAACAATGGCCCAAAAATCTTTCGAATGATTAGGTTCAATAAGATGGGCCAATTCATGAATAATAACATAATCAATTACTTCTAATTCATATCTTAGTAATTCACTATTTAAAGTTATTGTACCACTAGTGCTATTACAAACACCCCATCTTGTTTTCATTTTTCTTATTTTTAATTTAGGTAAAAAAATATTTTCAGAAAACTTATGATAATTATATAACAATTGTTTACTAAAAATATCTTTTGCTTGCTTTTTCCACCAATCTTCTAACTTTTCAATTGATGGTGTGTATATTTTTTCACTATCAATTTCAACAGTTTTAGAAGATGAAAAAACAATTACATCATATTTATTACCTAGATAATAAAATTTTTTTTCATTTTCTAATTGACGTTCCTTTTTTATAATATTTTTTATTAAAA
>FZPS01000227.1_pt125 | contig 12813 bp, 6 predicted proteins | sample 1817821 | NCBI WGS metagenome assembly FZPS01 (sample SAMEA104158645, study PRJEB21678) | metagenome | place: Germany | collected 2015-04-21 | reverse complement strand
GTAAGAGAAGACACAACTATTGAGTATGGCTTAGCTGATGAAGAGTGGGATATTATTACAGTCCAACAAGTCTCACAAGACTCAGGAGATCCAAATACTATTGATCCAGCACTTACTACTTTATTAAGAGAAATTAAAAAAAGAATTGAAACACCAGATACAAAAATTGGTTACCATATGACCTGGGCATACTCTCAAGAAACTGGTCACTCTGGATTTCCAAGATATGGAAGCGATCAAATTAAGATGTATGAAGCAATTGTTAATACTACTCAAACTAAAGTAGTTACAAATCCAGGCATAGACTTTATTATTCCATCAGGTACTGCAATTCAAAATGCGAGAACTACAATTGAGATGAAAGGCGTAAGTGAGATTGCAACTGGTAGCGATGGATACCATTTAAATGAATTTGGTAAATACATTGCCGGATTAATGTGGATTAAACAAATTACTAATATTGACGTGAAAAAAGTAAAATACTATCCAACTGGAGTTGGAGTAGGTACTTATTTAGAACAAATAAGAACTGCAGTCGAAAATGCTTATATTAATCCATTTGAAATAACAAATGAATAAAAATATTGATAAAATATTGAATAAATAATCATTTAAACGGACTAAATTTAGAAAAGTTTATCAAACATAAATTATCTTAATAATGCGATTAGAAGGAAAAATCCTTTAATCGCATTTTTATTTTGTGTATTATTTAATGATGCAACCGTTACCACAAAGAATTATAAACAAGCATATAAATTAGGCAAATGATATAAATGATATGAAATTTTGTAATTGTTATATACATGTTGTAATCGCTTACAGCATCATATATAATGAAAATGAATTAGTTATGTAATTATGTGTTCAGTGACAACTTGAAATGATATGTCATTTATAACTAATATCGAAACTAAAAAAATAGATATGGAGGGATTCTATGAAAAAGATTCGAATTTATTTTGTAGCCGTCATTATGATGCTACTAGGATTGGCTGTCGCTATTGGAATTAGTAATGTACCAATACGCGCAGCAAATGAAAATGTCGGAGTTATTGCAGAAGCAGACGTTCCTGATTGGGTTCGTGGACACGAAGACGCAATCAAAGCTAAATTCTTAGCTGCATATACTGAACATGGATTTACAGTTGATCCAGATTCAACAATTCAGCCACTTGATTTAATAAGAGGCACAACAGACCATAAAAGATATGCACTTGTACAGCAATTTGGCACAGAAGGAATTTTACTATTAAACGACGTTAAAGGTAAAGTTTTAGCAGTAAAAGATCCAGTTGCACTAGCTGAGCTTAATGCACTACGTAGTGAAGCTGATCATAATTTAGCTGCACAACTCTTAGACGTTGTTGAATCAGATGGTAAAACTTATTATGTTACAGATCGTCGTAACGCCAATGGTATTTTCCACATTGAAGCAGGAGAAGCAGTTTATTTAGATAAACGAATCGGTATTGGTACTGGTACTTTTAGCGACATCATGTGGTGGGAGTATTATAAAGCATATCAAGCTGCAACTAACCACATGGATACTTTAGGTTTACCTTTGGAGCCAGTTGCTTTATATGAATATAATACTGTTGATCTAACAGCCGATGGAAAATATGATCTGAATGCTGAAGGTGAAAAACAATATTCTTTAAAAAAACATACTAAACAACAATTTGAAAACGGTTGGATTATCCAAGCTCCTATTCAACCACGAAATGCTGAAGGTGGTTTAGTTTGGGGTCATCAAAAGCCGCAACACGCAGCAGCTCCAATTACAAATGAGATGTATGCATTGGTTACAGGCCTTGCTGATAATGCTATTTTTGAGAAAACTGGTGTACCAGTATCAATTCAATTTGATGTTGAAGGAGTTTTATATCAAAACTTTGAATATGGTTATGTTAAAGTTGAAGAAGGTATTGCAACTTTCCACGAAGATTTAGTTGTTGATTCTCATGGTACTGAAATGCCAAGAAGAGTAGGTATTAGTTTAAATTGGGATGATTGGAGAATTGATAGACCAGATCACGCAGGAAAACTAGGTATTTTATATGAAAGACTAAGAATTTCTCAAAACTTTAGAGAAACAGTTGGACAAATGGTAAGAGATGGTAGAGCACCATTTAGAAGAACAGAAGCTGATCCAACTGGAAACAACGATGTTGAACACAGTGGAAGTAAAGCACCTTGGAATGGTATTTGGTTTAGTTTTAAAGGCGGAGAAGGAGCATTTTTAGGCGCTGCCAATTCATTTATTTATCAATATGATTGGTATATGCCAGCATTTGAACTTGCACCTGCATTAAACACTGCACAATTTGTTGACGCTAAAGATGGTATTGGTAGACCAAATCAAGAATTTGTTAGATTTCATAATGTTCAATATCAGTTTTTTACAGGTGGTTTTGGATTTAGAGATCTAACACCAGGTGAAAATCCGGTTCATATTATTGGTGAAGAAGATATGACTACTTGGTTAGATGGTGCTGCAACAGTTGAAGATGCATTACTTGCTAAAGGAATTGCTAAAGAAAAAGCAACAGTTACATTCGTCAATCATGACGATACTGTACTTAAAACTGTTTTAGTTGATCATAGAACTTCAGCAGTTGGCCAGGAACCAGAAAATCCAACAAGAGAACATTATACATTTGATAAATGGGATAAAGATTTCTCATTTGTAGAGTATGATATTACTGTTAAACCTGTATGGAAAGCAGTAGATTACAATATTACTTATGAATTAGATGGTGGAGAAAACAATTCGGGTAACCCTGATAAAGCCAACATTTTATCAAATATAGAATTATTATCTCCAACAAAAACTGGAGAACACTTTATGGGTTGGTATAAAGATGCAGAATTTACTGAACGAATCACTCACTTACAAGCTATTACACAAGATACTACTATTTATGCTAAGTTCGTAGAAGAAATTACGGCTGATCTAACACTAGGTAAATTTTCACCTGGTACAGTTCCAGCATGGCTACAAGGTCATGAAGAAGTAGTAAAAACTAAATTTACCCAAGCTTATCAAGACGCTGAATTTACTGCAGTTCCAGACGAATTCGTTAAATCTGTTGACCTTGGTAGAACAAGGGTATTAGTATACCAAGTAGTAGGAACTGAAGGCGTATTATTTTTAAACGAATTAGAAGGTAAAGTAATAGTAGTTACTGATATGACAATAGCTAATCTGTATATATCTTTACTAACAGATGCAGATGAAAATAATAAATCATTATTCTTAGGTATTGTTGAGAGTGAATCAGTTAAATATTATGTAACTGATGAATATATTGTATACTTTGATGAAGGAGAGCCTACACATCATACATATCAAATTGGTATTGGAACTGATCTTGTACAATTTGCTGGCTTAGGAGCAGAGTTTACAAATGAAGCAATAGTAAACGACTTTACAATTGCTTGGAATTTCTCTCAACATTTCATGCAAAATCTAGGATTACCACTTGATAAGGTTGTAATGAAAGAGTATACTACACTAGATTTAACAGATGAAGGTCTTCCAACAGCAGATAAAACAACAAGCTTAAAGAGTTATTATTCTCAAAAATTTGAAAATGGATACATCATCATGTCTCGTCATTCACATAGAATGCAACATGGTGCTGCACCAATATTAAACGATATGTTTACTAAAGTTACTGAATTAGAAGGTAATGCAGACTTATCGAAAACTGGTGCCCCAGTATCAATTGAATTTACATTTGACGGTGTTAGATATCAAAACTTTGAATATGGTTATGTTAAAGTTATTGATGATGTAGCTGAATATATTGATGGTTGGGTTGTTGACTCAGAAGGTTTTGAAGTTAACAGAAGAGCAGGAATGCCAAGAGAATTTATTAACTGGCATTGGGAACCAACAAATCGTGACATTTATAAAGTTGGTTGGGAAAGATTAAGAATTTCTCAAAACTTTAGAGATTTAATAGGACAATTAATTAAATCTGGTAGAGCTCCTTATAAAGTTACTGAAGCTGATCCATTTGGAAATAATGGCTTTTCAGGTGACAAAGGAGTAATTAACCGTGGCGGTGGTTCAAAAGGACTTTGGATTATATTAAATCAAGGAGACGGTGAACCATTAGGTTGGGGTAACGTATTCTTACTGCAAGGATATTGGTATAATAAACCACAAGAATTAATGCCAGATCTTAACATAGGTTTATATGTTGATGCAGGCGAAAACTTAGGTCGTCCAGTTGATAAATGGCATCAATTATACAATGCCAGATACCAAGTGTTTGAAAATGGTGTTGGCTATATTGATGGAATTGAAGGACCAAAAGCTATTATTGGTGATGAATTTGTAACATGGCTAGGTGCTCATGAATCTGTTCATGATGCAATGTTAGCTCATGGTATTGCAGAAGCAGTACACACTGTTGAATGGGTTGTAAATGGCGAAGTTATTAAAACAGAACAAGTTCCTCATGGTGAAGCTGGAACTCCACCAGAAGTAACTCCGCCAGAAGGATTTACCTTTGACAGCTGGGATCAAGAATATGATGTAATCTTACTTCCAAATAGAAGAATAAACGCAGTATTTGGTTCAGAAACTGGTACACCGCAAGAAGGTACATATAAATTTATTAACTATGATACTGATGGTGAAACAGCAAGTTTCTGGTATGAAGATGAAACTAAAGTAATTGAAGTTAATGAAGCATTATATAATGCATTTAGAGCAACTAAATTAACAATGGGTGAATCAATTATGACAAGCGGTCTACCAGTATATGCTGATGAGACTAACTTAATTACAACTAAATTCTGGTTCTATATTGAGGATGAAGAAGTTAAGACTAAAGCAACTATCGGTCAATTACCAGAATCAGTTACAAGTTTAGTTGAAATTGGTTCAAGCGAACCAGTTGATCTTGATAAAACTAAGAAAAATATTATTCAAGATTCATTTGGAGATGCTTATGTATTTGCATTTGATCGTGGTGGACACAATTTAGGATTACCTGTTGGTGAAGCACAAGTAGTAAAAGAAATTATTAACCCATCACAACCAGACACATTTAACCATTTAATCATTCAAGAATTTGAACATGGTAAGATTATCCAACAAGGATATAACCGTGCAGCATATCCAATTTATGGTGATATGTTAACATTCTGGGAAAAAGCAGAAGCTGAAGGCGGAGCTGGCGGAATTGATGGAATTGGTATTCCAACTACTAGACAATTTGAATATGAAGGAAAAGTATTCCAAAGCTTCAAATATGGTTATATTATTAAAGAAGGAGAAACATTTACTCCAACATTTGGTGAAAATCCAAAACAATTAGACCAATTTATGCAAGAAGTAGATAGCAGATTTGGTCGCTGGACAAGCCGTTCAGATGCTAAAAAAGCTCATCCAGACTTCGAACATGAATTCTTAAGAACTCACGAAGCTTACTTAGAAGTTCACGCAAGATGGACTAAAGAAAGAAACTATATCTTTGGATTAATTGTTGAAAGTAATGTAATTGCATGGAACTCATATGGTGCATCTCAAGGATTTAGTATGGGATCATCAACATCTGATGTCTGGGGTCAAACAAGATTTACTCCAATTCCTTACTTATCACCATTTGCTAGTCCTCACCCAGTTAGAAGTGGTATTCTAGATTCTTATGCCGGCTTAGGCGGTAACGCTGCAGGCGGTCCAGGTTATCCACTAGCTGATGACTATACAGTTGAGCAAACAATTACTCACAACAACAAAGAAGTTAAGTTTGATGTAATGTATCAAAACTTTGAGCATGGTTATATTAGATCATATCGTTTTGGAGACTCTTTAGAATCTGAATACTTCGTAGGTTACCGCGTTGATGAAACTGGAAAACACATTAATATGGAAACTAATGAAGTAGAAGAAACTCCAGAATACATCTTACGTGGATTAGAAGAAGGTCCAGAAGTATCTAAAGATGCATTAATTGCTAAATTAAATGAATTAAAACAATTACGTGCACAAACTAAAGAGTTAGTTGGAGATTTAGATAAACTTCCATCTAACCAATACTATGCATCTAAAGACACACTAACTGAAATTGATTCAAGAATTGCTGCACTTGAAGCATTAATTGCAAGAGATGATTTAACTGATGAAGAAATTCAAGATGGATTAACTCAAGCGCAACAAGCAATTACAAGATTAAACAACAACCGTCAAGCTGGTACAGGTTCACCAGTTGATGATCCAGGTCAAGATGACCCAGCTAAAACTGGTCTTCCTGGATGGGCGATTGCATTAATCGTAGTTGGATCTTTACTAGTAGTAGGTGCAGTTGTATTTGCATTAATTAAATTTGTATTTATTAAAAAATAAATAACACATTAAAATATTAGTAAAAAAAACAGATATTTAGGAGGGGTTTTCTCCCCTCCTAAAATCTATTATTAATTGGAGGCATTATGAATAATTATAAAAACACTTATAAATGGCTACAAAAAAGACTAGAGCGTTTGTCAAAGTGGCCACACTTAGAAAAAATGTATAAAAATGCATTTTTATCAACTTTAACTACAACTACTAAAATACTACCAGACGGTACATCTTATGTTTTTACTGGTGATATACCGGCAATGTGGTTAAGAGATTCTAGTGCCCAAGTTAGACATTATATTCATTTAATAAATGAAGATAAAGAAATGAAAAGATTAATTAGTGGCTTAATTGAACGTCAATTTATGTATATTAACTATGATCCTTATGCCAATGCATTTATTGAAGTAGAAGATGATAGTGTTGGACATATTGATGATTTGCCACGAATTAAACCATTAGTATGGGAACAAAAATTTGAACTTGATTCACTGATGTATCCACTTTGGATACTAGATTTATATTATAAAGAATCAAAAGATGATTCAATATTTACAAAAACAGTATTAGAAGGATTTAATACTATTATTGATGTTGTTGAAACTGAAATGGATCATGATAATAAATCATCATATTGGTTTTTAAGACCAAATGAAGATCCAATCTTTTCACCACAAAATAAAGGTCATGGTTTAAAAACTAATAATGAAACTGGATTAGTCTGGAGTGCTTTTAGACCTTCAGATGACGTTTGTACATATAACTTTTTTATCCCAGGTAACTTATTTGTTATCCTTGGATTAAAAATTATCGCTCGCTATAGCGATAGTTTAGCTAAAAAAGCACTAAATTTAGCTAAACAAATTGAACACGCAATTAATAAATATGCAATTATCGACCATCCAAAATATGGTAAAATGTACTCGTATGAAACCGATGGATTTGGAAATTATAATCTAATGGACGATGCTAATATTCCAAGTTTACTAGCACTACCATATTTAGGATATATAGCAATCGATGATTCTATTTATCAAAATACAAGAAAATTTGTCTTATCAAAAGACAATCCATATTACTATGAAGGAAAATTTGCAAAAGGGGTTGGAAGCCCGCATACACCAGATGGCTACATCTGGCATATTGGTCTTATTTCTCAAGCACTAACAACTAACGATGTCAGTGAAAAAAGAAAACTACTTAAGATGTTACTAGATACACATGCTGATACATATCAAATGCATGAAGGATTTAACCCTGATAATCCACACGAGTTCACTCGTGAGTGGTTTAGTTGGGCCAATTCATTATTTGCATATTTTATAGACGAAAATATTGATATTATTGATACATTAATGGAATGATAAAAGGGGAGTGTAAATTATGAGAAAAGGATTTTTAATCCTACTATTTACCCTATTACTTGGATTACTATTTGGATGTCAAACTACAGAAGTTAAGCCACCACCAGAAGAAGAAAACAACAATCAAGAAGAGGAAATTGAACCGGTGTTAATTAATTACGATTTTAAATATGACGGTACATTAGAAGATAAAGCGATGGAACAATTTGGTTTATTAGATCAATATCTAAGGTTATCTAATAAAACTTTATCTGAAAATAGAAGTAAAATGTCAAGAGCTAATTTATGGACATATAGTGCTTATTTTACAACTGTTAACCAAATTTATATGATGAATCCATCTGATGAAAACAAAAAACTATTAGATGATGCACAAACTGAACTTGAGTGGTACATCGCAACTAATAGAGAAGATGATCATTTAGTTTATGCATCACAAAATGGAAATGAAACACCTGCCTTTTTTGATGATAATGTCTGGTTAGTAATTGGTTGGTTAAATAGTTATAAAAAAACTAAAGACCCAGTATTTTTAGAACATGCCGAAAAGGTTATGGACTGGATTTATACTGGTTGGCAAGAAGATAGTATTGGCGGGCTTTTTTGGAGAGAGTTTGATCCTAGCCAACCATTAAATGAAAAAGTTAGAAATACATGTATTACTGGACCAGCCGCATGGGCCAGTGCCATGTTATATCAATTTACCGAAAAAGAAGAGTATAAAGATTGGGCAGTTAAAATATATGACTGGACAAAATTTAGATTATATGACCCAGTTAGATATTTATTTTACGATAACATCGATGGTAATGGTGTTATCAATACATGGACATTTACATATAATCAAGGAACAATGATTTCAGCTGCATCATATTTGTATGATATTACTAAAGAAGATAAATACAAAGATGATGTAAAAGACTATTTAAAAGGAGCTGAACAAGAGTTTCATCTTAAAAATAGATTTGATAAATTACCACACGCAGAATTTTATAAAGATAACCCATGGTTTAGAGTTTATTTAGTTCAAGGATTTTTTGATGCAACTAAACTTGTTAATCTAGATTATGGTTTAAGACTTGAAAGAGTTAAAAGAGCTGTGTTATATGGTTATGAAAACCACAGAGATTCATATGGTTTCATGCCAGAAGATTGGTCAGGGAGAGTACCTAATGAAGGGGCAGGCGGTTTTTCAGCAATTCATAGAACTTTATTTGTTGTTGGAAATATCGAAATAATGGCTATTTTAGACCAATATGAAGCTTATATAAGGGGAGAAAGCAAATAATGAAAAAAATATTTGGATTATTATTAATTCTTGTTGCAGCCTTAGTTTTTGCAGGCTGCAAGCAAGATGAAGAAGAAGTAATTGTTAATACTTTTTATGATGCTGGTTTAAACCATGTCGATGTTATATATAAAGACTTTTACCATGCACCTGGTTCATTTGCTGAGTATAACCCAGCTGATCCAACACCAGGTTCAAAATATAGTGGCTCAGCAGCTCTTTGGAGCTACGGTGCCGTTATGACAATGTTAGCTCAAGCCGCTAAAATTAATCCTAAAAACACTAAAATTAAAAATCATGTTGATGATATTGTCTTAGGATTAGAAGAGTTTAGAATGCCAAGACTTACAATGCATTACTCAGCAATTAATGGGGCTGGGGGAGAACCATATTATGATGATAATGCATGGGTTGTATTAGGTTTATATGACCTAGCAAAAGCTTATGGTAACGAAGATTATATGAAACACTCACGTGAACTACTTAAATATGTATTAAGTGGTGAGTCAGAAGATGGTGGTGTTTACTGGAAAGAAACAGTAACATCTAGAAACACTTGTTCTAGTGGACCAGCTGTTGTTGCAGCGGTATTGCACTATTTAGAAAATCCAGAACAAGAAAAAGATTTACTTGATGCTGCTATTAGAATTTATGATTGGACAAAAAGAGTCCTAAGAGATCCAAGTGATAAAGTTTACTGGGACAATGCGACATATGACTATGAAAATGATAAAGAAAATATTGTCACATGGAAATTTACTTATAACTCAGGAACAATGATTTGGGCTGGTAAATTATTATATGAAGCAACCGGAGATGAAACTTACTTACAAGATGCAGAAGAAACTGCAGCTGGTGCATTAGGTCATTTCTTCAAAATGGTTGGTAGTAGTGGTTTTTATCCAAGAACACCATGGTTTAATGTTTATTTATTAAGAGGATTTATTGAATTTGGAAAAGCTTTTGAAGATGGTTCAAAAGATTATTATGTTAATTCATTTGTTACAAACTTAAAATATGCTCTAAATAATAACGCAGCTTATGAAAATGGAGTTTTACTTCCAACTTGGGGTAGTGGATTAAATGAAGCTGGTGATCAATTTACATCACTACTTAATACCGCAGGTACGGCTGAAGTATTATTCCTACTAGCTGATTGGCAAATAAATAAAGAAAAGGATACAAAATGAAAAGATTATTATTACTTCTTACAATCCTACTAGCTATTATTGGGCTAGTAGGTTGTAACGGTAATGGTGAAGAAGAAAAAAAACCATTATCAGACGAACAAGTCACTGAAAAACTAAATAGCTTAAATGATTATGGTCTTGATTTATTTCAAAAAGGAGATTACTTACCATTAATTAAAAACCATATTTATAGTGAACAAACATCAAGTTATAGCCGTAATGGTAATAACGTTGATGGTTTTGGAATGCCAGGTAATGAAACTGGTGAAGTTTCATCACTTAGTATTAGAAGGCCACTACTTATATTAAATCAACCAGGAATAGTTTATAGAATGTGGTTTACTAACTGGGCAGATGTACCAACACTGTTTATCATAATTGATGGTGAAGAAATTAATTACCGCTTTGATTTATATGAATTAACAGGTGGGGAAAATGAACCATTTGTTAAAGAATTAGTATTTAATAAAGAAGAATCAAGCGGTGGATATGTCTCATATGTACCACTAATATTTAAAAAGAGTATTGAAATTTATGGCCGTGGAGACTTTTACTTTAATATTAACTTTCAAAAGTACCCACACGGTTATCAATTAGAATATGATAATTATGCTAAAAACTTACAACCAGCTGTTGATATCTTAAAAAATGTTGGAAGTGACCCTAAATTTAATGATAATGATGAAGTTAGTGAAAAAAAGTTTAATATAGCTAAAAATGAAACTTATACACTTTATGAAGCAAACGAAAAACAAACTGTAACAGCATTAAATCTTAGATTTCCTAATTTAGGTGTCCATGAATTTGATAGAACTATGTATGATGATAAAGGACACAGAATTTTTAGAGAAAGCACACTTGAGTTTGATCTAAATGCGAAAGCTGCCGGATCACATCAACTTAAATTTAGAGGAGTTTTAGGTGAGCATATTGAAGAGATAGCTGATGTTTATATTAACGGTTCTAAAGTTGATGAGATTAAGTTTAGAAGAAGAAGGATTGGTGGTTTTGAATGGAAAGATGATCCATTCTTCGCTGATTCAGAGATTACTATAAATCTAGCTAAAGGCGGCAAATTTAGAGTTAAATTAGTACCAAAATCAGATTATATATCAGTATATAATGCGATTTTAGAACAAAACAATAAACAAATTGATTTTCTTGATTTTGGTAATAATGAACAAGAAAAGAAACGTGAATTAGTAAAAACTGGTTTAGTATCACCAGTATCTGCCAATTTAGAATATGATCCAAATACATTAATCGATGATGCAACTTGGACTAAAATTCACATTGAAGAAGATATTATTAATAAGTTAATGATTAAAATTACTTATGATAATTTAGATGAACCTGCTGTTTATGCACCGATTTCTAGCTTCTTTGGATTTGGACAATTTGGAATGTTTAAAACACTAGGCTTAATGGTCGGTCTAAGAAGCGATGGTTGGATGTATTCATATTATCCAATGCCATTTGAAAAAGGTATAAAAATTGAGCTTATTAATAATTCTGAAATTGATTTTTCAAATTTAGAATTTAGTATTTCAACCGAAACTAACCGTTTTGAAACAGGCACATATGGTTATTTCAAAACTAAGTATACTGAAAACTTATTAGATACACCATCTGCGTTAAGAAGAGGAGAACCAATTGATGTTTTAACAACTTCTGGGCATGGCCACGTTGTAGGTCTTACTCATTCGCAAACTGGAAATTATTTTGGACTTCACTCAAGATATTATCTTGAAGGAGATGAACAAATTTATATCGATGGAAGCTTGTCACATTCATTCCATGGAACTGGAACTGAAGATTTATATAATGGTGGCTGGTACTTTAAAAATGGTGTTCAAGCAACACCACTATTTGGACAATCAAATCATAACTATCGTAATGATATTGATAGAACTGTCATGATTAGAACATTTTTCACTGATCCAATTTACTTTAGATCAGGCATTGATTTTAAATTAGAGCATGGTGGTAATAATGATAGACCTGATTCTAATGTTTACTTACTAACTTATTATTATCATCTTGATGATACTAAATTGTTTAAAACAGATACTTTAGTAATTGGTGATGATGAGCAAAGATTGAATCATAATTATAAGTTTGATGAAGATAGCGAAATTAAAGATTACTCAACAAGTTTACTATCTTATGAAGGTTTATATTCAAATAAACGTTCAAATTATCAAAAGATGGCAATCATATCTAATGAATCATCATTTGAAATGAGTTTATTTGAAGCTAATGAAGGAGCCATTTTAAGAAGAGAATACTTAATGGAGTATTTAAATCAAATGGCTGATGTTTATGTAGATGGGGAGCTTGTTGGAACATGGTCATCACCACAAAGAAACGCCTTTATGGGGTTCTTTGTTAGACAAGATGACTTTGTCATAGATAAAAAGTTTACACAAGGTAAAAGTAAAATTACTATTAAGTTAGTAGTTAAAGAAAGTTACGACTCCAGTTTATGGAGTGAGAGTTTTTATGAGATTTACTCAATTGTAAAATAAGGAGGAACAAAAATGAGAAAATTACTAGGATTTATAACCGTATTATTACTTGCGGTTGCACTGGTAGCTTGTAATGGGGGAA
>FZPS01000062.1_pt1932 | contig 12813 bp, 13 predicted proteins | sample 1817821 | NCBI WGS metagenome assembly FZPS01 (sample SAMEA104158645, study PRJEB21678) | metagenome | place: Germany | collected 2015-04-21 | reverse complement strand
AGTGTTAACACTAGTCTTAATAAAGCACCGTGGTTGAGACGTGCCAGGCCATACTTGATAATGGCACCGGCAGTTCTGATTACTATCGGTATATTAATTCCGTTTGCAATGGCAATATATTATTCTTTGACAAGCTACACTTTTCGTTTGCCGACTTATAAGTTTATAGGACTCAAAAACTGGATTAGCATGTTTACAAACAGATCATTCTGGCATGCTGTCTGGGTAACTCTAAGATATGCTTTCTTTGCAACTTTATTTGAAATGCTGGTTGGTTTGGGCATTGCTATGCTGTTGACATCGATAGAAAACCGGTTTTCTAAGTTTTTAAGAGTCGTACTGACATTTCCGCTAATGGTAGCACCCGTAATAGGTACTATCATATGGCAGCTAATGACTAACAATGCAGTGGGTATATTGGAGAAGTTTCTGAACTTATTTGGAGTATATAACTTCCCGTGGGCATCTGCTCATGAAACTGCAATGTTTACAGCGGTCCTTATAGATTTATGGGTATACTGTCCATTCGTTATAATTCTTATAACTGCGGGCATCCAATCTCTGCCAAAGTCACCTTATGAATCTGCAAAGATTGATGGAGGTAGTGCTTGGTTTAACTTTAGAAATCTAACATTGCCTATGTTAAAACCCACTATATACATCGCACTATTATTCCGCTTGATGGCTTCCTTACAAGAGTTTTCTATCATATTTGCTTTGACAAAAGGCGGGCCTGGAGATACATTAATGAACTTGTCAGTTACTGCGTATAATACAGGTTTCCACTTCCAGAAGTTTGGTTCCTCATTACCTTATATACTTGTATTGTGGTTAATAGTTAATATAGTTGCCAGGCAGATTGTAAAACGTTGGATGAAGTCCCAGCAAATAGCCAGCGGAAGAATCATTGAAGAATGAAAGAAGGTGACATCTAATGAAAAGAAGAGAATTGCTTATAAATATAGTAAAACATGTACTACTGATAATTTATTCATTGTTTGCTCTGTTTCCACTCTTTTGGATGTTATTAATCTCATTTAAGTCAGACGCTCAGATGTTTAACACAACCTTTATTTTCACACCGACATTGGAGAACTATGATGCTGTGCTTCTGAGAACGGACTATTTCAGATACTTTAAGGATAGTTTAATCGTGTCAACATTAGCAGTAATTGTTTCATTGTTAGCCGGCGTACCGGCAGCATATGCTCTTGCCAACTATGAATTTAAAAAGAAGGAAGACTTGGCTTTTACAATATTGTCATTCAGATTTGCTCCTGAGATATTAGTCGTTCTGCCGCTCTTCATGATTTATCAGAGAATCGGGCTTTATGACACATATACCGGATTGATATGGGTATCTCAGTTAATTACCATGCCATTGATAATATGGGTTCTGCGTGGTTACTTTGAAGATATACCTATCGAAATAGAGCATGCTGCTCAAATTGACGGTTATACTTGGTGGCAGGTATTTCTTAAGAAACTACTGCCATTAATTAGGCCTGGTCTAGTTTCAGCAAGCCTGCTGGCATTCATATTTGCGTGGAATAATTTCACATTCCCGCTTCAGCTGAGCGGTACCAATATAGAGACAGTAACTGTTGCATCTCTCAAGTATCTGGCATCTGATACAGTTCACTATGGTCAGATGGCAGTAGCTGCAGCATTCTCGTCATTACCTGCTGTAATTTTCGCATTGCTGATACAGAAACACTTGGTACGCGGACTAAGCTTCGGAGCAGTGAAAGGATAGGTGATACTGTGGCACAAGTTGAAATTATTAATGTTACAAAACGCTTTGGTAAAACAACTGCATTAGATAACGTTAATCTGGATATTAAGGATAATGAGTTCTTTGTACTGTTTGGGCCGGCCGGTGCAGGCAAGACTACCTTGCTTAATACCATTGCAGGGATCTATCTTCCTGAAGAAGGAATGGTCAAATTTGACGGAGAGGTTATGAACCAAGTAGATGCTTCTCACCGTAATGTTGCTATGGTATTTGAAAACTATGCCTTGTATCCAAACCAAACCGTATATGAAAATATTGCTTCTCCGCTACGCAGTCCTTTATATAAGCAGGATAATGAAACTATTGATAGAGAAGTTCGCAGGGTAGCATCTCTGTTAAGAATTGACGGTTTGCTGGATCGTTTGCCCCATCAGATAAGTAACGGACAAAAGCAGCGCGTAGCTATCGGAAGAGCTATAATCAGAACTCCCAGAGTATTGCTTATGGATGAACCTTTGGCTCACTTGGATGCAAAACTGCGCAACTATATGAGAAGTGAGCTAAAAGAGATGCAGAGTATGTTTGAGAGTACCGTTATATATGTAACCCATGATTACCTTGAAGCTATCAGCCTTGGAGACAGAATAGCTATAATCAAAGAAGGTAAGATAGTTCAAGTGGGTACTCGTGATGAGATATATTATACACCTCGCAATGAGTTTGTAGCAGCTCTTGTCGGTGAGCCGGAGATTAATATAATTGATGGTACTCTCGTAAAAGAAAACGGAACCTCATATATTAAGCTCGAGATGAAAGAAGAATTAGTACCATTGCCCGACAATCATCCTCTGACCAAAACACTGTGTGAATATGATACAAATGAATTCCATGTTGGATTCAGGCCGCAGTCAATAGATTATACCTTTGAATATAAAGAAGGTTATCTGAAAGGCAGCGTGTATAATTTTGAATCCTTGGGTAATAAGGCAGTATTGACTGTTAAAGTAGGCGACACATTCTTGCGTACACTGGCTCCTTATGATTTAAGAGTTCAACTGGATATTGATATATATATAGACGCACCTATTACCAAAGGATTGTTCTTTGACTCTCAAACAACTGAATTAATCGGATCATACGACGATGCAAAAGTAAACGGTAATGGTACGCAGGAATAGAGTAAATCGGAGGTGTAAGGATGGCAAAACTGACTCTAAAAAATGTATATAAAAAATATGATCACAAGAAAAAAAGAAGGAAGAAGGATAAAGAAAACGATTATTTTGCAGTAAACAACTTAAGCTTGGATTGTGAAGACGGAGAGTTTATTGGAATCCTGGGTCCGTCCGGTTGCGGTAAAACTACCACTTTAAGGATGATAGCAGGGTTGGAGGATATTACAGCTGGTGATATCTTTATCGGAGACAGAAGAATTAACGATTTACATCCCAAAGACAGAAATATAGGATTGGCTTTTGAAAACTATGCCCTCTACCCTCCGCTTACGGTTTATGAGAATATTGCCTTTAACCTGAGGGCAAAGGGTTTATCCAACGCAGAAGTAGACGAGAGAGTTAAGAGAATTGCACCTTTACTTAAAGTTGAAGAGCTCTTGAATATGAGGCCGGCTGCCCTGTCCGGAGGTCAGAAACAGCGTGTAAACATTGCACGTGCCATAGTAAGAAACCCTGATATTCTCCTATTAGACGAGCCTTTGTCTCACTTGGACGGAAAGATGCGTCAACAGCTCAGAATGGAAATAAAACGGCTTCATAATGAAATAGAGTCAACAACAATTTATGTTACACACGACCAGTTGGAAGCCATGTCACTGGCTGACCGCATAGCAATCATGGATTTGGGTGTTTTACAGCAGTTCGGTACACCAAGCGAGATATATGACAATCCTGCCAATGAATTTGTAGCCAGCTTTATCGGCGAGCCTCCAATGAATATATTAACAACTACTATAATCCACCATGAAAATGATTTTTACTTTACATTTGAAGACAGCGAACTAAGGATTGTTGTGCCGCAGCGCTACTATGATATTGTGAAAGACGGAATGAAAGTAAGAGTAGGAGTCCGTCCGACTGACATCTACGTAGGCGGGCCGGATTCAAAAGGAACACCTGTAAGAGTAGCAGTCTTTGAGGACCTCTGCACTGAAAGGCGTATTGGTATCCGTGTAGGTGATGAGCTGGTAATGCTCATTACAGAAGATGAAACAAAATACGAACAAGGCGATCTAATCAGGCTAGAAGTAAACGGCGAAAAGACACATTTATTTGACCTGGAAACTGGAAACAGAATTCAATAAAAAGTTAAAAGGAGGTATACATTCATGTCAAAGATTCCTGAAAAAATGAAGGCTATCGTAGCTTATGCCCCTGGTGATTACCGTTTGGAGATGGTTCCGACACCCCGGGCAGAAAAAGATGATGTAATTGTAAAAGTTGAAGGCTGTGGTATATGTGCTGGTGATATTAAAGCTTATGGTGGCGCACCAAGTTTCTGGGGAGGAGAAGGCAGCCCTCCATATATAAAGGCTCCAGTAATTCCAGGACATGAATTTGTTGGTACAGTAGTAGAAGTTGGTCCCGATCAAAAAGAGTTTAAGGTTGGAGATCGGGTAGTATCTGAACAGATAGTTCCTTGCTGGGAATGCAGGTTCTGCAAAACCGGTAAATATTGGATGTGTCAGAAACACGACCTGTATGGTTTCCAGAACAATGTAAACGGCGGAATGGCTGAATACATGAGATATCCTCACGAAAGTCTTAAGTATAAGATTCCGGATGACATGCCTGTTGAACAAGCATTGCTGGTTGAGCCTTATGCATGCTCCAAGCATTGTGTTGACAGGGCCAATATCAGCAATGAGGACTTTGTAGTACTTTCCGGTGCAGGAACACTGGGTTTGGGCATGGTAGGATTAATCCGCATGCGCAACCCGGCCAAGTTTGTTGTACTGGACTTAAATGACAATCGTCTGGAACTGGCTAAGAAATTTGGCGCAGATATTGTAATGAATCCCAAGAAAGAAAATGTAGTTGAAAAAATCTTAGAAATGACCGATGGCTATGGCTGTGACGTATATATTGAAGCGTCAGGTCATCCGTCCAGTGTAACCCAGGGTTTGGAAATGATAAGAAAGCTTGGCAGGTTTATTGAATTCTCAGTATTTAAGGACTTGGTAACTGCCGACTGGAGCATTATTTCAGACAGAAAAGAACTGGATCTGCTTGGTGCACATCTCAGTCCGTGGTGCTTCGAACCTGTTATCAAGTGGATCTATGAAGGTAAGCTGCCTACAGAAGGTGTTGTTACCCATAAATTCGGATTGGATGATTGGGAGAAAGCATTTGAATTAGCAGCTACAGGCGCAGATAATGCTATAAAAGTTGCGCTTATTCCTGGATTATAGGTTGGTGAGTGAGATGAAGCCTATTGCTATAGGATGCGATGAAGCAGCATATGATTTCAAAGAAATAATTAAAGAAATGCTCATAGAAAAAGGCTATGAAGTTGAAGACTACGGAACATATGACAATAAGCCCGTGTTGTATCCTGATATAGCCTTTGCAGTAGCACATGCCGTTGCCGAAGGCAAGCATGACAGAGGTATATTAATCTGCGGTACAGGCATAGGGATGGCTATTTCCGCCAATAAAGTAAAAGGAATAAGAGCAGCAGTTTGTCATGATCCATTCTCTACAGAACGTTCTAGAAAAAGCAACAATGCTCAAATTATGTGCATGGGGGCGCGTATTATCGCCCCCGAGCTTGGAAAAATGCTTGTCGATTTGTGGCTAAAGTGTGACTTTGAAGGCGGACGTTCCACACCCAAGGTTAACAGGATTATTGAATATGAAAATGAGCATTGCTGATTAGTATGTTAAGACAGGTAATGTGCGAAAGGGAGGAAAACTATGCAGAGAATAATTAATGACCCGAATCTAGTGGTTGAAGATATGCTTAAAGGATTTGTAAAAGCTCACTCCGACATAGTTGTAGCCACATCTAACCCAAGAGTATTAAAATATAAAGATGCTCCTGTAAAAGATAAGGTTGGCATAGTAACCGGCGGTGGTTCTGGACATAAACCCGCTTTCATCGGCTATATCGGCAAAAATTTATGTGATGCAGTGGCAGTTGGCGAGATTTTCTCTTCGCCGACAGCTCAGGCTTTTTATGACGCATTTAAGGAAGCGGATGCCGGCAAAGGGGTAGCCTGCTTATATGGTAATTACGCAGGAGACAACATGAATGTAAAGATGGCTATTGAAATGGCAGAAGATGACGGAATCGAAGTAAAAACGGTTGTAGCTAATGACGACGTAGCATCGGCTCCTAAGGAAGAACGCCATAAGAGAAGAGGAGTTGCAGGCGAAGTACTTATGTGGAAGATAGGCGGTGCTAAAGCCGCATTGGGCGCTTCTTTGGATGAAGTAATCGCTGCTGCACATAAAGCAATAGACAACACACGCTCTGTCGGAGTAGGATTAACACCTTGTGTAATACCTGCTGTTGGACATCCTAACTTTGAAATAAAAGAGGGCACCATGGAATTCGGTATTGGCCATCATGGAGAGCCGGGAATAGAGGTAACTGAATTGAAATCGGCTGATGAAATAGCTGAAATGATGGTAGATACAGTAGTTCCGGATCTGCCCTTTGTAAGCGGCGATGAAGTTGCTGTTATCGTATCAGGATTAGGCGCTACTCCTGTAATGGAACTGTATATACTGTATAACAAAATAGAAGAATTACTGTCAGACAAGGGAATCAAGGTATACAAAGCTTTCGTCGGAAATTATTTTACATCGCTGGAGATGATGGGTGCTACATTTACAGCAATGAAACTGGACGATGAACTAAAGACGCTGCTAGATCTTGAGGCAAACTCCATGGGTCTCAAAGTATTCGGATAATAAGTGAAAGGAGACTTAATATGGAGAAATTCAGAAATGAAGACGGTAAAGTAGTTGTATTAAACCTGATATCAACCATACAAGAAAACAAGGATTACCTGAGTGAAGTGGATGGGTTAATTGGCGATGGAGACCATGGAATCAACATGAATAAGGGTTTTACTTCTTGTGGTGAAAAATTAAAAGATGTTGATACAAACCTTTCAGAATCGCTAAAAATTTTAGGACAAACATTGCTTACAGAAATAGGCGGTTCTATGGGGCCACTTTACGGTACCATGTTCAGAAGAATGGCCAGGCGCTGCAGGGATGAAGAATATGTAGACGCACAAGTATTTAAGGATATGATTGTTGCAGCCAAAGACGGAGTATCTGAACTTGGCAATGCAAAACCAGGAGATAAGACTTTAATGGATGTATTAGTACCTGCAGCTGACAAGTACAGCGAAGCCCTGGATAACGGTGCCGGCTTTACTGAGGCGTTGCAGGAAATGAAAAAGGCTGCCCAGGCGGGTATGGAATCGACAAAAGACATGGTTGCCAAAGTTGGCCGGTCAAGCAGGCTGGGCGAGCGTTCACGGGGAGTTTTGGATGCAGGCGCTGTGTCTTGTAACCTGTTGCTCCAATCAATGGCCGATACCATCATTCAGCTGATAAACAGTTAAATTGCAGCAGATCATTAGATACATTTGGGAGGAAAAGTTAGTGCAGAATGCTTATTTTCTAGGTATTGACGGCGGAACTTCCTATATAAAAGCTGCAATAATGGATCAGAATTTCAATCTAATAGATGAAGAAAGACAAAATGTAACAATATACACTCCATTCGAAGGTGCAAGCGAAATTGACATGAATGAGTATTGGCAATGCATGTGTAGCATTACACAAAGACTGAAGGAAAAGAATACTTCAATATGGGGTAAAATTGTAGGTGTCGGCATTACAGCACAGGGAGATGGGCTCTGGCCTATTGACCAAAATGGTCTCCCTGTGCGTAATGCACTGCTTTGGAATGATACGCGTTCCAAATCAGTAAATATTGATGAAATAAAAGAGTTAGATGACATAATAATAAGTGAGCATACAAACCGTATTTATTACGGATCTGTTATTGCATTGCTGAAATGGATGAAAGTGAATGAACCTGATAATTTCTCACGTATAAGGTGGGCGCTTCATTGTAAAGACTGGCTTAATTATAAACTAACCGGTAAGATTTATACAGATTATACAGACGCCAGCACTGCCTTATTTAACATAAAAAAAGGAGAATACAGCCAAAAAATTCTGGATGTTCTGGATTTATCCGAGTGTATAAATATTCTGCCTAAAGTTGTAAAGTCTACAGATGTTATCGGTTATATATCTAAGCCTGTATCTGAATTAACAGGAATCTGTGAAGGAACACCTGTCATAGAAGGCGCCCTGGATGTGTGTACTGTGGCTTTGGGAAATGATGTCATAAACACGGGGCAGGCATGTACCATCATTGGTACAACATTGGGAAACGAGGTTGTAATCGATCCAAGCGATGTAAATCCCAATGAAAAACGAGGCTTGCTCATGCATCACGTCATTCCTGATAAATATTTGTGGATTTTGCCGACTCTGTCAGGGGCATCTTCTATGGACTTTATAAAAGCAATGTTATTTCCGGATGTTCCTTATCCTGATTTGGAGGAACAATTGGAAAGGATTCCGTTAGGTTGCGATGGACTGATTTTTCATCCATTTATTAACGGTGAACGTGCGCCTTTTAAAAACGCTTTGGCTACAGCGGGTTTTTTTGGGCTAACACACGTACATACAGAATTGCATATAATGAGAAGCGTATTTGAAGGACTGGCTTATTCTTTTTATGATTGTATTAGTGTCTTTGGTTCCTTATTTGACACTATTTATTTTTCTGGCGGGGCTTCAAAAAGCGATATGGTATGTCAAATGTTTTGTGATGTGCTCGGGAAGCCTGCTCAAAGAATACAAACAAAAGAAGCCGGTGTATTGGGTATTATTCGTATTTTACAGGTTGCATTGGGTTATGCTGAAGACTTTTACAGTTTTACAAAGCAGCCTACAACCGGTTTTACTCCGGATATGAACAGGCATGTTCAATATATGGAATTATTCGAGCTATATGATGAATTAAGGCATACTATGGAACCTTTTTGGGTCAAAAGAGATAAGATCATAAGATAAAGTCTGCAACTCAATACATTCCATTTCAATTTCAAAAGACATAAAGCAGAACTTTGCATAATGTTTTGTAAGCAAATATGGACAGAGGGTGATAATTGAATATGTCAAAGCCTAAATGTATAATTACAGCAAAGATCGTTGAACCATATATAAGTAAAATTAAGGAATTATGTGATGTTACAGTTTGTGGTTGGGCTAAGGACGGGAAATTCATGTCTGACGAAGAGTTAATTCAAGTACTTAAGGATGCGGAAATTTTTATAGTCGGATATGAACATATAAGAGCCAACATTATAAATGCCTGTCCTAATCTAAAAATGATTATATGTACCAGGGGAAATCCGGTAAATATTGATGTTGAAACCTGTACTAAGAAAGGAATTCCGGTCTTGCATACACCAGGGCGCAATGCAAATGCTGTAGCAGAATATACGGTAGGTGCTTTACTTTCATTGGTACGGAATATTTCCAGGTCCAACCGTGAAATACTGAATGGCAGGTTTTTGGGTGATGAAAGCGAAAATATTTATGACATAGAGTACCGTGATGACACCGTCTGGGCTATAGGCGGTTATGATGAGAACCCTTACAATGAGTATCAGGGAATAGAGTTATACGGTAAGACATTTGGCATGATTGGATACGGCGCTATAGGCAGAAGGCTTTCTAGGATCCTCAACGCAATGGGAATGAGGATAATTGCATATGATCCATATGTTTCTAAAAGTGAAATTGAAAAAGATAAAGTTGAATCTGTTTCACTGGAACAGGTCCTATCAGACTCAGATTTCGTTTCTATAAACTGCAAAGTTACAGAAGAAACAAAGGGCATGATTGGAGATAAAGAGATTTCTTTAATGAAGCCCACTGCATATATCATTAATGCTGCAAGAGCAATTATTATAGAGCAGAAAGCGCTAATTGAAGCTTTGAGTGAGAGAAGAATTGCCGGAGCTGTACTGGACGTATTCTGGGAAGAACCACTTCCATCTAATCATCCCTTGTTAAAAATGGACAATGTCCTGATAACACCTCATATCGGTGGTGCTTCCAAAGATGTACCTGTTCAGCATTCCTTAATGGTCTATGAAGAAATACAAAACTATGTTAATAATAAACCCCTCGTCAGGGTTTTCAATAGAGAAGTTATTAAAAATAACTAGATGCTGGCTAACATATTACAGCAAAATAACACAACATTGAAGGAAGGTGCATCATGAAGACACTAGTAACTGCTAGATTTGATCACAACTACTTGAATGAATTAAAATCGTTTGCTACAGAAATCGATTTTGATGGTTATGGGGTTCACGGAGTTAAAATGGAAACTGACGACTTAATAAAAGCATTGGAAGGTAAAGAGCTTCTCATAACCGAATTTGAAGATATTTCGCGCGAAGTGATTGAAAAATCAGATTCGCTTAAAATAATTGCATGCTGCCGTAATGAGCCCTTTGCCAGTGTAGACGTAGAAGCTGCCACTGAGAAAGGCATACCCGTAGTATTTGCCAAGGGCAGAAATGCCATAGCTGTTGCAGAGCATACCATAGCGCTTTTAATGTGCGTTTCAAAGAATATTGCGCTGACAGATCATTTGTTAAAGTATACTGACGAGTTGACAGGTCAAACATACAGCGACAAAAAAGGGGAACGCAAGAATGTTGTTTCTGAATGGTCTATGGATCCCAATGCCCCATTTGCTGTATATGGGGGAAAACCTGAAATGTACGGCAAAACTTTTGGCCAGATAGGACTAGGATCTATAGGTTTAGAAATTGCAAAACGAGCCCTATGTCTGGGTATGAAACTACTGGTTTATGATCCCTACGCAAAGAAAGAGTTTGTCGAACAATACGGCAAACTTGTAGACTTAGAGACATTAATGAGAGAGTCGGATTTTGTATCAATAAGCTGTAATGTTACACCTGAAACTAAAGGCATGATTAGTCGGGAAATGATTAACCTTATGAAACCGACAGCATACTTTATAAACACAGCACGCGCAGCAGTGGTTGACTACGATGCACTTTATGATGCTTTGGCCAATAATCGCATAGCAGGAGCAGGCTTGGACGTATTCCCCGTTGAGCCAATACCGAAAGGTGATAGATTTTTGAAACTGAAGAATACTGTTCTAACCCCCCACCTTGCCGGCTCATCAAAGGATATCATAGGACACCAAACAGAAATTGTTTTGAACCAAATTAAAAAAATACTGGCGGGCGAGAAGCCAGAATATATCAGTAATCCGCAGGTGTTATAAAATGATGTATACATTAGGTATTGATATAGGAACTACAAACGTAAAATGTGTATTGTTTGGTGAGCGCATAAGAATGGTGGAGGAAGCTGCTTATGAGTATCCTACACTATTTCCCAGGCCGTCGTGGGTGGAACAGGATCCGGAATTCTGGTGGAAAGGCGTAGTTGTAACAATCAAAAAGGTACTATCAAAAAGCGGAATTGATCCTGCTAGTATTAGAGCCATTGCTGTGAGCTGTCAGTCCCCGTGTGCTCTACTGGTAGATAAGAACGGAACTCCACTGCATAACGCACTGATCTGGATGGACAGGAGAAGTACTGAAGAAGTTAAACTGTTGGATCAGTTAGTGGGGGCAAACAGGATATTTGAGATAACAGGAAACCGTTTGGATACGTATTTTATGCTTCCTAAACTGATGTGGATGTTACGCAATCATCCTGAACTTATTGGTAAGACATATAAAATACTGCAGGCTAATGGCTATGTAAATCTTAAGCTAACAGGAGTATTTTCTATAGATTATTCAAGCATATCATTAACACAGTTATATGATATGAAGAACAAATGCTGGAGCAAGGAAATATTTGATGCAATAGGCATGGACAGTTCTATAATGCCGGATATTTATGGCTGCACAGAGGTCATCGGAGGCGTCAGTGAAAAGGCAGCGGAAATAACAGGCTTGAAACCCGGCACCCCAGTACTTGGTGGTACAGTGGATGGAACAGCCTCAACCCTTGAAGTCGGCTTAAAAGATGGCGAAGCTGTGGAGATGACCGGCACATCATCTGTTTTGAATATAGGAGTAACAGAACCTGTTACTTCAATGAACCTTTCATACCTTAATGGTATTAATGAAAAAAGTGCTGTACTCTTTGGAGCCATGAGCTCCACAGGCGGATGCCTGAGATGGTTTAGAGATTATCTTTATAACGGTAGAATAAATAAGAATAATGCATATCAGCTTATGGATGCAGAAGTGATGAAAGAGGCGCCTGAACCTTCTAAGCTTATATTCCTGCCTTACATGGCAGGGGAAAGAGCTCCGATTTGGGATCCAAATGCAAGAGGAGTCTTTTTCGGACTTAATATGGGCACCAGCCGTGCTCAGCTCTTAAGAGCCATTATGGAAGGATCTTGCTTTGCATTGCGGGATAACCTGGAGGAAGCAGAAAAGCTGGGAATGAATCCTAAAAAGTTTTATGTGACAGGCGGATGCAGCAACAGCGATATTTGGCTGAAAATCAAGGCCTCTGTTATAAACCGTGAAATAATTGTACCCTATAAGACCTTAGGAGCGCCCGGTGGACTTGCTTGCATGATAGCTGAATATACAGGCGAGTATGATTCGGCTCAAAGCGCAGCTGAAGACTATTTAAAAATTGCTAAAATAGTTAAGCCGGAAAAATCATGGATTGCTGTTTATGATGAGTTGTACGCCTTATACAAGAGTGTTTATGGTTCACTTAAAGATGAATTTGTTAAATTGTCCAAGCTACACTGATTTAACAAACTTGGCTCTATGTCAATTGTTGGGGTAGAGATAAACCCAAGAGTAAATAAACCGAATGTAAAGGGAGGTGTCTTCAAATTTGAAGGCACCTTCTTTTGCCTTGCAGATAGTTCATGAAGAGACGGTGTATTAAGCGCAGCAGAACAAACAAGACTTCATGACATGCTGATTT
>FZPS01000195.1_pt85 | contig 12815 bp, 15 predicted proteins | sample 1817821 | NCBI WGS metagenome assembly FZPS01 (sample SAMEA104158645, study PRJEB21678) | metagenome | place: Germany | collected 2015-04-21 | reverse complement strand
AACGCAAAGGAAAACTGCGCAAAGGGGGCTATGTTATATCGCTCGCCGCTATAAGAAATTTTGCAAAATGAATTTGTGTTAAAGTCAAAGCCTTCTCCGTTCGCAGAAAGTTTCTCGGAGCGATAGGCAACTCCCCAGGCAAGTGGTACCTGTCCGATCGTAGATCTTTGAGCAAACTCTAACCCCCAAATGTCTTCGTCATAGTCGTAAGGCAACAGCCTAGCGGGATCAGATGAGTAAGCATCTCCTCCTCGGATATATTTCTTATCAAGGAAATGGGCATATTTCAGATAAAATCTCTTATAATCGTCCTCTTGTTTATCTATCATAGGGTTACCTCCATCCCACTTTGAATCGTAGGAACCGAAATCGGCGCCAAATCGCCAGTTTCCCCTTGAAAGGTTAACACTTGCCGAATCTTCGTCATAATCAAGTGCGTTAAGTAGTCTTCCATTGTAATATTGAACTGGCGTTTTCCCTTCCTCTTTATGGCTGTATCTTATCCCGACATCAAAGACGTCTCCTTTAATTCCGGCTGAGGCGGAATACCTGCGCCAGTCGTTGCTTCCGCCTTCAGCTATGATTGACGTCTTGTACTTATCGGGCGTCTTGGTGATGATGTTTATGACACCCGCCGCAGCCATGGAACCGTAAAGCGCAGATCCTGCGCCTTTGACGACTTCGATACGCTCTATGGACTCCAAGGGGATGGACCTTAAATCAGCCGTGAACCAATCGTCGTAATTTACCGGCATGAAGGGAACTCCATCCACTAAGACCAAGACTTCGAGGTCCAGGCCTCGCATCTTTATCCTATCGTCTTGTGTCCACGAATTTTTCCTCAAGGTAGATATGCCGGGAATTTTATCCAACATCTCACTCAAAGTCCTGGCTCCGCTTCTTTCGATCTCCTCTGCCGTGATCACGTATGTAGCCTGGGGGACTTCATCCAGAGATTCGGCCAATCTGCTTCCGGTCACAAGTTCTGGAGCCACAGTGATAGGTTCTTCCTGCGCTAAAACTTCGCCCGCAACACTTAAAAGAAAAAGAACGCCTAAAAAAGCTGCTAACTTTGAAAACCGTAAAATTAACCTCACATGCCTTCCCTCCATTCGTTACATCAGATCTATTAAAATTAAAAAAGGGGTAACCTGCCATAAATCGACAGGTTACCCCTTTTTCCCTGCCACGTCACGCCCCCGCACGACGCTGGCACTACTATCATTTCGGTCGGTCTTCTGGTTTCTCTTCTTCCTACTTTTCGCGCCTTCCCACCTAAAGGCAGTGGCAATATTGCGATTTCGTCAGAGTTACAGCGGCGGGGCCACACCGGACTTTCACCGGTTTCCCGTTACCGAAACGATCATGTTATTTTATTTTTTCCGCTTACTATCTTAGCCTCCGAATTTCAAAAAATCAACTTGCTCAATAAAATTGACTTTTTAGATGATCCTTTGTATTTTTAAAGCAAACTCGCACAATGACAGATCGCTAAAATCACACGCTGGATTAAAAACTAAATAATTCCCCTTTCTTTTAGAAATTCTCTGGCTACTTGAGCAGGATCTTTGCCTTCGCCGTCAACCTTGTAGTTTAATTTTTGCATGTCCTCATCGGTTATTGAGTTTGCAAGTTTGTTAAGGGCCTCAGCGATGCCAGGATATTTCTCTAAAACTTCGCCGTTAACCAAAGGCGCTGCATGATAGGGAGGAAAGAATTTTTTATCGTCTTTTAAAATCTTGAGGTTATGGGCTACAAGCAATCCATCGGTAGCAAAAGCGCTTATAACTTGGACTAGATCGTTGTCAATCGCGGCATACATTAGGCCTACATCCATAGCCTTTGCTTCTTTGAAGGAAAAACCGTAGGCCTTTTTAAAGCCAGGATATCCGTCAGGACGCTCCATGAATTCCATGGTGCAACCAAAGATTAATTGATCAGCAAATTTAGCCAGATCGGAGAAAGTCTCTATGTTGTTTTGCTTTGCAAATTCCTCCTTAACGGCAAGGGTATAGGTGTTATTAAAACCCCAAGGCTCAAGCCAAATCAGGTTCCACCTATCTTTAAATTCCTTTTTCACCGTCTCATATACTTTTTGAGGGTCGGTCTTCGCTTCCATTTGAAGTATATTGACTAAGCCAGTGCCCGTATATTCGACGTAAATGTCGATGCCGTTGTTTGCGCTTCCTCTTTTTAATGCCTCAAAACAGACGTTAGTGCCTCCCAAATGCAACTTTTTTTCGACTTTTAAATTGGTCTGTGCCTCGAGTAATTCGGCTGCAATATTGCCCACTACCATCTGCTCGGTGAAATTTTTGGAGCCCACCACGATGATCCCTGAGGCGGGGCTTGCGCCATAAGCCAGACCGCTAAAAGAAACGATATGAGCGAAGGCAAAAAGAATTGCTAACATTATTAACGTGTACTTTTTCACTTAAATCTCCTCCTGCTCTTTTATTTTTTCTTTATCCCCTTGGGCGTTACCGCCCGTTCTAAAATATTTAACAAATAATCCACGATCAAAGTCAGTACCATGGCCGGAACAGCACCCGTAATTATCATTTTGTTATTGACCATGGAAATGCCGCGATATATCAGCTGGCCAAGACCACCAGCGCCAATTAAGGCAGCGATAGTTGTTAATCCTACCGCCGTAACTGCAGATATCCTCACCCCGGTCATTATTACAGGCAAAGCCAGGGGTAGTTGTACCATTCGCATCAATTGCCAGTTCGTCATGCCCATTCCCTTTCCTGCTTCTAAAATTGCCCTGTCAACGTTCGTTAAGCCAGTGTAGGTGTTCTTTATGATCGGAAGTAGGGAATACAAAAATATCATGACGACCGATGGTTTAGAGCCAATCCCCATGATAGGAATTAAAAAGCCCAAAAGCGCCAAACTGGGCAATGCTTGAACGGCATTGGCAATTCCGACGACTATGCCAGCGACTTTCTCAAATCTGGTTATCGCTATACCCAGCGGAACAGCAAACAAAATTGCCAGGAAAACCGCTGTGAATGTCAGATATATATGTTGACCCGTTAAAGATAAAATTTGATCCTGTCTTTCAAGCATAAAACTTATGTATTCGCTCAAAATATTCATAATTATCACGCCTTTAAAAATAGTTTTCGCCCAAAACGTTAATTAAAGAACTCCTGGTTATCAAACCCACCAAAACGCCCTCTTCATCCACAACCGGGATATAACCAATCTTCTTCTCTGCCATTATTTTCAACACTTTTGATAGTGATTCATCTGGAGGAACGTGTATGACATCTTTTGTATATATATCCTCTAAATACTTTTTTTCATCAAATCGTTCGCTGATATCCCTTGCCGTTGCTATTCCAAAAAGTTTATTATCCTCATCTACAATTAACACGCTGTCAACTCCGTGGCTTCTCATTATCTCAACAGCCTGAGCCAACGTTCTTTTGGGATGTGCTTTCACAGGATCCTTTATCATGACATCTTCCGCTGTCATGAGTTCAGGCGAACTCAACAAACGTTTTTTCCCAATAAATTCTTCAACAAATCCATGGGCTGGACTTTTTAACAAAACCTCGGGAACGTCAAATTGTAAAATTTGACCGTCTCTCATTATACAAATCCTGTCTCCCAACTTGAGGGCTTCATCGATGTCGTGGGTTACAAAAACTATAGTTTTGTGAAGCTCCTGTTGCAGGTTAAATAGTTCTTCTTGAAGTTGTTCCCTCGTAATGGGGTCTAAAGCGCTAAACGGCTCGTCCATGAGAACTATCTCCGGATCGGACGCCAGAGCCCTCGCCACGCCCACACGCTGTTGTTGTCCCCCTGAAAGTTCACTTGGGTACCTATCCATGAATTCTGCCTCTGGCATTCCAACAAGCTCCAATAGTTCCCTAACACGCTTTACCCTCTTTTCTTTGGGCCATTTTTTTAAAAAAGGCACGAGCTCAATGTTTTCGCCCACAGTCATATGAGGAAACAAGCCTATTTGCTGTATTACGTATCCGATGTTCCTCCGAAGTTCGATGGGATCTAATTCCCCAATATCTCGCCCTTCTATAAAAATTTTCCCGCCCGTGGGCTCTGTCAATTTGTTTATCATCTTTAACGTGGTTGTCTTGCCACAACCACTGGGGCCTATAAGTATTGTGATTTCGCCCCTTCGCATCTCAAGATCGATGCCCCTTAGAACTTCGGTATCGCCGTATTTTTTAGTAACATTTTCAAATAGTATCAAACCTAAACCACACTCCCACAAACAATCATCATGTCAAAGCACAACGACCGAAACAACCTTTTATCGAAGCATATAAAGCTCCTTTGTACTCAAACACAAATAAATTGCATTTACTATATTACATATCATATTATAAATCATGAAACCTTCACGCAAAGTTACCATACAGATTAATACTTAAATACGGACTAATACTAAAAATATGATCTTTTTCCTGGGGCAGCAACTCAAAAATATGGGCAAAAGATGATCTTCACTTCCATTCGCCACATGGGTGTTTATTTGTGATACAATGGCTTTAAAGTGTAGATAAAGTATGATTCGGGATCTGTTTTCAATCCTTCTATTCAAACGCCAAGTCTCATCTTTACTGAGCTTACTAAAAGGGGGGATTGGCTCTTAAGTGCCCTTCTATTTACAAAATAATAGACGACTGATTAGTTGATAAACCATGCTTTAGTAATTTAGTAATGAAGATTGCAGACTTTAAGAGTTTTTTCACGATTTTTCGATAAATCTAAAGATGTGAGGTGATAAAAATTGACAAGGAAAATATTGGTTGGTGTTGACATGAGCAAAATGTCGGAATCATTAATCGCTTATTCCCACAACATTGCACATAGACTCAATGATGAAATAATATATATTCATGTCCTGCCACGTATTTCTTCGATATGGAGAGGTTATGAGCCCTGGATCCCGCCACAAATAGGGGATGAAGTCAAGCAGATTGCTCACAAAAAAATATCCTACTGGATTCAAAAGGCCGAGGCTCAATTTAAGGATTTGTCTCCTCACGAACACAGCATCTTAATCGAAGAGGGATCCCCGGGAGAGGTGATCATTCAGAGGGCAAAGGAGGAGGGAGTTTCCCTCATAATAGTTGGGCACAAAGGACATAGCACAATAGAACATATTCTCATTGGAAGTACCACAACCACTATCGCTCGTCATGCACCTTGTTCAGTTTTAATTTACCGCCCTGGTTTTGAGATGATTTAGCAAATGTCTTGAACGACACTTTTGCCGGCTAATTCTCATTATTGTTTGACACTCTTCAGACGCCGTGAAATCCCTTCTTCTTCCATGAGCATGTCAATAATATCTCTGGCCGACATTTTTTCTAAATAAATTGCCTCCTCCAAACTGTCAGCTATATCTTGCGCAATTTCATCTAAAGAAGCATTTTCGCTGATAGCGATTTGATCCCAAAAAACTGGAGGTTGCGATTCAAAAAAGGCACACAATTTACTTATAGCCAATTCCTCATCGAAATCCTCCAACTGGCCTCCTTTACTTACGAATTCTTCTCTTAAGCGCGGAACCATGGCCTTAGCGGCCTTCTTTGCGAGATCTTTTTTTATTCCTTGTATAGTCATTTGATTCACTCCCCAGTTCAAGATCACCGTATTTTACTAAAATAACTTATCGTCGCTTTTAAACCGTCGCGCAAAGAGACGGAAGGATTAAATCCCAAATCCTCTCGTGCTTTCCTAATGTCTAAATATATTTTATACAGTTCTCCCTTTCTAGGTTCTTCGCGGTTCGCCATTTTTGTAAAACCAATGATTTCACTTAAAAGAGCGTACAATTCATTGACTGATGTGCCAGCAGATGTTCCTATATTAAAGGCATGGTCATCTATCGAGGAAGGGAAATCCATTTTGTCTAAATGTTGCAAAGATAATAAATTTGCCCTTGCCACATCCCCTACAAACACGTAATCTCTCACTTGATTACCGTCGCCGTAGATAGTGGGCTCCTCGCCACGCAACATCTTATTGGTAAATATGGCAACAACTCCGGCTTCTCCCATGGGATCTTGCCTTGGGCCATACACATTGGCATATCGAAGTGCAATATAGGGAAGCCCAAAAACACTATTATAATAATATAAATAATATTCTGAAGAAAGCTTGCTTACACCATAAGGCGAAAGCGGGCCCTTAGGATGATCTTCCGGCACTGGCAAAACATCTGGTTCACCATAGACTACACCACCTGAGGAGGCAAATACCACTCCCTTAACGCCAATCTTTATCGAGGAAGACAAGATATTCAGGAGCCCTAGAATGTTGATCTTAGCATCATACAGCGGATCGGCAACCGATTTTCTTACATCAATTTGTGCAGCGTGATGGCAAATATAATCGGGGCGTTCCTTCTCAAAGACGTGTTCTAGCGCTGCATCGCATATGTCAAGATTATAAAAAAGGGCTTTAGAATTGATGTTTTCAAGTTTGCCTTGCGTCAGGTTATCCACGACGACAACTTTATGTCCTTCTTCAATAAATGTATCAACGACATGCGATCCGATAAAACCCGCTCCGCCGGTCACTAAAACTGTGAACATAGAAATTAACCTTCCCTTCTTAATCAATGCCGTTCTCAAGAATAAGTATAGCTTTTTTAATAAATACTATCCACTGATAGTACACTTCGATCTATAGTCTGCTATTTTTAAAATAAATGAATTCATACAGCGTCTTACAAAGACAGATTACAACGAAACGAAATTACGGACATAAAAACTCTCTCCCTTCACCCATTGGTGACGGGAGAGAGTCAGAAAACAACGTTTTTCATGACTGGTGGACTCGCATCTTTGAACTGCCTTTTAAACTTCCTCCGCAAACTAACCTTTACAGCGATAAACGCCGATCAGGGCAGGCCTTTTCATCATTGGTGCCGGGGGCGGGACTCGAACCCGCACAGTACCAAGTACCGGTGGATTTTGAGTCCACTGCGTCTACCTGTTCCGCCACCCCGGCACCTCTAAGCTAAAGATATCATAAGATTAATTGTGCGTCTAGGCCTAATTGGAGCTTTCTTCTACAAAACCTTTTTGCAAAATGCCCAAGGCTTTGCCCGGCTCTAGTCTAATTCCGACGCGCATAGCTGCCCTCTCAATCGCAGCTACTGCAGACACTAATACATGCTTATCAATGTTGCCCATATGACCCATCCTGAAGCCCTTTCCGGCATAATCTCCAAGACAAGAAGCAATATAAGCTCCTTCCTCAGATACCAGTGCCCTAAATTTGGCGTCATCAACGTTGGCCTCTTTTGGGTAAAGATACACCGATAACGTTGGAGCCCTAAAATCCTTATCAGCTAATATTGAAAAGCCCATGGAGGCGATGGCTTCGTCTACCATAACCGCCTGTCTTGCGTGACGGGCATAGCGCTCTTCAATGCCCTCTTCTTTTATAATCCTCAAAGATTCCTTTAAAGCCCATATCATATTAATAGGATGAGTTCCCCAATATTTCGATGGATCTTCCATTACGGGCAACCATTTCTCGAAATCCATATAGGAATCAAGAATTGTCCCTAGTGATCTTCGTTTCTCTAGTGCCCTTTTAGAGGCCCACAATATAGCTAATCCAGGAGCCACCCCAAAGGCTTTCTGTGAACAACTAATGAGCACATCGATGCCCATAGGATCGACATATTCTTTCACACCCCCAGAGGCAGCAACGCCATCGACCACAAAAAACGCCCCATGTTCCTGTACAATTTTACCAATTTCATCTATAGGTGCCATAGCCCCTGTTGAAGTCTCCACGTGAGTTACTGTTACAATGTCGTATTTGCTCTCCGATAGCTTGTTTTTGACATCTTCGGGAGTCACTGAACTTCCCCACTTAGCGCTTAGTACATCCACTTTCAGGCCACGTCGCCTGCATATTTCTGCATATCTATCGCCAAAGAAACCATTTGAGCACACAAGCGCCTTGTCTCCGGCCTTTGATATATTAGCTATTGCCATCTCCATTGCAAGTGTGCCGGAACCAGCGAGAACGAACGCCTGTCCGCTGCATTGCCAAAGCTCCTTTAAATCTCTAACAACACTCTTGAAATCCTCAATAAAATCGGGGTCTCCAAAAGCAATCGTCTCGCGGCCCATTTGATCTTGAATTGACCGCACTACCGGAGTAGGGCCAGGTATCATTACGAGCTTACGTGGTTTTAACATGACGGTTCGACCTCCTTATTAAAATACCTATAAACAACTACCACCGCAGGGATGATGCCCTGCTTGCCATGCCTAATGCTTCGTGAAGTTTAGTTAAGAAAATGCGCCTTGACGCCTATAAAGATTATAATCCAATATTTTCCGCATAACAAAAATTTTAGCAGTTACGACCTATACTACCCATAAAAAACCCGGAATATCATCCAATTCTATTGGAACATACAACATTCATCATTCATGAGGGGGACTGCAGTCTATCGTAACCACATCAAGTTTGTGTAGGGTTTTTAGGGACTACCCACTGGTGCATCCTAAATGGCACGTAAATGGTACGATGCCTTACCTTCCCTTAATAATACCAGCAAAAGATCCCAACCATACCAATCTGGCTAAAACGCAAATTGCGCATTTGCATTATATGTGATAATATTGCCACATATTTATCAGGGGGTGGAAGATGGCTATGGATATCGAAACTCAACGTAAAAAAGCAAAGCTATTAAAGGCCATGGGACATCCGGTCCGCATCGAAATCATTGAAGTGTTGGGCGAAAAAGAGATGTGTGCCTGTGAAATTGCCAGCCTGTTCGATTATGACAGAACTACTGTCAGCAAACACTTGGCCATCCTGAAAGATTTGGGAATTATCGAACAAAGACGGGAAGGATTATACATCTATTACAGACTTACCTTGCGTTGCTTAGTTCCTATGCTTCAATGCATAGAACGTACCATTTTGGGCGATCAGGTCGAAATTCAATTTGATTACAAATGTTCGTGTTCAAGAGACAACAACGAAATTTAACAAAAATAAACAGGCAGTAAGGGAGATATTCCAATGAGCGACAGCAAAAAATTCGCATTGATCCTGCTTACATTTCTCTTCTTTTACTTTATACCGGCAGATTCACCTAGGGTATCAATCGCCGCTTCGGAAGCCCTGGCAATGCTTCATGAATATGCCAGAGAACATGTTCTGCTTTGCTTGATCCCTGCTTTTTTTATAGCGGGCGCCATTTCCGTTTTCATCAGTCAACAATCCGTCATAAAATATCTCGGAAGCAATGCAAAAAAGTTCATATCTTATTCCGTTGCAGCGGTATCGGGCACAGTTTTAGCCGTATGTTCCTGCACTGTTCTTCCTTTATTCGCAGGAATTTACGCTAGGGGAGCCGGAATAGGTCCTGCTTCTACGTTTCTTTACTCAGGACCGGCTATTAATGTGTTGGCCATAATTTTAACGGCAAGGGTACTGGGTTTTGAGATGGGCTTGGCCAGAGCGATCGGGGCCATCCTTTTCAGCATAGTCATCGGATTAGCGATGTCAATTATATTTAGAAAAGACGAAGAAAAAAGGCAGGAAAGTTTTGCTGTTTCGGTCGAAGATACCACATCTCGTCCTTTGTGGCAACCGGCATCAGTTATGGCTAGTATGATTTGCTTTTTGATATTCGCAAATCTTGCAGCTCCGGAGGCAAATATCGGTTTTTGGGCATACCTTTATGACGTTAAATGGATATTAGCCCTCATCAGCGTATCCTTTGCGGCCTTCGCAACAAAAAAATGGTTTACAAGGGAGGAAAGATCTGAATGGTTCAACGCAACTTGGGGATATGCGCTTCAAGTATTGCCCTTGCTTTTTGTTGGCGTACTGATCGCAGGCTTTCTTTTCGGACGCCCTGGACACGAAGGCATCATCCCAAGCGCTTACGTCTCTTATCTGGTGGGCGGCAACTCGATCTTTTCTAACTTTTTTGCTTCGATCGTTGGAGCCTTCATGTATTTTGCCACACTAACGGAAGTACCAATATTACAAGGTCTTTTAGGCGCAGGAATGGGCAAAGGACCGGCACTTGCCCTTCTTTTAGCCGGCCCAGCTCTATCATTGCCAAGTATGTTGGTAATAAGAACCGTATTAGGGACTAAAAAAACTGTTATATACGTAATTCTTGTGGTGCTGCTTTCTTCGCTGGCTGGAATAATTTATGGTAATCTTTGAATAAGCGGAATTTGGCCATGTTCATAGGTATAGTTATTATGTATCGATGAACCTGCCTTTATTGCGTTAAATTTCTTCATTAAGGCAGGTAGCTTATGAAACATTATACTTACAAGATATCTAATTACCCAACAAATTTCTTAATGCCTCTTCCGATGGAAGTTTCCCTGCAATAACAACCTTTCCGTCAACCACCAAGGCGGGGGTGGTCATGACTCCGAAGGATATTATTTTGTTAATGTCTGTAACCTTTTCAAGCTCGTAGTCGAGATTAAGTTCTCTTGCAACTTTTTCAGCCATATCGGCAAGTTTCTTACACTTAGGGCACCCCGTGCCGAGAACTTGTATTTTCAACTCAAAATCAACTCCTTCGTCCATAAAATATGTGGCGATTATATCACATATGGTCTATTAGAAACAAGCTTGCGAGTTGCCTCAACCGCGTCAACTTTGTGTAGGATTATTAGGAACTACTCCCTAGTGTGTCCAAAAGGGCACGTAAGCAGGTTAACTAAAAATCAAAGCGAAACTATCATTAAAGGATCCATATTTAGAGACAAGTAGTCTCACAATTGTGTTAACGCTTTTTTCTGCAAACACATCAGCTTCTATAAGAAGGAGCCGCATCCATCGCTACTTACTTGTTATTGCAGTTAGGAGAGTCTGCATTACCTTTGTGTCATCATAGGCTTCAAGTTTGCCTTCGTCTCCAAGCTTAGCAATTGATGGATCTATGGGCAGTTTAGCTAAAATAGGGATATCATGTTCTCTTAGCTCTTCTGAGTGACTAGAACCAAAGGGCTTCCACGTCTGATGGCAATAAGGACATATAGCATAACTCATATTTTCCAGCGCACCTAAAACTGGTATGGACAACATATTGGCCATGTTTACTGCCTTGATTACCACCATGGCCGAAAGGGACTGGGGTGAAGTGACAGCCAAAAAACCATTTAAAGGCAGTAGTTGCATGATTGTAAGCGGAGCATCAGAAGTGCCTGGCGGTAAGTCCACTAATAGATAGTCAATCTCTCCCCACATTACCTCTTCCCAAAATTGCTTTATTACGTTTGCTATGATGGGCCCTCTCCATATTACAGGTTTGTATGGATCATCCAAGAGAAGATTTATGGACATTACGCGGATCCCAAGCTTTGGCGAAACTGGGGGGGATCAAGCCAGAAAAAGCAGCCTTGGGCTTACCATCCACTCCTAAAAGTTTTGGGATGGATGGCCCTGTGAGGTCTGCGTCCAGAATACCTAGCTTAAATCCTTGTCGCCGCAAGGCTACAGCTAACAGGGCGGTGACAGAGCTTTTTTCCTACACCGCCCTTGCCACTTCCTATAGCCAACACACGATCTATGCCCTCGTTTTTGGTTTTAGCAATTGGCGCATTATCGTGGGCTTCATTCATCATGAACTCCTCCTCTTTTCCGAATTGATCATCCTGATATAAGGGTAAATGGCTAAGGCTCGAGTCAACAGGGCACCCCTTCCGAAAACCCAACTATTGGATCCACGTGGGGGCGAGAGCATATCATTTCCTATGCGCGTCACGGCTACATCTTCCCCGAAGGTCGATCCCAGGACGACGTCGGAGTCTTTCTTTTCCTGAATAGTAAAGGGGTAGACATGTCGTTTCAGGACGTCAAGGGAAAATTTCGACATTTTTACTGTTCCCCTTCTTTCATAACGCGGACATAATAGACCCAATCCCCATATCGAACCCGCCTGATCTTGCCTTCGCTGACGAGGCGGTCGATGCTTTTTTCGTCGGAGCCCTTGCGACGCAAAACCTCTTTGACAGCATCGCTGCGCATGGGATGGACGGCGGTAATGTTTAAAATCTCTTCTATAGGGTCGTCGGTGACTACAAAGGCGTTGCCCTCGTAGCCCGTCAGCGTTTCTGTGTCGATTCCTTGCTCTGCAAATATTGCATAGGCTATTGCGACCGTCTCGGCATCGGGCATCTGAACCCATGAAACGGCGGGAGGGCGGGTGGGGACGGAAATATAGGCCTTGCTTGGATTGAGGCTGGTGGAAAGAAACCGGGCAACCTTTTCGAGTTCCGCTGGTCCGTCGTTAAGCCCCTTCACAAGCATGGTCTCGCTGCACAGGGTGCCTTTATAAAAGCTGGCGAATTCCTCCATGCCGGCAAGAATGTCGTCGTGATCAAGGGATGGGTGCGGGCGGTCGATCCGTTTCCAGAGGTCTTGCGAAAGGGCATCAATTTTCAGACTGACCCAATCCGCAACATGTAGTGCCTTTCTCACGTCTGCCTTCGAGATGAGAGAGGCGTTGGAAATGACGGCAACAGGAATACCTGTTTCCTTCAACCTCGACAGTAACTCTTCTAGGGCGAGGTCGAGCGTGGGCTCACCATCGGGAACTATTGTTAGGTAATCAACTCGCTCCCCCGCCTCCTCAAGCTGCAAGAGCCTTTTTTTGACACGAGTAGCGAGTTCTTCCGGATCACTGTAGCGCCGGCGCCGGGTCTCCATGCGCAACGTCAGCCCTATCTGGCAATAGACGCACGTATAAGAACAGGTCTTATAGGGAATGTTATTAATGCCAAGGCTAGAGCCCAACCTACGAGATGGAACAGGAC
>FZPS01000190.1_pt47 | contig 12815 bp, 12 predicted proteins | sample 1817821 | NCBI WGS metagenome assembly FZPS01 (sample SAMEA104158645, study PRJEB21678) | metagenome | place: Germany | collected 2015-04-21 | reverse complement strand
AGACAGCAATAATTGAAGTTGTCATATCAGTTTCTGCATATTTAGCAAACGATAAATCTTTTAAGGAAAACGGAGATTGATAATATCTAATATAAATTGATAGTAAATATCCTAATAAACTTAATATAAATGAGATTATTACTAATATTCTCATCCGGTTATAAGCCCTTTTAGAACATAAAAAGACAACAACTACTATTAAACAAATTACTATTAGATTACCTAAAAAAGAAAAAACAACAGTAAATGGTGTAATCGCAAATGATATCATGAAGTTATTAAGTGGTTCGGTTGTAATAAAATAAGTCCCTAGTAAACTTAATACAACAAATAAAATTGTAAAAACGGATAACTTCCTTTTTATACTCATTGTAAATTTTCCTTCCTTTCGTATGTATAAGTTTATCATAATACAATTAAAAATTCTATTAGCGAGCCGTTTTTTATTAATGATTTCGATTAAAATTAAAGATATGAAGTTAATATTTTGAAAATATCAAAATTTATTATGTAAAATTGTCTTTTTATGTTTAATATATGGCTTTATTGTGTTATAATTTTAATAATAAGGAGTTGGTTATTATGAACAAAAGCATTTTAGAGTTAGAAAGAAAAGAATATCTAACAAATATCAAAAGTCTGATCAATGAAAAAGAATATGAACAGCTACAAGAAAAGTTTAAAGTACTTTACACTTTTGACGCAATCTCAATGCAAGGAACCAACAAAGTTAGTATCGATGAAGTTAAAAAAGTCATCGCTGGCGAAACGGTTTCTGGACACAGCGAACGTGATGTTAAAGAGGTTATCAACCACTATAAAGCAATTAACCACGTTTATCTAATGGTTAAAAATAATATGGAAATGACTGAGGAAGGAATTAAAGATATTCACGAAATATTAACTGATGGTATCCTAAACGGAGGACATTATCGTAACGTTAATATTAGAATACCTGGGGCAACTCATCAACCACCTGATTATATTAAAGTTTATGATCGTATGAAACGATACTTCTTCAACTTGGAAAACCATAAAGGAACCCCAGTTGAAAAAGCAGTATACGCTCATGCTGAATTAGCTAAAATTCATCCATTTTTAGATGCTAATGGTAGATTAGCAAGATTAGTTATGAATTACTATTTAATGAAGGAAAATTATTTACCAATTACTATGTCTTCTAAGTTGAAAGATCAATATGTTCAAGTATTAGAATCTTTCAAAGTTGAAAAAGATATAACACCTTTTGTTAATCTAGTTGAAGAATTACTGGTAAAAAGGTACTTAGAATTAAATGAAATAATAAATGAAAGGTGATTAAAATCACCTTTTTCTTTTATTTTTCAAAATCGGTTATAATAGATATGATCGACTATGAAAAAAGAGACTTTTAAATACCAACTTACAACATTTATCAGATATATGGGGGATGCATTTATATATCCCTTTTTAGCTTTATATTTAAGATCTATTGGTCTTGAAAATAGTGATGTCGGTAAAATTATGATGATTATGCCGCTTGTCGCTATTTTTATTAATCCAATTTGGTCTAAGTTTTCAAAAAACATTAACTATAATCGTATTTTCATAAGAATACTTACTGTAATTGAAGCTATTGCGGTAGTGATACTAGCTAATATTGGGGCTAACGTCTGGCTAATTATTTTCGTTATTTTCATAATTGCGGTTGTTGGACAGCCTTACTATATTTTATTTGATAGTTATACAGTAACATATGCTCAAAGGAATAATGCTAGCTACTCTTTAATTAGAACTGTTGGAACATTAGCATATGCAATTACTATGATTATATCAGGAATTGTTGCTAGTCATAGCTATCAATTAGCTTTCTATATTGGTGCTGGATTGTTTGTTTTAACATCACTGTTAATTAACTTTATTAAGCCATTAGACATTGATATGGACCAATCTCTTTCACATAAACCAGAACCTAAAGAACTTTTAAGAAATAAACCATATTGGAAATATGTATTTGTAGTAACATTTACTTTAACTGCAATGTTTATTTTTGATACTTATCTTGCGACATTTTTAAAAGATATTTATCAAGTGACCGAAGTTCATTACGGATTTATTGTTGCTGGTTTTATTTTTGTAGAATTATTTTTATTAATTCTATGGAGCTTTATCGGAAAGCGAATTCCTAATATAGTCTTCTATTTATTAATTATTGGATCACTTGTAATAAGATATGGTGTATATGCTCTTTCAGGTTATATTGATGTACCAATTGGAGTGATTGTTGCTGTAACAATGTTACGTGCTTTTCCAATTTCAATTTCTATTTACATGATGATGGTTATGATTTCTAAATTAGTAAAACCATATAATGTAACACTGGCTACAGTTTGGATGGGTTCAATTCGTTCAGCATTTAACACTGTATTTGTATTAATTGGCGGTTATTTGACTACAAATCCAGAAAATTATAAGTACTGGTTTTTAATTGGAATAGGGTTTACCCTATTATCATTTATCTTTATTGACTATAAAAACAGTAAAACGTATAAAATATGTTAAAATATAAGTTGGTGAGATAATGTTAAAACCAGGAGAAATACAACAATTAAAGGTATTAAGAAAAACTGATATTGGTTATATGTTGATTAACAAGAACCAAGATGAAGTTTTTTTACATAATAATGAAACAAATTTTAAGGAGTTAGAAACTAACACTATTGTTATGGCATTCCTTTATTACGATAATAAAGGAAGGCTAGCTGCTACATTACTTAACCCAATTATAACTAAGGATCAATCTGCATGGCTTAAGGTAAATGGGATTAATCATAAAATTGGCGTATTTTTAGATAACGGAATTAACAAAGATATCTTGTATTCAAAAGATAACTTACCTTATAATACTAACCTTTGGCCCCAAGTGGGGGACTTATTACACGTTAAATTAGAAGTTAGCAAGAACTTTTTAGCTGTTAATAGTAATAATAAGGAAATGGAAAACTTTGATGTTGGTGAGGAAGTTCATGCGAGAGTAGTTAAAATAGGAGATGATGGGATTAGTTTATTAACTAACAATTTGACTCCAATCTTTGTACCTTCTACTAACTTACGTAAACCTTATCGAATCGGTGAAGATACAATGGTAATTATTAATTACCGCCATCATGAATATTACACTGCACAATTAACATTGCAAAAAGAAAAGCAGATGGTAGATGATGCAGAATTAATATTAAGCTACTTAGAACAAAGAGGAAAAATGAGACTTACAGATAAGTCTAGTCCTGAAGAAATAAAGCAAGTTTTTAATATGAGTAAAAAAGCTTTTAAAAGAGCACTTGGAAATTTATACAAAAATAAAAAAATTGATTTTATTAACGGTGAAACCGTCTTAAAAAGGTGATAATATGAGTAAAGAAAAATTAGTAAAAGATGTGACTTCAAGAGATGAAGATTTCGCCAAATGGTATACAGACTTATGCGTTAAAGCTGAATTAATGGACTATTCAAACGTTCAAGGATTCATTATTTACCGTCCATATGGATACGCTATTTGGGAACAAATTCAAAATTATTTAAATAAAGAATTCAAAAAAACTGGACACCAAAATGTATACCTACCTTTAGTTATTCCAGAATCTTTATTCCAAAAAGAAAAAGATCATATTGAAGGATTTGCTCCAGAAACAGCAATTATTACTACTACTGGTGTTGATGATTTAGCTGAAAGATTAATTGTAAGACCTACTTCTGAGGTGTTATTTGCGGATCATTATTCAAAAATAATTAATTCATACCGTGATCTTCCAATTCTTTATAATCAATGGTGTAGTGTTGTTCGTTGGGAAAAAACAACAAGACCATTTTTAAGAGGAAAAGAATTTTTATGGCAAGAAGGTCACACAGCGCATGCTACTAAAGAGGAAGCAATGGCCGAAACCTTACAAATGTTAAATATCTATGATAGATTAGGAAAAGAATTACTAGCGATTCCATTTATTACAGGTAAGAAAACTGATAAAGAAAGATTTGCTGGAGCTGAAGAAACTTATACTATTGAAGCATTAATGCATGATGGTAAAGCATTACAATCTGGTACTTCTCATTATTTTGGAAATGGCTTCGCAAAAGCATTTAATATTTTATTCCAAGATGAAAATAACGAATCAAAACCAGTGTATCAAACATCATGGGGAGTAACGACAAGATTAATTGGTGCGGTAATTATGGTTCATGGTGATAATGAAGGATTAGTTCTTCCACCACACCTTGCACCAATTCAAGTTGTAGCCATTCCAATCCAAAGTAATCGTGATGTTGTAATTGATGCCATTCCAAAAATTGAGGAAGTTTTAGAGTCTACAGGCTTAAGATATAAAGTTGATAATAGCGATCGTCGTCCAGGTTGGAAATTTAGTGAATACGAAATGAAAGGTGTTCCACTAAGAATTGAATTTGGTCCAAGAGATATTGAAAATAAACACGTTGTAGTAGTTAAGAGAAACACAAGAGAAAAAATAACTGTACCGTTTGATGAACTTGCTACTACTCTTCCAAAACTAATTAATGATGTTCATAATGAAATGTATGAAAAAGCTAAGGCACACTTAGAATCAAATATTCGAGTTGCTAAAACTTATGATGAGTTTAAGGCACACCTTGAATTAGGCGGATATGTAAAAATGAGTGTTCACGGTGAAGAAGCTGAACTACAAGTTAAGGAAGATACTGGTGCTACTGCAAGAGTTATTGTTGAGGAAGACTTAATTACTAACACTTGTCCAGTAACTGGTAAAAAAGCAAATATTACTTTACTATTTGCAAGAGCTTATTAATATACTTAAAAATAGGAGTTGTTAAGTATTAACAACTTCTTTTTTTTGCTACAAAATTAAGAAAAATAAATAAAAATCAAAAAATACTTTAATTTACGGTAGATAATCGCTTCTATAAACTAATAGTTTATGTTATAATTTATATATAAAGTGTAAACGCTTTTATCGTTTAGAAAATAGAATACTAGAAAGGAGAGCATACTTATTATTTTTACTTTAAATTACAAAAGTATGCAAATTGTTACATGAAAGATTATCAATCAAAAGAAATTCGTAATATTGTCGTTGTTGGACACCAAGGTTCAGGAAAGACAACACTTACAGAATCAATGCTTTATGTTGCAAAAAACATTAGCAAGAAAGGTGAAGTTGAAAAGAAAAGTACAGTTTCTGACTTTTTACCAGAGGAGCAACAAAGACTATCAAGCTTGTCAACTTCATTAATTCCAGTTGAATTTAATGGTTATAAGCTTAATTTTTTAGATACTCCTGGTAATGATGAGTTTGTAGGTGAATTAAACCAAGCATTATCTGTAGTAAAAGGTGCTGTAATTATTATTGACGCTACAAGTGGTGTTCAAGTTGGAACCGAAAGAGTTTGGAAGGAAATTCGTAAGAGAAAAATTCCTTCAGTTATCTTTATCAATAAAATGGATAAAGAAAACGTAAACTTTGATAACTTGTTAAAAGATATCGAAGAGAAATTAGGTAAAGAAGCTGTTCCTTTTGCTATTCCAATTGGAAAAGAAGATAAATTTGAAGGTTATGTTGACGTAGTAGATATGAAGGGCTACGTATTTGATGCTAATGGTAGAAAAGAAGTTGAAGTATATGCTGATAATAAAGCACGTGCTGAAGAATTAAATACTATTATTTTAGAAGCTGTTGCATCAACTAGCGAAGAGTTATTAGAGTTATATTTCTCAGGTGAAGAAATTTCTCAAGAACAAATCGCTAACGGACTAAAAGATGCGATGATTAATGGGGAATTAGCACCAATTATGATTGGTAGTGCAACTAAAGATGTTGGTATTCAAACATTATTAGAAATGATGATTAACTACTTACCAAGCCCTGACACTTTAAAACCATTTAAAGGTGTAGATCCAAGAAATAATCAAGAAGTTGTTAGAAAAACGAATGATTCTGACCCATTTTCTGCTTACGTTTTCAAATCATCAGTGGACCCTTTCTTAGGAGTTATTAACTACTTAAAAGTTAATTCTGGTACTTTAGCACCAGGTCAAGATATCGCAGTAACTAACCGCGGTGAAACTAAAAAAGTTGGAGCTTTATTTGGATTAAGAGGTAAGACTCAAATTCCTGTTGAATTAGTACATGCTGGTGATATAGTTGCAGTTAATAAATTAGATTTATATACTGGCGATACACTAAGTGATACAAGAAATCAAGTTTTATATGAACCAGTGCCAATCGTTACTCCAGTTATTTATGTGGCAATTGTTCCTAAAAATAGACAAGACGAAGATAAAATTTCAGGAGCTCTTCAAAGATTAAATCTTGAAGACCCTACATTTGAAATTCGTAGAAATAAAGAAACTGCACAACTTCTAGTTGGTGGTCAAGGTATGACTCACTTAGGTTATATTTTAGATAAAATGAAATCAATGTTCAAAGTTGATGTTGAAATTGAAGACCAAAAAATTGTATACCGTGAAACTATTACAAGAAAAGTTGAAGCTGAAGGTAAACACAAAAAACAATCAGGTGGAGCTGGACAATTTGGTCACGTATACATTAGATTTGAACCAAGTGAAGAAATCTTTGAATTCCACGAAGAAATATTTGGTGGATCAGTTCCTAAGAACTATCACCCAGCTGTAGAAAAAGGCTTACAAGAAACTTTTGAAAGAGGACCTTTAGCTGGATTCCCAGTAGTTCATGTTAAAGCAACTTTATATGATGGTTCTTATCACTCAGTTGACTCAAACGAAATTTCGTTTAAATTAGCTGCAGCCTTAGCGTTTAAAGAAGCTGTTGCTAAAGGTGCAGGTGCTACTATTTTAGAACCTATTATGTCAGTAAGTATTACCGTTAAAGACCAATTCGTTGGAGATGTAATGGGAGACGTTAACAAACGTCGTGGTAGAGTACTTGGAATGGATCAAGGACATGGCGAACAAATTATTCACGCTGAAATTCCTGAAGCTGAAATTGTTTCATATGCAATTGATTTAAAAGCTATGACTCAAGGTTCAGGTACATTCACTAGAGAATTCTTACGCTATGAACAAGTTCCTGCTCACCTAATCGATAAAATTATCAAAGAATACAAAAAGTAATATTTAATTATTAACCTATTATCAAATAGGTGATGAATGTGAAATGTTTAAAATGTAGTGAGCCTATTATCATAAATAAAACATTTAAAAATATTTTTGATACAGAATATAAAGCCTTATGTCATAAATGCGAAAGGCAATCAATTTATAACTTCTACTATGAGGTTATTCCTATTAATAGTGGTGTCATTCACCACTACTACTTAAAACCCAAATGGGTCGATCTTGAACCTCAAATAGATATGTTTTTATTAGAAAGATTTTTCAAAATCGCTTTATTTAAAAATTTACCTCTACTATATTTTGATTCTTTCACCGAAGAAATTTATAACATCTTAGACACCTTTAACATAGGTGACCTAATTATCATAACAATCAATTAAGGAGGTAGCGTTATGAACTTTGAAGTATTAGGTAAAGGCGGATTCGTCCCTAGTCAATCAATCACTGATTACGCAGAAAAGAGGATGGCTAAAGTAATTCGATTACTTGGCGAAGAAAACGTAAATGATGTTCGTGTACTATGTAAAGTATACAAAGACCATCATAAAGTTGAAATTACAGTCTTCGCTAAAGAATTAGTCTTAAGAGCGGAAACACCTGAATTTGATATTTATGCAGCAATCGATAAATCAATCGACCGCTTAGTAAGACAAATTCATCGTCACCGTGAAAAATTACAAAACCATCTAGACAAAACTAAATTTGGAGATTTTACTCACCAAGAATTAGATGTTGAATCATTAGAAAAAGAAGTTTTAGCTTCACAATTGGTTAAAAATAAAAAAATAGAGTTAAGACCTATGTCTACTGAAGATGCAATCCAAGCAATGGAATTAACAGATCACGACTTTTATATCTTCTTAGACAAAGAAACAGGTAGAACTAACGTAGTATATCGTCGTGAAGATGGCGATTATGCGGTAATTGAAACTAAACCATTAGAGTAAAATTAAAAGGACCGATTAAAAAATCGGTCCTTATTTTTTTTATATTTACTTTTTAACAATTAGTAATCTTAAACTATTTAATATAACTAATATCGTTGATCCTTCATGAGCAATTACTCCAATTGGAAGCATTACCCACCCAAAAATGTTAAAGATTAATAATAAGGCAATTACACTTACTGAGAAAACTACGTTTTGAATAATGACATTTCTTAATCTTTTTGATAATTTTCTTACTTGAATAACGTTTTCCAAATCGTTATGCATAAACACCATATCAGCAGTTTCAAGTGAAACGTCAGTGGCACTTCCCATAGCAACACCGACATCAGCAGCCGCTAATGCTGGAGCGTCATTGATTCCGTCTCCAATCATTATTACATTTCTTCCGTCAGCTTTTAAGTTTTCGACTTGTTCCATCTTACCAAGTGGCATACAGCCGGCTCTAAAATGATCAATACCTAATTCATTTGCTAAGTTTTCTGCTGCTTGGTGATTATCACCAGTTAACATTACTACTTCTAATTTATCTTGATGCAAATGGTCAATTACTTCTTTAGCATTATCTCTAACTTTATCTTTTAGAATTACTAAACCAACCATAAAATTATCTTTTGCAACACTAACTAATGTATAACCCTTATTACGGTATTCATTAATATCAGCATGACATTTTTTACACATCTCTATTTCAAAACGTCCAACTACCCAAGACTCACCATTAATAATTCCTTCAATTCCGATTCCAGGAACTTCTCTTGTTTCAACTTCGATCGTTTTGACATCATTAAAATGTTTAATAATACTTATAGCTAGCGGATGTGCTGAATGTTTTTCAATTGAAACTAAGTTTTGCAAGAAATACTCTTTGTCAACACCGTATGTTGTAAATGTTTCAACATATGGCATGCCTTCTGTCATAGTCCCTGTTTTATCAAAAACTACTGTATCAACATCTTTAATTTTCTCTAATGCTGGTCCACCTTTAATTAAAACGCCTTGTTTGGCAGCGTTAGATAAACTAGCTAAAACAGCAGGTGTAACTGACGCGACTAAGGCACATGGACTACCTACTACTAAAACAACAATACTGCGTTGGAATGCTGTTTTCCAGTCCCATACATTTAATCCGGCATAGTTTAATAACGGTACTAACATTAAGATAATTGCTAGCCCAATTACAACATAAACATACCATCTTTCAAATCGTTCTAAGAATCCTTCTTGTTTGGTTTTGTTTTCTTGTGCATCCTTAACGAAATCTACAATTTTATTAACAACCGTTTCACTAGCATCTTTGGTAACTTTAACTAAAATCATTCCCACTTGGTTAAGTGTTCCGGCGTATACTTCATCACCAATAGTTTTATCAACTGGAGTAAATTCACCAGTAATCATTGATTCATTAAGCGAGGTCTCGCCTCTTACAATCACACCGTCAACCGGAACAGATTCACCAACTCTAACCATTACTACATCATCAATTTTTAATTCTTTAACTAACACTTCTTTTTCTTCGTTTCCAATTACTATAGTTGCTTTATCAGGTGCTAATGTTAATAATTCAGTTAATGTTTTTTCACTCTTTAATGTTGCATATTCTTCTAATAAACCTGCTACTGCGAAAATAAAGATTAAGATAGCTCCCTCTTTATAATCGCCTAAAATTAAGGCTCCAATAGCTGCTAAAATCATTAAAGTTTCTACATTCAGTGCTTTATTTTCAATCGTCTCAATAATTCCATCTTTAGCTTTTTTATATCCACCAATCAGGAAAGCAAGTCCGTAGACAATAATTAAGATCCATGATTGAATATCTTGTATAACATTTTCTAATATGACACCAGTAATAATTAATACAAGTGAAATAGTTATTCTTATAATATCTTGTTTTACTGCTTTCATAAATACCTCCTATTTCTATGTAATTATAGCATAATAAACTTTTTATAATAAGAATAATTATAATATTATTTAGAAAAATGCTTCTATTTAGAAAAAGAATATTTTACATATCAAAAAGACCGATTCAAAGCGAATCGGTCTTTTAATGATATGAAGTTTTATTTAGCTTTATTAAATAGTTCTTCTACTCTGTTCCAGTTAATTACATGCCAAAATGCTGATATGTAATCTGGTCTACGGTTTTGGTATTGTAAGTAGTAAGCATGCTCCCAAACGTCAATTGCTAAAATTGGAGTTCCAAGGTTAAGTGGAGTGTTTTGGTTTGGTGTACCGACTACTTGTAATTTACCATCTTTTCCAACTAATAACCATGCCCAACCACTACCGAATTGGCTTTTTGCTGCATTTTCAAATTTTACTTTGAATTCGTCAAATGAACCAAAGTCACGGTTGATTGCTTCTAATAATTTACCAGTTGGTAATTGTCCATTATTTACCTTTAATAGAGTCCAGAATAATGAGTGGTTATAATGACCACCACCGTTATTAATAACAGTTTGTCTAATATCTTCTGGTACCAAGTTAGGATCAGTTAACATTTCTTCTAATGATAAGTTTAATTTTGGGTGTTTTTCAAGTGCTGCAAGTAAGTTGTTGATATAAGCTTGATGATGCTTTGTATGGTGTAATTCCATAGTTCTTGCATCAATAAATGGTTCTAATGCATCATATGCATAATCTAATTTTGGTAATACGTATTTCATAATTTTTATCTCCTTTTATTTATAATCTTTATATACAATATTATTATAAATAATAATTAGAAAAAATACAAATAAATTGCTTAATTATTAAAATATGTAATTTTATGATAAAATTAATTATCACTTATAAGGGGAATAATATGAAACAAACTCTAAAAACAATTAAAAATATATTTTTCAAAAACTATCCTAGAACCTTCTTTACGATCTATTTATTATTTGGATTATTTGGGGGTCTTTTATTATGGTTACCTTTTTCACAAAAAGTGCCGGTTAGTTTTCTAGATAGTTTATTTATTTCCATATCAGCAATGTCTACTACTGGATTAACTCCAATTAATTTATCTGAATCATTTACAGTGGTTGGTAAAATTATCATTATGTTAATTATGCAAATTGGTGGTATGGGTATTTACATGTTAATTGCTAATTTCTGGATTATTAGTGGTAAAAAGATTGGAATTAGCGAAAGAGCAATGTTAGCCGCAGAACAAAATGTTTTTTCAATTAAAGGAATTATTCGTAATGTTAAACACGTCTTTATCGTAATGATCTCAATTCAAACATTAGCGGCAGTATTTATGTCAATCTATTTTTATCACAGCGATGCTGTTGGTCCATTAACCTTTTGGGAATCTATTCTAGAAGCGATGTTTTTAGTAACTTCACTATTTATGAATGCTGGATTCGATATTTTTAAAGGTGGAGCAATATTTGCAAACTTCTTAGATTATAATCACTATATTATCATTTATATATCGATGTTTTTAATCTTTATTGGTGGTGTCGGCTTTATTCCTATTAGTGAAACTATAGACTGTATTAAAGCTAAAATTAAAAAAGAGGAATTTAAATTCTCTTATGTTACTAAATTATTATTTTTCACCCACCTTGGTTTATGGATTGCCGGTGGCATCATCTTTTATTTAATGGAATTTAGAGGCGGCGAAATGTTAACGAATTATTCCTTTATTAAAGGAATAACCGCATCCTTTTTCACTTCAATTTCTTCCAGAAGTGCCGGATTTGATATCTTCAGGTACGGAATTGCTGAAATTGGTGTTGGAGAAGGGGCTTTTGTTATTAAGCCTGGAACTCAATTATTTTTAACACTACTTATGTTTATCGGGGCAAGCCCTAACTCTGCTGGTGGAGGAATTAGAATTACGACTGCCATCTTAGTCTTTTCGGGAATTGTTAAATTTAGTCTTAACCGTGCTCAAACTAAAGTTGGTAAAAGAGCTTATAAAGAAAACACCGTCTTTAAAGCGATGGTCGCTTTAATTGCGGCGTTAATTCTAATTTTTATATCAGTTTTACTCATTACCATTGCGGAAAATGTAAACCCATTTTTTGCAATATTTGAAGTAGTGTCCGCATTTGGTACCGTTGGTTATACTAACGGTCTTACCGCAATGGCCGGCGCATTTACTAAATGGGTTTTAATATTTGTTATGTTTGTTGGTAGAATTTCAATTGTAACGCTTTTATCAGTCTTTGATTTTAAAAAGCGTGAGCAAGAATATATGCTAACTGAATTTGATTTAATGGTTAGTTAAAATATCCATATTAACTTCATTAATATATATAGTTTTATAATTTTGATATGTCGTCTTAAAAGTTTCAGATTTTCTAACTTTAGTAACATATCTAACTAATGTATAGTCAATTGGAATATTACTTGAGTGTTTATAACTTGAATAGAAAGCTGCATATTGTGCGGCTTTTTTGATTATTTTAGGCGAATACTCGCCTTTAATTATTACATGCGCCCCAGTTCCCGCTTTCACATGTAACCACATATCATCATTTTTGGCTAACTTAGAAAAAATATATTCATTTTGTTTACTATTTTTACCAACTAAAATAATAGATCCTAAATATTCAATCTTAGTTATACTTATTTGATCTTTTCTTCTTCTATTAGATGTTTTATATTTATAACCATATTCAGTTAACGCTTCGGCAAAATCATTTAATTCTTCTTCGCTTTCTAAATATTCTAATACCTTAGAAAATTCATCAAAAGTTTCAATTCTTAAATTAGTTTTTATAATTTCATTTTGTAAATAATCA
>FZPS01000045.1_pt62 | contig 12817 bp, 13 predicted proteins | sample 1817821 | NCBI WGS metagenome assembly FZPS01 (sample SAMEA104158645, study PRJEB21678) | metagenome | place: Germany | collected 2015-04-21 | reverse complement strand
ATATCATATTTTGGTGTGATAGGTATATAAAAAAGGGGCAAAATTTGCTTCGCCCCTTTGATTGTGATGACACTATGAGGGGCAAGGTGGTGCTTGCCCCTTTAATTTATGATATGCTTAGCCAGTTAGTAGATGAATTTATACTCGAATCGGCAACAACCGTTACCTCGCAGGTCGCTTCAAAGAATCCGTAATCGGTTACTACAAATGCGAGTGTGAATCCTACACTTCTGCCCGTAATTATACCGTTGTAGTCTATTGTAGCGATTGACGGGTCCTCAACTCCCCATGTAACGCCCCTGTTGGTAGCATTAGTAGGTTCAAATATTGCGGACAGCTTGAACCTCTCGCCAACTCTCAGCGTAACCTTGGAAGGAGCTATCGATACGCCTTCAACGGGTATGAAGGGCGTAGGCGTCGGCTCAGGAGTAGGCGACGGCTTAGGCGTAGGCGTGGGCGACGGCTTAGGTGTCGCCGTGGGTGTAGCCGACGGTTTTGGCGTAGGCGTGGGCGACGGCTTAGGTGTCGCTGTGGGTGTTGATGTAGGCTTATTAGTAGGTGTGGGAGTCGGCTTAGGTGTTGCCGTAGGTGTGCTTGAAGGCGTAGTTGTGGGACGCGGCGAACTCGTGCGCTGCGGAGTAGATGTTACCGAAGGCGTTTGAGTTTCAAGCGTCGGTGTAGGCTCCGGAGTAGGTGTGGGAACATCAGTCGGGTTTACCTCAATAGTCGGCTGTGGCTTAGGTGTGGGCAATACCACTCCCTTAGGCGCAAATGCAGCGTAAACCGTTACTATTCCGCTACAGGGCTGTTCGTTTGTAAACGCATAGCCGGTAGCGTTCTCTCCATAGCTCCAGCCTATGAAGGTCAACTCCTCGTCCTCCGGCGGCTTGGGATTGCCGGGCATATTGTTGCCCAATGCCGTGTTCTCAAGCGTGCTCTTTATATCGTAAACCTCACCGTTGACCTTGAAAACTATAATAGCTCTCAAATCGGTGATGGTTTCAGACATTCGTATTCGTGCGTTCTGCAAAGCACTGCCCGAGCTTACGCTAAGCTCAACTGTTTGATTCGAAACAGCATTTCCCGGGGCTATGCTCTGCGATACTACACAGCCTACGAGCACTTCGTCGTTCTTTACATATTTAATATCGATTCTTACATTGTTTCGCTTTGCGACCTCATACGCCAAATCAAGGCGCATATACGATAAGTCAGGCATTATGCCTTGTTCGGAATACTCTGCACGCGCAATGTTTATCGAAACTACATCGCCTAACATTATTTCGCTTTCTGCAACCGGGGATTGCGAGGAAACGCTGCCGACCTCCGTAGAATCCACAGGCTCTGAACCTGTTATCAGCATAGTTAATCCGTTTTGATCAAGCGTTTGCTTAGCTTCTTCAATAGTCATTCCAACTATATTTGGAACAAGCGCAAGCTTTTTTTGCGAAGGAAGCAAATCAAATACGCCCAAAAGAAGCAAAGCAACAGCAATCAGTATTATGCCAAAGAAGCTGATGACGCCAATTTTTACGCCAACAGGTATTGAGAGCCTTGTCTTGGCTGTGCTGTATCGCTTTGGCTGCGGTGCGGGCTTTTCCTTGATTGTCTTTGCCTTCTCCGCAATCTTTTTGAGCTGCATTTCCTGCCTATGCTCCTGCTCATAGCGCTTGTTTATAGCGGCTAATGATTCGTCCTCAGCCTCGCTGTCCGCCTCTTCGTCAAAAAGGCTCAACACCTCTTGGGGTGAAGGCTTTTTCTGTGAAGCGGCTGCAGCAGCTTGAGCAGCCTGCGATACCCCTAAGAATATGCGCAAGGGCGCATCGTCAACTAATATCCTATACGACTCCTTGTCCTCAAAGTCCATCTGCTCTAAGAATTCGGCTACAGTTTCGATTCTCTCTTCGGGATACAAGCCCAATGCTTTTAGCAACACCTTTTCAGCGTACTTGGGAATATCCACATCCAAAGCAGACGGAGGAACTACTACATCGTCATATTCTCTTTCGGTTGCCAGCATAACCGGCTTGCCTGTAAGCATGAAATACAGCACGCAAGCCAATGAATATACATCTGATGTCTTTGTAATCTCCGAATCCTCATCGAAGTATTCGGCAGGCAGGTAGTTATTGTCTAACAGCTGCTTCGGGTCATCGGTATGATTCATTACTAAGTATTCGGTATCAAGCAGCAATGAATCTGATTTCGGAGTCAATATTATGCTTTTGGGCGATAAGCTGCCGTAAAGCACTTCTTTTTCATGCAGCTTTTGTATGGCTTTTGCAGTACGAACAAATATGTGCATTGCCGCAGAATATGGCAATCTGCCTCTTTCTCTGATGAACTGCTGCAAGGTCTTGCCCTTTGAATACTGCTCAACCCAATAGAACTCATCTTCTATCATGAAGTAGTCAGTATTAGGTATGTAATCGGGAATATCCTTCACCCTGTTTGTATGTGCTTCGGCGGATTCAAGCAGCTTATCCTTGTTAAGAAGCGCCTTGTAAAAATGCCTTGCCTTTTTCTTTTCAATGGCGCCTCTGATGATAACCTGTTTATCGTTTTTTGAGTCATACGCAATGTAACGCGTGCCAAGCTCGTCGGAAGCGATTTCGCAGCCCACAATATAGCGGTCCTTATGCTTAGTGCCTACGCGCATATTCGGATTCTTGTTCTCATAGGCGCCTTTCTTCAAACCGCATACTGGGCATACATCGCCTTCAACGGCTATATGCTCCATACAGCCCATACATAATCTCTTTGCTTCGCTCATGCAAATCACTCCTATAAAGGAATTAGTAACGCTCCTTCATTTTGCGTTCCATTTCTCGTGAGGCATCCCTCTGTGCAATATCGTGTCTTCTGTCGTAAAGCTTTTTGCCCTTAGCTACTGCTAATTCCAGCTTTACACGCCCGTTTGACAAATAAAGCGATAGTGGAATCAAGCTGTAACCGTCAGCCTGCGATAAGGCCTTCAGCTTCTTAATCTGTTGTTTATGCAATAACAGCTTTCTTTCGCGAAATGGGTTGGGATTAAACATATTGCCCTGTTCATAAGGGCTAACATGCATGCCAACAACAAAGGCCTCGTCGTTCTTTATCCTGACATACGCGTCCTTTATGTTAACTCTCCCCGCACGAATACTTTTCACCTCACAGCCTACAAGCACTATTCCGCACTCATAAGTGTCCTCGATAAAGTAGTCGTGCCGCGCCTTCCGGTTCTGCGCTAATTGCTTTATTCCAACCTGCTTAGGCATGCACCAATCCCACTATATAGTCTCGCATATACTAAATAATCTTACACCAAACAGTATAAGATTGCAAGCGTGGTATATTATCTCCGCGGAACTAAAGTGCTTCGTATTCTGTACTCATAAATGCGGAACGCAAAGCTTTGCAGCAGGTCAAAAACAATCAGTAAAACCTCTGCGGCTACTATGATTAACCATTGCGGCAACGAAATATCCGGAACAGCAATGTTGAACACCTTTAACGCCAAGAATATGCCCAAAGCTAAAAATGCGTTGCAGTATAAAAGCTTTATGCAATGTGCTATAATTTTGTCCTTTACTTTACTGTCTATGAACACCTTGAATATTGCGTAATGTCCGAAAAGCCCTATGTATAGGAACGCAAATGTTTTATCGGGTACTATTAAAAGCGAAATAAGCCCTGCGGCGATATACGCCAAAAAAGCGAATAGAAATTCGCCTTCACATAATAGCGCATATATGGTTACAGAAGAAACAAGCAGCAGCACAAGCCGAATATACGGAATCATGCCTGCCGCGTACAGCATAACCACGCTTATAGCAGCTGCCATAGCCGCCAATGAGATTTTTGTAGAAGCGCTTAACCTCATACTTCTTTACCTCAACAGCAGGGAATTAAGTCGCCGCCCATAGCTTCACAGCAGCAGTCGGCGCAAATAAGTGCAGTGCATACATCGCAGGTCGAGCAGTCGTCGCCGCGAGATGCCCTGCCTCTTCTGCCGTATCCGCCGTAATCATATGTATAGGTGCGCGGATTCGACATAGTTTCATACGCTGTCCTGTATTGATAGTTGCTTGGCTCCATTCTGTATGCCATTTCAAAATGGCTGTATGCCGCGTCGTGCATATTCAGCTTATAGCTAACAAGTCCATATAGATAGTGCCACCTTGCATTGTGAAAAGAGATTCTGTCAAGAGCTTGCTTTGCCATGAACAATTCGTTTCTCTGTAGCATTTCTTCAATGCGTGAAAATTCGCTTGCGTACTCTCCTGTATAACTGCTATATTGCGAAGAAGATGAGCTTGTGCTGCTCTGCTTCTTTGTAAGCATGTCGTACGCTTCGTTTATTTCCTTCATCTTCTCATTTGCTTCGTTCTCAAAGGGTGTGCCCTGATACCTGTCGGGATGGTACTTCTTCACAAGCTCTAAATATGCCCTGCGTATTTCTTCCTGCGTGGCGTTCTCGCTCACACCTAACACCTTGTATGGATTCATTTTTTCTCCTTGTCGATTTCGTTTTCTAATAATGGCGATTGCTTTTTCAAATCAAAAGCGTTTTTCTTAATTTTGCTGCTCTTACCTATGAGCCTATCCATCATCTTATATAGTCCGTCATAAAAAATATTGTCTAAAATCTCCTTGTTTGCGTGCAGTTTCAGCAAATCATACGCAAGCACAGCCTCGTTTAATGCTAACTCCATAAGCGTTTTAGCGCGTTTACTGTCTATGCCGCACACCAACAATGGATTATAATTGCCTGATTTCCTGTCTTTCTCTCTGTCTATTTCAGCGTCAAGCAGGTATATCCATTTCCCGATATTATAGCTTATTGCCTCGCATTTTTTCAATTCATCGCAAGGTATTTCTTTGCTTGCACATACGCAGTTCTTCATAAGCTCGCCGAAAGTGTTAGCGGCTGTATCAATATCGGCGCACTTTTCCTTTTCAAGCGTATCCAATTCAGCTAAGCCGTTCTTTATCGCGCTGGCCGCTTCGGGATACATCTTCTTAGCTTTTTTCGTTGCGCTCTTATACAATCCGTATGAAATACCCGCTAAAAGCTTTTTTTCGTCCTTCCAATCGTCTTTTAATTTGTAATAAGCTAAAAGCACATTCACAGCAGCGCAGTAATTCATAATACTGCTTTGCTTGGCTATGGGAATTTTCTTGAAGGGCATATACAAGCACTTTCCCTGTTCGCAGCGCGGAGTGTCGCTCTCTTGCAATGCGGATAAGAAAATTGCCATAAATGTACAGTCGTAATTAAGCAAATACTGTGAGTGTATTCCAAAGGCTCTTTGTAATGTCCTGCACAAGCCGCAGTAGTACGCTTTATATAAAGCATAATCACACATACGCAAAAAAGGCTTGTAGGGCATAATATATCCAAACATAGAAAGATTTTAGCATTTGTGCTTTTCAATTTCAAACAGTAATAAAATACGCAAAAATGTTCAAACTATATGCATAAGCCATTGAATAGAAAAGGAGGCATTATGCAGAGAGCTAATATATTGAAAATCGCAGTTGTTATTGCTGTTGTTGCCGTATTTTCGGTATTGTGCTTCATGCTTTGGCAGTTGAACAGAAGCTTCGAACCGCAAAGCGGCGCAAGATTTATCAGTAATTTCTTGGGGTATATGCTGTGAAGGATATAAAGAAGCAGCCCTCAATACCTAAATCAGACCATTTAGGCACAGCAGGCAACAACAATGCAGGTGAGCGCGAAACGCGCAGAAAAGGCGCAAAGAGGAACATATTAGACAGCTTTGAGAGGAGGTAGCCGCTTATGAAAAAGGGAAATCAATCGCCCGAGCAGCAGGCGTACTTAGAAAAAGTCAAGCAATATGAACCAAAAAGCAATACATTTTCTCAATGCGTTAAGGCGTTTATAGTTGGCGGACTAATATGCTGCTTGGGTCAGCTGATATGGGATATTGGCAATAATATGTTCACATTCACCGAGTCGCAGAATTCGGGCTTTACTTCAATAGTGCTCATATTCTTAGGCGCCTTGTTCACAGGAATAGGCATTTACGATAAGCTTGGCAGCTTCGCCGGCGCAGGCTCAATAGTGCCTATTACAGGCTTTTCTAATGCGATAGTTTCCACCGCTATGGAGCATAAGCGCGAGGGCTATGTTTTAGGCGTCAGCGCAAAGATGTTCTTAATAGCCGGGCCGGTGCTTGTATATGGCATTAGCGCGTCTGTCGTGTTAGGAATAGTCTATTTTCTTTTCGGAATAGCGTAAGGAGGCAGTATGAACTCGAAAAGATGCGGAAGTCAATCTGTCATATTTCCGACTAATCCAAAAATATTAAGCACAGCAACCATAGTGGGCGATGTTGAGGGGCAGGGACCCATAGGCAAGCATTTCGATTTGGTGCTTGAGGACGATACTTGGGGCGAGGATAGCTGGGAAAAAGCCGAGCGCAAGATGTTCGAGCACTCTGTAAGGCTTGCCTGCAACAAGTGTAATATTGCCCCCGAGAGCTTGGATTGCATGCTGGGCGGCGATATACTCAATCAGCTTATTTCCGCGAACTTTGCGGCGCGTGCAATAAAAGCGCCATTCCTGGGGCTGTACGGGGCTTGCTCCACAATGGTAGAGGCAATGCTTATAGGCGCTATGCTTATAGACGGCGAATACGCCTCAACCGTAAGCGCAACCGCATGCAGCCACTTTTCCACAGCTGAAAGGCAGTATCGCTCTCCGCTTGAATTAGGCGGGCAGCGTCCTCCGACAGCGCAGCGCACAGTAACTGGCGCAGGCACGGCAATATTAGTTTCAGATGAGTATCAGCATAATAATGAAAGCACTCATGAGCTGTTCAATAATATAGTTATTTCAGCCGGCACAATAGGCAAGGTAATTGATTTAGGAGTGAAAGACGCCAACAATTTAGGCGCTGCTATGGCTCCCGCCGCGGCGGATACCATACAGGTTCATCTCAACGATTTCAACAAGACAGTTGATGATTTCGACCTTATAGTAACAGGCGATTTGGGCAGTCTTGGCTCTGAACTGCTCAATGAGCTGTGCAAAGAAAAGAATATAGACCTTAAAGACAAGCATATCGATTGCGGAAATACAATTTTCAGCAAGGACCAGAATGTAGATTGCGGCGGAAGCGGCTGCGGCTGCTGCGCTGTTACATTTTGCGGTTACTTGATTAAGCGTTTGGAAGCAGGGGATATTAACAACATACTATTTGTCGCGACAGGCGTACTGTTAAGTCCCGATACCACATTGCAAGGCGATACAATACCCTCAATAGCGCACGCGGTAGTGATAGAAAGGAGAGTATCATGAGCGATTTTTCACAATATTTATGGGTATTTATAGTCGGCGGAGCAATCTGCGTAATTGGGCAGCTTCTTCTATCTTATACGAAGCTCACATCTGCAAGAATACTCGTAATATTCGTAACTGCCGGCGTAGTGCTTACAGCGTTAGGGCTATACAGACCACTGGTTGAGTTGGCGGGCGCAGGCGCGACAGTACCATTAACGGGCTTTGGATACTCCTTAGCTAAAGGCGTAAAGGAAGCAGTCAGGCAATCAGGCCTATTAGGTGCTTTCACCGGCGGCACTATGGCAACAGCAGGCGGTATAGCAGCCGCAGTATTCTTCGGTTACATAATATCAATAATTTTTACGCCTAAAACGAAAAAGTAGAATTAGCTTACGGTTTCGTATGCAATAGAGCTGCTTGTGCCGCACACATAAATATAGGGACGCCCATAGAAAGCTATTGACCATCTGCCCGTACCCGATTCTCCCCATGCCATGCGCAGCACAACCTTACCTACATTGTATGACGATTCGATATAGTATCGCGTGCCGTTAATAGTACCTACGAACATTGCCACATGGTGTATTTCCATAAACCTTCCGCATGAGCAGTAATTATCTGTGAAGAATATGAGGTCGCCCGGAATAAGCACTTCTTTTGCCAGCATACCATTAAGATTCAAACAGAATTCGCCCTGCTTTTCAGAGGTGCGCGGTAGCTTTACGCCCAAAGGCGAATACGCCTTCTGCATAGCCGCAGAGCAGTCAAGCTGGCCCACGCCGGTTCCATAGGGCGTACCTAACAGCGTAAACGCGTTCATAACCGCATGAGAGCCAATTTCGCTTTCGTTCAGAGAATTCAGGTAGTTGAGTATGGCTTGTCTTTGCTCTGCGCCTAATTGCGAGGTGCCGGAATTATACGCATTGCCTGCTAATACCGAATCCGTAGCCCCCATGAAGAAGCTGCCCATAAACAGCGTTTCTTCGGGGTTCCCGTCTGTCGTTACATTCAGCACAAGCGTTTTCTTGCCATACGAAAGCGTGCCGAATGCAAGCAGGTTATTCAAGCAATCAGCTTCTCCGTTATTCAGAGTATAAAGCAGTACATTATCGTCAGCAGAAAATTCTTTTTCAGCGAATATCTCTAATTCATTAAAGTAGTTGTAAACATCTATGCGCACTTTGGTTATAGGCGCAACCGCGCATATATCGCCCGCAATATCATATGGTTTGCCGTATTGCAGTATTTTATCATCTGATGGCAGCGTATAGTTTTCGAGCTCCACATTCCCCGTAGGCGGATTTGTAGGAATAGGCGTTGGGGTAGGCGTTGGCGTAGGCACAGGTGTTTCTGTGGGTGCGGGTGTTTCCGTAGGCGCTTCCGTAGGTGTTGCCATATTGCCTGTAACTAATTGCAGATAGCATGAACCAACTGTTGATATGTCCGCGCTGCAAACGAGCAGATTATACACCCCGGACTCATACACGAAGAACTCTAATCTTGAAAAAGCATCGTCGCCGCCGTCATCATTAGCCGCGAACATATTGTATTTAGAGTCCATCAGAAACAGTATAGTATCTACAGGCATATTCTTGAAGGTCGTTTCAAAAACTGCCCATTTTCCTGCTATCAGGTTAACGCTGAAGCCCACAGCGTAGCAGGTTGTACCAAAAGGATTTGTAACTGTGTATGAGGTGTATTCGCTTAAATCTATCTCTATTAAGTCGCCCAATGAAGCGGGCTTGTATTCGATTTTATTGTAGTTTTCATTTGTTGATATTATATTAAGCGGTTCTGCGGCGAACTCCGATACGCCTATAAGGTATCTAAGTATAAGCATAGCGTCGCCCGAGTTTATTTTATCGTCGCCATTAACATCAGCGGCTAATTCGCCGTAAAAGCCAAGCTTGCGCAAGCCGATGCTATATTGCAAAATGACGATGCTGTCACCTGTGTTGACTTTCCCATCACAGTTAGCATCGCCAAGCTGTAAATCTATATCGAGTTTTGCGTTAGTTACGGGCATGGAAACAAGCAGCACCATAATTGCAAGCATGATTGAAAAAGCAGTTTTTAGGCGCATTAGCTTACCCATTCATGCCCTCCATCAGTTATACGGACGCGCACAGCAATCTATCTGCCATTTACCTCCGTTTGCTCCCCAAATATCCCTTATTACCACTTTATATAAGCTGCTCGTGGATTCAATAAGGTACATTACGCCGTCAACCTCTCCCAAGTATATAGCGGAGTGGTGAATGTCGTGGTATCTGTCGCAGCCACAATCCGTTCTGCGCATAAACACCAAGTCGCCCGGCTGAAGCTCTGAAAAGTCTATTAGCATATCGTTGTCTGCACAATACTTTGCTTGGTCAGCCGAAATTCTTGGAAGCGTAATGCCCACAGCGTTCAAATATGTTGCGCGAACGAATCCGCTGCAATCGTATTCCGAATAGCTCTTGCCTAAGTAGTTCACCGCAAAGCCAACTATCATTTTGCCAGTGTCTGAAACCGTATCGTAGGAGTTTAACAGGTTAAGTATCTTATTAGTTGTTGCCGCGCTTATTTTGTCAGCCTCGTCATATACATTTCCGTATAGCTCTATGAATGAAAAGCCCATAGTAAAGTAGCTTGTATATACTGTGATTTTCGGGTCAAGCTTAGTAGCGCAGGTCAATTCTAAGCGCTTCTTGCCAGCCGAAAGAGATGAAAACTTCACGCGCTTGTTCAAAGAGTGTGAAGCGCCATTGACATCGTAGCTGTATACTCCAATCGGGAAATATACGGACTCATCGATTTCTGTTACACTGGTATTTACATCAGTAATCTTTATAGTAACACTGGTTATAGGCACGCCGGAGGTTATTTCAGCATTAAGGCTGTAAGGCTTGTTAAGCGGAAGGCGCGTGCCGGACTTTGGCAATGTGTAGTTTTTAAGCGCTACCATGCGGTGCTGCTCTGATACTACCGGAAGCTCGGTAATCAAGCCGGTTATATAGCGCAAAATAATAGATACATCTGCAGTATTTACCTTATTGTCGCAGTTTACATCAGAATTTATAAGCTGAATAGCCTGCAGCTTAGCAAGCCCGTTGCAGTATCGCATAAGCAGCGATAAGTCAAGAAGGCTCACCTTGCCGTCAAGATTTGCGTCGCCATATACAACAGTATATCCGGAAAGAACATTGTCTGGGTTTGCGTTCGCGGTGGTAAAAACCGCAGAAAAAATAGTGATTACAGCCACAAACACAGCACAAAGCTTTGTATAGCGTTTTCTCATTCCATTCCTCGCCTGTATTTAATATACCAATTTATCATAGCAATTTATTGTGAAATGCGCAAATGAACATCGTATAATTTTACAATTTATTCACAAATTTACTTTATGATTTCATTTATATTTTCAGATAAATGCAAGTATAATGCGAGTTAGCTTGTCATATAAATTCATATGCTTGAAACCATATTAGCGCCGGTACTGCTGATTTTCGGCGCATATTTTACATTTAAGCTGAAATTCTATAAGCCCCATACCTTAATCAGACTTGCCGCATACGGCATAAAGCCCGAAAAGACCAAAAAAGGCGAAATAAGCTCATTAGCGGGAATGTTCACAGCACTTGCAGGCACAATAGGCACCGGAAACATTGTGGGAGTAGTGGGCGCGATTATGTTTGGCGGCGCTGGCGCAATATTTTGGATGTGGGTAAGCGCTTTCTTTTCGTTTGCGACGAAATATTCAGAGGTTTTCTTAGCAGTAAAGTACAAAAAGCACAGCTCAGAGCTATACGGACCAATGGTGTATATTGAAAAGGGCTTGGGCAGGCAGTACAAGCCGCTTGCTGTGTTGTTCTGTGTGCTGGGAATAGCTGCGTGCTTGGGAGTGGGCTGCTCGGTTCAGGCGAATTCAATTTCTGAAAGCGTAGTTGCTCTTGCTAAATCGCAAATATTTGTAAGTGCAAAAGGTGAGCTGGTAATCAGGCTGATTGTCGGCATATTGCTTGCAGCAGCAGTAATATACGCACTGATTGGCGGTGCTAAGCGGATAACTAAGCTGTCATCAGTATTAGTGCCTGTGATGAGCTTACTTTATATGCTTATCTGCACAATAGCTTTCATAAAATCAAGACAAAATCTGTTCTCGATACTCAACTACATATTGCGCGACGCGTTCGATTTCAAATCAGTGATAGGCGGTTTCGCAGGCGTCGGAATAAAAGAGTCTATCAAAATGGGCATTACGCGCGGAATATTCTCGCACGAAGCGGGCATGGGCTCGGGCTCAATAGCGCACGCCGCGGCAAGTACGGTAACGCCTAAGAAGCAGGCTGCATTGGGAATTGTAGAGGTTTTCGTAGATACATTTGTAATATGCTCTGCAACAGCTATTGCGGTAATCTCTGCTGGAGTGTTGAAGCTTGACGGCGGCAACACTAATGTAATGCAGGCGATTCAAAGCGCATTTGCAACGGTTTTAGGAAGCGCGGGCGCAGGGCTTTTTTTGAGCGTATCAATAATTCTGTTTGCGTTTTCGTCTATGGTCAGCTGGTCATTTTACGGAAGCGTGTGCTTAAAGTATGTATCGAAAAGCTCTTATATTGCGCAATCTGCGTTTAAGTGGATATATGCTGCGTTCACGATTGTAGGCACAATACTTTCACTTAATTTTGTGTGGAGCATATCTGCAATACTTAATCTGCTCATGGCTGTACCTAACTTATATGCCCTCGCGAAATTGCGGAACGATATAGAGTAAATGAAAAACAGCGGCACCCAGCCGCCATTTAATCATTTTTAATGATATTATTGCTTTAACCCTCAAACGATGAAACCGAAGTACCGCCGCGCCTATCATCATATGCGGAGAATACTCTCTTCAGCTTGGGCGAATATCCCACCGCTGCTATGCTGCCGAAGTACGCTGCGTCATCTCTGCGTATGAAGTAGTAATTCACTTCCTTTAATTCAACATTGGTTATAAGCGGGAAGAACTCTCTCTCCTCAACAACAATGGTGTTGTGGTTCTTGCTGAAAACTCTGCCCTTAAATATCGCTTCCTGTAAATCCGTACCGAACTTTAAGTAATCTATAAGCACAGGCACGAGAATTTTGGGTATGTTGTTTCCGCCCGGAGTGCCTATTGACAGTATAAAGCCGTCATCTCCGCGTATAATCACGGGAGAGCAGTATGTTCTTGGAGTTTTGCCATAGTCCGATTGGTTTATTCCGCTTGAAGCAAAATGCTTGCAGGTGTCATTCATATAAATGCCCGCAACATGCTTTCTTGAACCCCAGAATGACGACAGCGTATTAGTCGAAGAAACCACCATGCCGTTTTCATCAATAATAGTGAAGTGCGTAGTGCTTACATGCTCATAATCGTCGCTTAAATCTACATAGTCCATATTCAGAAGCTCTGCAATATGGTCGGCTGAAACAAGGTATTGCTGGTCTATTTCCGTGAAATCGGGGTCAGCTATTCTATCTATCCTATCTGTATATGCGCGCGAGGTTATCTCATACAGC
>FZPS01000017.1_pt76 | contig 12817 bp, 17 predicted proteins | sample 1817821 | NCBI WGS metagenome assembly FZPS01 (sample SAMEA104158645, study PRJEB21678) | metagenome | place: Germany | collected 2015-04-21 | reverse complement strand
GGCTAATTCTTTATACTCTTTTTTAACCTTGATTAAAAAAGTTAATTATGCAATTTCCTCAATTATTTTTTATGTTTATTATTTTCACTTTTATTATGTTGATTTTAGAGATTCCACAAAATATATTTTTTGAACATTATCCTTTTGATTTAGATGAAGTGATTAGATATATGCAAGGTTAAAAGTTAAGGGTATGATTAAATTGATACTCATGCCACGCACACTCGTGACTTCAGTCGTGAGTTAGTGGCAGAATACATATGTCAATATAAAAGATGTGCAAATATTTGCAATACACTTGATTTTGTCCATGTCATATGTTAACCTTATATCATAAGGAGGTTATCATATGGCAGATGTAATACATGGAAGGGGTTATGTATATTCAATTAAATATCACATAGTATGGTGTACCAAATATAGAAAAAAAGTTTTATAAGATGCAATAGACAATAGATTGAAACAGATAATTAATACTCCCATTTTTGCCTTTGCTTCTGCAGATTACGAGTACTTTAGATTACTAAAACAACCTATAGCAATTGGAGAACACTTCTTACTGCCAAAGGAATGGCTACCCCAATCCCAAACTGTCATATCATTCTTTTTACCCTTTACAGAAGAAGTTAAAAGAGGAAACAAAAGAGATAGATTCTGGCCTTCTGAAGAATGGCTCCATGGACGTATTGAAGGTCAGATCTTTATAAATAAGTTATGTATGCATCTAAAAGATTTATTAATTAAGGCAGGATATGATAGCCTTGTACCTTCTTTAGATGAAAGATTTTGGTCTAATAACCATAGTACTAAATATAAAATGAAGTTTACCAGCAATTGGTCTGAAAGGCATGTGGCCTTTGTATGTGGGCTGGGTACTTTTGGACTTTCTAAAGGACTTATAACACAAAAAGGTATGGCTGGAAGGTTTGGCAGTATTATTACAGAATTATATTTACCAGCTGATAAAAGGAAATACGAGTATATATATGAGTACTGTTCAATGTGTGGTAAATGTATAAAAAATTGCCCAGTAAATGCTATAAGTGTAGAAAATGGAAAAGATCATAACTTGTGCTCTAAGTTTTTGGAAAGGACATCTGAAAAGTATAACCCTAGATATGGTTGTGGAAAGTGCCAGGTAGATGTACCATGTGAATCTAGAATACCTAAAAGAGTATAAAAATGGATTAAAAGCAAATTTAGCTGTTAAAGACCTTTTGTAATGCTGCTATAACCAACATAATCTATTTTCCTATACCAATTATACTTGAATACCCTATGGCTATGGATATAGCAGCATGGGCAACAAGTATTATTACAGCCTTAAAACTATTAATATTATCTTTTTTAATAAAGTTAAACCTTAACTTTAAGTACAAAGCTGTAAAAACACAGATATTTAAGGTTAATGCAATTAATTAACTTTAAGTTTATAAATTTAATATCTTAAGAAATGAATAGCATATCATCATTGATTTCGAAAAAATATTGTAGCCAAAATATTTGAATACATAAAGATGGATATATAGATTATCAGGCTTAAATTAATTTAAGCCTTTTCTATTTAATAGCAATACAAAATAAAGGAATTTTGTAGAATTTGTAGAATAAAAAAGTAAAGAGCAAATTTTTCTTAAATGGTTAGAATGGGGGATGAATATGTGGAGAAACCTTGAAAAGCCTTGGCAAATAGCCTTTGAAATGGCTTGGGAAGCATATATAAGTGGAACTGTGCCAATAGGTGCAGTGCTTATAAATGACAAGGGAGATATAATTTCCACAGGAAGAAATAGAATATTTGACAAAGAAGCTAGTACCCCCCTTGCTGGAACCAATATGGCCCATGCAGAAATGGATGCCCTATTGGGATTAAAGGCAAAGGAACATCCGGATATAAGAAAATACATATTATATACAAGCATGGAGCCATGTCCTATGTGTTTTGGTACTGCTGTAATGATGAACATAAGAAATATATATTTTGCAGCCCGGGATGGTTTTGCAGGAGCTACTGCACTAAATGATAAATTAGATTATATTAGGGGTAAAAATATTGTCATAAAGCAGGGTAATGAGGAAATGGAAGCTTTTCAACTAATATTGCAAAGCGCCTATGAGTATGGTAGGAAGCACCTAAGGATGGAAGAACTGCTAAATAAATGGAGAAAGATTAATGAAAAAAGCATAGAATATGGTAAGCACTTATATGAGAGTAGATATTTTAGTAAAGCTATTAGAGAAAACAAACATATAGGCCAGATATATGATGAGGTAATAGTAGGGGGATATAGATCATGGATAAAGTAGAACGCTGGTACGATGAAGAATATGATGAGTGGGAAAGGCTTGAGGGCCACAAGATAGAATTTGATATTACAAAAAGATATCTTGATGAGTATATAAAAGGGGAAAATCTAGAAATATTTGATATAGGGGGAGGACCTGGTAGATATTCTATATATTTAGCAGAAAAAGGTCATAGGGTAACTTTGTTAGACCTGTCAAGGCGCAATATCGAAGTTGCAAAGAAAAAGTCAGCAGAAAGGGGTATTATCCTAGAAGCTTATATACATGGCAATGCATTAGAACTGGCAGAATATGAAGCTGAAAAGTATGATGTTGTTTTATTGATGGGACCATTGTACCACTTAATAGATGAAAAAGATAGAAAGGCTGCTGTAGAAGGAGCTTTAAGACTACTAAAGCCTAATGGTATTATATTTGCTTCCTTTATATCCAACTATGCACCTATACAAGATCATTTAAAAGGTTTATATCCAATAGACTCATTAGATAAGCTACTTAAGTATTTAGAAGACGGTAGATATGATGGAAGTACTGGTTTTACAATGGCTTATTTTATTAGTCATGAAGAGGCAAGGAATTTGATGAATAGCTTTGGATTAAAGGAGTTGGCATTTGTTGGAGTTGAAAATATACTTACATCTAAAGAGTTAGAGGTTAATATGTTAGATGAGGCTGAATATGAAAAATGGCTGGAGTTATGCTATAGACTAGGTCAGGATAAAAACCTAATGGGAACCAGTGAACACTATTTATATATTGGTCAGAAATAAATTATTTTTACCAAAGGAGGATTATATGTTAACTTATAAAACACTAGAAGATACCAATATTGAACTTATACACTCTGCCTTTATAGAGGCCTTTTCAGATTACCAGGTAAAAATGAACCTGCCCTTGGAGAAGTTTAAAATTATGCTAAAAAGTAGAGGTTATTGTCCTAAATTTTCTGTAGGTGCATTTAAAGATGGCCAGTTAATAGGGTTTATACTTAATAGTGTACGCAATTGGAGGGGAAAAATCACATTGTATGATTGTGGAACAGGAGTAATACCTGAATATAGAAAGCAAGGAATTACAAGCAGTATGTTCAAAGAAGTTTTAAGTCTCCTTAGACAAAAGGAAATTGAACACTACCTACTTGAGGTAATCCAATCCAATGAACCTGCAGTTAATCTTTATAAGAAGCAAGGATTTACTATTACCAGAAGCCTTTCATGTTTTAGAATTGAAAAGGATCTTATAAAAGAAGCACCTATTATTTCATCTATAAAGTATGAGCCATATAATATTGAACTAATAGATTGGGACTTGTTCAAGTCCTTTTGGGATTTTGAACCTTCATGGCAACACTCTATTGATTCCATAATGGCAGTTTCTAACTTGTTTGAAATAATTGTTGCACAAGATGATGGCAAAATTGTTGGATATGGAATAATAGATAGATTAACAGGAAGTATACCTCAGCTAGCAGTTCATAAGGATTATCGTAATAAAGGTATAGGCCATAATATTTTGAGTAGATTAAAAGAGTCTACAGAATCAAAAAATATATACCTTATCAATATTGATGATAACTGCATTAGTAGTATTGAATTTATTAAAAAATTAGGCTTTGAAAATTATGTAAGCCAGTATGAAATGATATTAAATATTTAGGCTATGAAGAGTTGCCAGAGGATTTTATTATTTATCTTATTGACAGCAAGCCTTATGAAACTGATAATTGGAACCATGGAACTTTACATAATATTTATTGCAGAATCCTGGCAAATAAAATGAAGGTTGTGATATAAATGAAATTTAAAGAGTTTAAAAAGCAGTTATTCTTACCTAAAAAGGAGTACATTATAAACCAATGGGCTAATATTAGGGGTACCGATGTATTATTGTTAAGCTTCATTGTAGACGAGAACAAAAGCTGTTTATGGTTAGCATATGTCAAGGATGAATTAGATGTAGACAGTTCTACTATAGAGGAATATCAAGAAGAAATTAAAACTAACAGAAAGAAACTACTAAATAATATTGAAAAGTCAAAAGGGCATAAACCAATACATATAAAAAAGATGGAAATACAAGGGCAAACTGTTACTTTTACTTCTTCCAGCCTTGGTCCCCTTTGTCATTGGAATGTAGAAGATAAATTGCTACTTCAGCATTTTATAGAAAAGGCTTTAATTCCAGAAAAGTGGGATGAAGAAAATCTAGAAAATATTTTTATTGGTAGATATGAACAATTGGAGGGTGAAGCTATTCCAAATATAGATACTACTAAGGATCTATCCATTCTTTTACATATTGATAGAAGTTCAGTAGAAATCCCAATACAGCATCCTTTTAATGTACATTTTGGAAAACAGCCAGCTGGGACAAAAATTATCTATTATGATGAAGAGCTTGGAAGGGAGAATTTCTTTTATATAGATGAAATTTATGCCTATGATGTTTATAGGGAGATGGAAAAGGGTGTCCAACAGATAGCAGATAGAAAAATGCGCAAAAAAATGCTAAAAAATTTTGTAAAGGCAATGAGAAAAATATGCCCTATAGATATGAAGATGGCAGTTATAAAATATGAAACAGCAGACAATGTGCAGCTAAATTTTATGATGAAGGATTACTTGGAATCAGAGCCGGTTTACAGCAATAGTTCAGCTGCAATAGGGCTTGTCTCTAATGATGATGAAATAGGGATTAATGGCCATAGGATAAGACATTGTTTACTGCAGCCAATAAGCAAGGACTTTAACGGAATATTAGAATTGGAACTATTTTCAAAGATTATAGAAATACCCGGGGAAATAGTAACATGTGGCTGAACATAGAGTTCATGTTGTAATACTCTTTCCTATACTAATAAAAAGAAATATGTGCAGTGGATAACAAGTGCAAAGAAACAGGAAACAAGGGATAGAAGATGGGATATGCATACAAAATCTATAGATAACCTTACATATTCACAAATGAATCAATTGGAAAGACAGGCTTAAACAGTTAGACTATTTAAGTCTGTCTCTTAATTTTGTATTATTTATTTTATCTCCTTATCCTCTTCTCCTAAAATAGGATTCCATACCCTATCTAATATTTCTTCTGTGTCTTCACCAGTAGTTATAATATTAAATTCCTTATAGTCATTTATTACATTTCTAAGGGTAGTTTCAGTCATTTCATCATCAATACCAAAATAACAATCTTCAACCATTCTAAGTACTATATCAAAATCACCAGATGCCCAATTGTTTTCAAATAATAATTCAGTGGCCTCTTTTGGATTGTTTTGAATCCATCTAGCTGCTCTTTTAATTGCCCTAGTGACCTTTTTAGCAGTTATAGGATTTTCTCTTACAAAGTCTCCATTTAAGGCATGAACACAGCATGCTTCTGTTTTAAAGTCTTCATCATAAGTTAATGATCTAATTCTCTTCAATTTCCCTTCATCAAGGAATTTTTCAGCAAACTGATCTGAAAGGACAGCACCTTGAACTTCACCATTTTCCATAGCTAAAATTACAGCACTTGTTTCTACAGGTTTAAATTTAACATCCTTAATATCTATACCATCATGGTTTAAAAATCTCAGTCCTATATTGTGGTCACTATCACCTATTCCATTAGGAACTGCAACAGTTTTGCCTATTAAGTCATGGGTACTATTTATTTTACCATCATTTAATACATATAGAGATTTACAGCCAGTATGGGCTCCTGAAGTAAACACCATATTTACACCATTTACAGCAGGTACTAAAAGGGACGCAATATGTCCTGTAACAACTTGTACCTGGTTTGTTCCTAAAGCATCTTCTTCCTTATTAACAGCTAATATTTCAACATCTATTCCTTCTTCTTCAAAATATCCTAAAACCATAGCCATACCAGGTGCTGAAGTGCAGAATCCACCATTGTAACCAATTTTAATTGTCTTTCCATACATTGGTTCTTCCTTCCACAATTCTTCTTCAGTCTTAGGAGAATTATTGTTTTCATTTGTTACTTCTTCACCATTTTCACTACTAACATTTGAACTTTCTTGGCTTTTGTCAGTTGAACAAGCAGTTAAAACTAATGTTAAACACATAATACAAGCTAATATTAATGCAATTCTCCTTCTCATTTTTCATCTCCTCCTCTGATTAAAAGTTTAGATTTTCCATTATTTCTTTTCTATAATCTATAAATTCATCACTCATCCTGTTTCGGGGGTATGGCAAATCAATTATCAAATCCTTTTTGATCCTACCGGGCCTAGGAGCCATGATTACAACCCTAGAACTCATGTAGATGGCTTCATCTATATCGTGGGTAACCATAATTACTATATGTTTATTAGCCCTCCACATAGATAAAATTTCATCCTGCATATTCATTCTGGTAAAGGCATCTAAGGCTCCTAAGGGTTCATCAAGAAGGAAAACTTCAGGTTCATTAATCATAGTTCTTATTAATGCAACCCTTTGTGCCATACCTCCAGATAGCTGATGAGGATATGAATTTCTAAATTCACTAAGTCCTACCAATTCAATAAGTCTATCAACTTCTTTTTTCTTTTCTTTATACTTACCTAATATTTTTAAACTAAAGGCTACATTGTCTTCCACAGTAAGCCAGGGGAATAGGGTTGGTTCTTGGAAAACTAACCCCCTATTTGGGCTGGTACCATTTATAGGCTTTCCATTAAGTAAGATACTTCCTTCAGTAGGAGGTATTAAGCCAGCAATAAGCCTTAAAATGGTTGATTTGCCACAGCCTGATGGTCCTACAATACTTATAAATTCTCCATCCTTAACATCTAGATTAATATTATCTATGGCTGTAGTGATTTCTTGTGAGTCTGTTCTTGTGAAGGATTTAGATACTCCTTTTAGTTGTAAGGTACAATTACTAGCCACTAATCCACCTCCTCCTGCCATTTAAGTAATGCTCTTTTAATTTTAGTAAGTAACCAGTTTACTGTAATAAAAGTAATGCAGATAATTATAATAGCTGCATACATTTTTGCAAACTCAGCCCAGGATTTTTGCCATGTTATGTACCAACCTAATCCTGATTCTACTCCTAGCATTTCTGCTACAAGTAAAGCAGTACATGCAGAGCTCATACCTTGGATTAATCCTTGTAACATATTTGGCAATGCAAATGGAAGAGCAATTCTAGTAACCAATTGGGTACCCTTTGCACCTAAAGTTTTTGCTGCATCAAAATAGTCCTTATTCACATTGCGTATTCCTGTCATAGTTGCAAGGGTTACTGAAAACCATACTCCCAAGGCTATAATAAATACTGCACCTTTAAATAGGCTTGAAGCAATAACCATTACCACTGGTATCCAGGTTGTTGAAGGAATAGGACCAAGTAGTTTCATGAAAGGGGATACCCAATAGCTTACTTTCTTACTGTATCCACACAATATTCCTGTTATAAGACCTGTAGTGGCTCCTATAAAATATCCCGTAAACAATAGGATTAAAGAATTTTTTACACAATCCAATAGATAAGCCCTGTCTGACCAAGCTGCATTAAGTATTCTATCTACCCATGGAAAGTAAGGAAGCATTAAAATTCCTGTTTTTAAAGTAAGATAATCATATGCCATGAGTAGGAAGAAAACAAAGGAATAAAAGGGAGCCTTATACCTAAGTTTTGCAAATACCTTTTTATTAAACAAGCCTACTATAAAAAAGGTAAATACAACAGCAATCAATATTCCAATAAAGTATGTATATATTTTAGTGTGCTTGTTCATACCATGATTTGGAATTAGTAAATATTCTAATAAATGAGCTATTCCAAACAATGTAGGTAAAAAAGCTATAACATAGTCAAGGGCCTTTTCTACCTTAGATTTTGGTTTGGCTTCTAGTTCTAAAATATCATCTCTTGTTAATTTTTTAACACCTTCCAAGTTTTCACCTCCATAAAATAAATTTTTATGATCAAAAAAATTTATAAGTTGATTAAGATATGCTTATTTAAGTATTTAAAATTTGTGTTTAAGTTGTACTTGTGTATATACTAGGCTTCACAAGTGAACACAAGATACTTAAATACATTAATATTTTTAGCATACACCTTTAACAATGTAAAATTAAATTTTTTTATATTTAATAATTTCTAATTAATAAACTTAATAGCTTAGATTATTGTTGTAATGGTGCAAAGAAGTTAAAAAAATGTACATGGCAATATGTATAAAATTGGAATATAATAAAATAAAGTCCTTTTGGTTTAGTATTTTTTATTTCATATAGGGGGAGGATTAATATGGAAAGAAGTTTTAACTGCTTAAGGTGTAACGAAGAGATGAGGTATATGAAGGAGTACCGCTTTGATTCTCAAGATAACAATAGAGGTTTTTTTGCTGCCTTATTTGATATTGAAGAACATTTATCCTTTGATGTATACGTTTGTCCTAGATGTAGACATACAGAGTTTTTCTTTACGGGTAAAAGAAAAGGATTTGATGAATGGCTTGATTGGTAAATAAGCTATATATGTAGCCTTTTATGAATAAAAATTATAGAGGTGATCTTATGGATGTAAAGAGGTTTAAAGTTGTACATAAGGAAGGAAGGTTATCTGGATTTAAGGTTATAGTAGATACTGAAACTGGTGTAAATTACTTATATGCCTGGGATGGCTATAGTGGAGGCTTAACTGTATTAGTGGATGAGGTAGGCAAGCCTATTGTAACGCCAAATATAAATAGGCATGACTATGATTTTAAATAATTGATATTCCCATAGCTTTAATGCTGAAGGGGGACACAAATGCTAACATATGAAAAAATCATAAGATACTGGAACAATGTCTTTAAAGAAGATATAAATATTAACTCTATAACACAGAGTACTGGTTATGAGGATTTAGATAGGGCATTAGACTGGCTTTGTGAAGACTCAAATACTATGCTTGATTTTGGATGTGGTAACGGACTTTTGCTTTTTAAGTGTTTTTTAAGAGGTACTAAAAACCATATTGGAATTGATATTTCAATTGAGGGTATAAAAGTTGTTAAGAAAATTCAGGAGCAATTAAGAGAAGGTCATTTTCACTTTATTGTAGGTGGAGTTGAAGAACTTAAAGAAATTTCAAGTGATTTTGTAGATGGTGTAGTTTTATCAAATATTATTCCTTCAGATGCTATTAAAGCTTTAGAAGAAGTAAAGGGAATATTAAAAGCTAATGGTAAAGTATTACCAAAACTAAATCCATTTCTTACTGACAGTCAGATTAAAGAATGGAATATAAAAGTTATAGAGGATAATCTATTGGATGATGGACTTTTTCTGTGGAATCAGACAACAAAAGAATGGGAAAAACTATTAAGCCACTATTTTAAGATTGTAAACTATAAAGAGATATATTATCCCGAATATGATCAGTATAATAGGTTATTCTTAGTCTGTAATGATAACAAATAGTTTCTAGCTATTAAAACTAGTATTTACTAGTATTATGCAAGGGAGGGAACTATGAGGTATTTTAAGAAAATAGCTGGAGAAAGGGTATACTTATCTCCAATAAATGTAGAGGATGTGGAAAAATATACTGAATGGGTAAATGACCTTGATATAACCATTAACTTAACATTAGCTCCAAATATATATTCATTGGAAAAGGAAAGGGAAGCTCTTATTAGCTTAAGTAAAGAGGGATATAATTTTGCCATAGTGACTTTAGATAAAGATGAGCTAATAGGTAATTGCGGCTTAGGAAATGTAAATCTAATACATAGAACAGCAGAAGCAGGCATATTCATTGGGAATAAAGACTATTGGAACAAGGGCTATGGTACAGAGGCCATGAAGCTGTTACTTGATTATGGTTTTAATCTGTTAAATTTAAACAATATCATGCTGCGGGTATTATCCTTTAATAAAAGGGCAATAAAATCCTATAAAAAGTGTGGTTTTAAGGAAATAGGTAGAAGAAGAGAAGCCGTAATAATAGGAAATAAGAAATATGACCAAATATACATGGATATACTAGCCAGTGAATTTAAGGGAAAAATACCTGAAAAAATTGAAAAATAAAGTGGTGATATAATTTATGTGTGGAAGATTCATGCTTGATAGTGATATAGAGGATATGCTAAGGCAGTACAGGATAGTAAAAAGTGAGGTTAATGATTATAAGAAGGGAGATATCTATCCATCAGAAAAGGCTCCAATTATAATCAAGGATCAGGTAAATTTACTTAAATCTGCAAAATGGGGTTTTCCTCTTCAAGGGAAAAAAAGGCTTGTAATAAATGCAAGAAGTGAATCCATTATTGAAAAACCAATGTTTAGAGATGCTTTTTATGGTTCAAGGTGTATTATACCTGCTAATTTGTTTTATGAATGGAAGGATGAAGGAAAAAGAAAAAAGGCTAAATATGAAATATATTTAAAGAATAAAAAATTTCTGTCCTTAGGTGGCATATATAAGGTAATCAGTGATGAAGAGGGAAATAAACAGCTTTCCTTTGTAATCATAACTACTGAAGCCAATGAACTTATGAAAGATATCCATTCCAGAATGCCCCTTATAATATATGATGAAACTATAGACTGTTGGCTTGATAATAAAACTCCTATAAACACTATTGAAGAAATATTTAAGTATAATTTCAAACAGGACTTAATAATTGAGAGAGTAGATAAAGATGAACCCCATAAACAGCTAAAGTTATTTTAGGTTCTATCTATACATTGGTGGCAGAAAATGGTCACATTTTACTATTTTCACAAGAATACTTGTACAGACAAAAAAATGGGTAATATTGAATATAGATAGTATATATGTTTAAGTTATAGGAGGGTCTGTTTTAGAAAATAAACCAGAAAAAGACTCTCCTAAATACTTAGACAAATTACCATATATTAAGGATGTGTTTGAAAATGATTAGAATAACCGCAATTGTATTAGCTTCTGGCATGGGCCAGAGGATGAAGGCAGATAAGCTACAGCTAAAGCTTAAAGATAAGTACATGTATGAATACATACTGGAAACAATAAAGGGATATGATTTTTACGAGACTTTGATAGTTTCCAAGAATTCAGCTATATTAAAAAGAGCAAAAGAATTAGGGTATGTAGGAGTGGAAAATCCTAGGTATTATCTTGGAAAGAGTAAGTCTATAATAGCAGCATTGAGGAAGGCTAAAGATACAGATGGATATATGTTTTTTGTAGCTGATCAGCCTTTTTTAAAGCTTTCTACCATTGAAAGGCTATGTAATGAATTCAAAAAAGATCCTACTAAAATTATACTACCCTATTATAATGGAGTGGATGGTAATCCTGTAATATTTCCTTCCTGCTTAAAAGAAGAGCTTTTAAAATTAGAATATGATCAAGGTGGTAGGGTTGTAGTATATAGAAACTTAGATATTACATTGGGAGTAGATATTAAGACGGACTATGAAAATATGGATATAGATACACCAGAGGATTATGAAAAAGCCTTAGAGATAGTTGAAAATAGGTATGTGGAATAATGTATTAAGGTAGTCCCATTAAATTGGATTACCTTTTTTATGTGTAAAATATATGATATAAATTATATGAAGATATTATTAAGGAGTGGATATATATGAAAAAAATAGGATTCATAGGCTGTGGCAATATGGGAGAAGCTATGCTTTCAGGTGCCTTAAATAGTGGATTTGTAAAGAGTGATGATGTTGTTGTACATACAAGGAGCAGGGAAAACCTTGAAAGACTGAACAAAAAATATGGCATCCATATGGCTAAGGATAACAAGGATGTAGCTGAAAAGGCTAGAATAATAGTTCTTGCAGTTAAGCCAAATATTTATAGTCAAGTTATAGAAGAAATTATGGATAAGGTAAATAAGGACTCTATTATCCTTGCTATTGCCCCAAGCTTTTCAATAAATGTAATTAAGTCTATGTTTAACAAGGACATAAAAGTAGTAAGGGCCATGCCTAATACTCCTGCTATGATTGGATGTGGTATTACAGGAATATGCTTTTCAGATAATATGACTGCAGAAGAAAAAAAGGAAATACTCGAGTTTTTCCTAAGTCTTGGAGAGACTATAGAAGTTAAAGAAGAATTAATGAAAGCAGTTGGTTCTGTCAGTGGCTCATCTCCAGCCTTTATATATATGTTAATTGAAGCCATGGCAGATGCTGCAGTCCTATTGGGAATGCCAAGAAAGGATGCATATATATTTGCAGCAAAAGCTGTTGAAGGAGCCGCAAGAATGGTAGTAGAAAGTGGAAAACATCCAGGAGAACTTAAGGATGCAGTTTGCTCACCAGGAGGAACTACTATAGAAGGGGTTGTTAAACTAGAAGAAAAGGGCTTTAGAAGCAGTATTATAGAGGCCATGATAAAATCAGCAGAAAAATTCCATAAGATGGAAGCTACTTCCACTTCTGAACCTAAATAGGAGTGGGAGCCAATTGCGATGTGATCAACCATAGTTAAGCCAATAGGTTGAAGACAGGGTGAAAACAACTTTACCCCAAATTCATAAGGAGTAATAAGTATTTGA
>FZPS01000182.1_pt91 | contig 12830 bp, 12 predicted proteins | sample 1817821 | NCBI WGS metagenome assembly FZPS01 (sample SAMEA104158645, study PRJEB21678) | metagenome | place: Germany | collected 2015-04-21 | reverse complement strand
AAGAATGAGGATATTTGGAAAATGGTTAAAGGCCAAAATAGCTTTACCAATACCAGTAGAATGCAGATAAAACCCTTTTACCAACGTAGATTAATGTCTGTAAAGCTAAGATTGACTACTTTCTATTTCTTATAAACACCATTTCATTACTGCTTAACAATTCTAGTGGATGGTTTCTCCACTTTTTTGAGAGATTCTGAAATTTTTATCAATGGTAAAATTTTTAGAGCTCTTTAGACCGATTTTAAAGTATCTCTAGCTTCTTTATCTATGATCTTCATCGCTCCTCCTTTTTTCTTTCCCACAGTAGCAAAATACCAACTATAACCAGAGCAACTGGAAAGACCAGACGGACAAAAAAGCGAGAAGGCAACCATAAAGAGAAAAGGTTAAGGCAAAACCATATCAACCCCACAAAGATTAAGATCCAGGCAATAAGTTCTACATCTTTTCTCCTCTCTTCACTTTTCTCCCCGGGAATAGTTACATTTTCTTTTTCTGCTTTCTCTTCTATTGAAAGATTTTTAGGCTCCTCGGGAATAACAATCCAAGCTATAATATAGGCAATTATGGCTGCTCCTCCAGCCACAATAAGGACTACAGCTAAAAGTCTTATTAAAGTGGGATCAACACCGAAATACTCAGCAATCCCTCCACATACTCCTCCTAACATCCTGTCTGTTCGAGAACGATATAGTCTCTTTTCCAAATCAATTCCCTCCCCTAATCTCTTTTCAATTCAAAAGGATTAAACTCTTCTTCTTCATCGAAAAGATCTTCAGCTTTTTTTTCTGTATCTAAACCAGATAGATTCAGAGATAAAAATAAGCTACCCTCCGGCTCATACCAGGAAGCCTCCAGAGTTATGCAATCTTCTATTCTTTTACGTACAAAATACCTTTCTTCTTTCCATTCTCCCAGCTCAAAAGAATAAACTCCTTCCACTCCCAAGGAAAAGTCTTCATTTCCTAATCCTATTCCGGCAGTTAACTCTTCCCAATTTCCTTCATTGAGATTATAATCTCCTTGTAATCGTAGAAAGCTTTCTTCGTAATCTCCCCAGCAGGAATCCAAGGAAAAAATCTTTTGATCCCCGGGATCAAAAGAAAAAGGGCTTTCTCCTTGTGCTTCGCTGAACTGATAGGAGAGAGAAAGGTCCCATTTTGGGAAAACTCTCTTTTCCCACCATATTTTACTTCCCCAGCTGGGTATTATTTGCCCTCCAGTAAGATCTATATTCCAGAAAAAGAGTTCTAGTCCTCCCTCCTTTCCCTTCCATCCAGCATTTAAATAAAGGTCTTTTCTCCAGGTAGAAGACCCATCTTCTTCAAAATATCCCCAACTAAAAGTACTTTTCCAATTAAAACCTTCCTCAGGATTCTCTCCATAAGAAATAACCAACTGGGGAGAGCGAGAAACAAGACTTTGACCCACTATTTCATTATTTACACTTAAAGCCCAAAGAGAAAGACCACCTTCCTCGAGATGCACATATCCTCCCCAGGTATCTACGGCGCCTGGCAAGATATCCCAAAAAATTCTTCCTTCTCCTCGAGAAAGAGAGGTAACTAAATCTATGTTTAGTTCAGCCCCTTGCAAAGAAGAAATACTAAACTGAGACGTTAAAAGTAGGTTTTCAGTAAAAAGATAATCATAGTAACTACCTAAATACCATCCTCTTTTACGGCTATATCCTAAAGTAGGAGAAAAAGTAGATCCCTCTTCTCCTAAGACTCGTGAGTAAAGCGGTAGTTCGAGTATTTTCTTTTCTCTAAAGTAGAAACTCAACCCTTCTAATACTAATCTGTCTTGAGGATAAATTACCACCTCTTTGGCTCTCAAACTGTAAAGAGGTGGGTCCTTTTCGCAGCCAGTAAGTAGAAGATTATTGCCTGTCCATTTACCTTTTAAATATTCTATTTTATCTCCTCGAAAATAAAGCTTCCCTTCTTCCCCTACTTTATAAATTAATTCTGCCTTTTTTACCCACCCTTCGTCCTGCAAGAAAGAATAATAGAATTGATCTCCTCGTACTTGGTCACCTCCCAAAGTAGCGTATAATGAATGGGGAACCCACAATTCTTGGGTAGAAATAAAAAAAACAATCTCTTCGGTAGTGACCTGAACATCTTGCCATTCTACCTTCACATTACCTGAAGCGCTGACCTTTTCCCTATCTCGGTCGTAAAGGACAAGGTCTGCTTTGATTCTTATCCCTTCCTGCGCCGGAAGAGAAGAAGAACAAAATAAAAGCAGGGAAAAAAATAAAAATAGTTTCCCAATCTTTATTTTTTTCACCGTTCCTTTTGTAAATCTTTAATCCTGGCTTTTACCTCTTCTATTTCATTATCTATCCCCTTTATTTTATCTTCCAACATTTTCTTTTGGAGTTCTAATTCTTTCACTCGTTCTTCCAGGCGTAAAATTTCTTCTTCTAATGCCGGTTTCCACTCCGGACGAGAATAATCGGGAGGAAGGTAAGGATTGTCCCAGGTAAGGTTAACCTCCTTACTAATTAGTTGAGGATCAATGGAAAGCCGGGCGAAATGAAGAGTAATATAGTGAGTATCCGGGTTAATTATGGGGTTACCCTCCTTGTCAAACCGGGGGAAATAAACTTTTCCTGTTACCTGATCGAAGATTTTTTCTTCAAATTCAGGAGGAAATTCTAAAGGATAAAATTTGTTTCCTCGATCGTCAACTAAGTAGGTATTCTGAGCAAATTTCATGGGATAAAGGGGTGCTCCCTTAAGTTTTTTGATGGTTACCTCAAATACCAAATAACGATTTATTCTTTCCCTCTGCAAAAAATCTTGATGGTAGGCCAATTCTTCTTCAGCAGAAAGCAAATTTTCTTTGCCGTATTTAGCTACCCAAGCCTGGACTACTTCTTCATTCCAGAATAAAGCTTCCACAGAAAAAGCATCCCCCACCTTAGTAGAACGAGTCCATTTTTTGGCCGTATCTCGGTATAGCTGGTCATAATCAACCTGCCCTTCTGCTATCCCTACCATTAGCATGAAAATACAAGCCAAAACCAGAGTTGTGATTATTTTACTTTTTATTTTACTTTTCATTTTAACCTCCTTGTTACCATTCCTCGTAAGGTTTTATCTCTACCTCTACCTCAGGTTCTTCCTGAGTTATAAACTCTTCCTCTCGGATTTCTTCTATTTCTTCTTGAGGAGCTTCTTCTTCCCATATTTTTCCTTGAAGAGTTTCTTCCTCCCAAGTTCTCTCGTATTCTGGCTCTAAGCTTTCTGTTGGTAGTGCTGTTTCTCCTATTAGAGGCCCAGCAACCTCTTTGGTCTCCAATATCTCCAAAAATAGCTCTGCACCTCTTTCTACTTTAGCTGCTTCACCTTGTATAAAGAACCCAGCCACTGCCCCTATGGGCCCAAGTAAGGCGAGACCAGCAATGCTGGTTATCACCGCATAACCCACTGCTTTATTCTCTTTGATTGATTTTTCTCCTAAACCTACGGGAATGGGAGTCCCATCACTAGCTCTTACGGTCCCGAAATCTATTTCTAAACGTCCCCCTTTACCAAATCCCCCCTTACGCTTGACTTTAGTCAATCTTCCTTCGCCTTCTGTTCCTTTAGATAATACCAAAACTCCACCTATACTTACATCCTCTGCCACTACGAAAGGAACTGGATCCCCCTCGTTATTTCTCTCTGAGTTGAGTTCCCTTTGAATATAAATTTTAACCAGAGTTCCTTCCGGAACCTGAACAGTAAAGGATTTAACTTTAGAGGAATCTACACAAGTTTTATATAAGCGATCTACTCGAACTCCTATAGGGTCATCACTTACTACTCCAAAAATCAAATCTTCCAGTTCTTCTAACTCAGCGATAAGAATTCCACTCTTTGCCGGTTCAGAACGGAGAGTTAAACGAATAGCTCTAATCTTAAAATCCAAAGAGGGTTCAGCATCTGTTCCAGTTAAAATGAAAGTTTTAAGGGTATTTACTCTATCCATAAGAGTTCCAGAAAGAGTGTCGCCAATTAAATCTCTCTCTATTTTTTCTACTCTACTCAAAACGCTCCCAGGTTGCGGTAGACCATAAAGAATTCTTTCCATACTCTCTAGATCTCTCACTAAGGGGGAAACTACTTCTTCTTGAGCCCCTACCGAAGTCAATAAAATCGAAAGCAAGAAACAAACAGCAAAAGGTAAAACTATTTTTTTCATCGTCCTCCACTCTCCACTAAAAATCGTTTATCCTTTCATCTTTAGCTTATTATACTCCAAAAGGGACTATTTTTCTCCAACTCAAATTTCTTTTTCATAAGCACTTTTATTTCATAATTTTATTTAGCCAAAGAAATAAAAGCTATTTACCAAAGAAAATCAAGAGGTGTTTTTATAAGTAACTAGGAATAAGCATTATTTTAAGATCGCAGCCAATTTAGTAAGGAGTGGGTGGTCAATAGCCTATGAAAATGCTATCTAAAAGGGATGGTTTCATTCCCATAAAATAATACCACCCCTTTTATCCACCTAGAACTTGTCCCTCGACTATATTAGATACTCATGATTCTAACTAACCTAGAATTTAACTAAGTCATACAAAATGAAACTATAGTTAAGGTAAGACCATTAGCCTAGTGATTTCCTCAACAGAAGTCTCCTCTCTCCAGAAATCACCAATTTTCTCCCCGTGGCTTAAAATCACAATCCGATCAGCCACCGGATAAACATGATAAAGGTTATGAGAGATAAAAATGCTGGAGATGCCCTGCCTTTTTAGTTCTCGAATGAACTCTAAGACCCTTTGAGATTCTTTCACCGAAAGGTTATTAGTAGGTTCATCCAGAATAACTAACTTAGATTTAAAATACATAGCTCGGGCAACAGCTACTCCTTGTCTTTGCCCTCCTGATAGTTCATCTACCAAAGCATGAGGAGAGCGGAGCTTTAAGTCGACTCTCTGAAGTGCTGTCATCGATTCTTCTTCCATCCGAGGAATATCCAGATAGCCTACCGGTCCCATCTGGAAGCGAAGTAGCTCTCTACCCATAAAAATATTTCTCATAATACTCATTTTAGGCACTATAGCTGCTTCTTGATAAATGGTCTCAATCCCTAATTTGCGGGCTTCTCGAGGAGAAGAAAAGCACTTTTCTTCTCCTTCAAAAAAAATTCTCCCGTCATCTGGGGGATAAAAACCAGAAAGAATTTTAATCAGGGTAGACTTACCTGCCCCATTATCTCCTACCAACCCCACAATTTCTCCATATCCTACAGCAAAATCTACCCCACGGAGAGCACAAACCCCTGCAAACCACTTATGAATGTTTACCATTTCTACTAAATATTTATCTCCCATTTTAACACCTCAGCTTCTTAGCCCGTTCTCGAACAAAGGAATTAAGGATAACCGCCAAAATAATAGCTATCCCAATAAAAACTCGAAACCAATAACTGGGGGCTCTAATTATAACCAGACCATTATCAATTACCCGAATTAAAAACGCTCCTATAACAGTACCAATTACCGTTCCCACTCCTCCACTCAAGGCAGTTCCTCCAATAACTGTAGCTGCAATCGCATCCATTTCCAATCCTGTGCCCATAGAAGGCAAAGTAGTAACTAAGCGAAAAGATTGGATCAAGCCAGCAAATCCTGCTAATAAAGAACAAAGCATGAAATTAACAAACTTTACTTTCTGAGTATCAACACCCATAGCTCGTGCAGCTACTTGATTCCCACCGGTAGCAAACACCCAGTTACCAAAATCGGTTCGCTCTAGAATAAACCATAGCAATACCGCTATTGCCCCATACCAGAAAATGGAAGCTCTTAAAAAGCCTAACTTTCCCACCAAAATTCCAGTACCCATTTCAGCTGGAAAAGGTGGAGGCCAACCACCGGTAATAAGCAAAACCGTTCCTCTCCAAATTAACATAGCTCCCAAAGTAGTGATAAAAGAGGGAATGCCAAAGAACAAAGTAATAAAACCATTTAAAGCTCCAAGCAACATGGCCATCAGTAAGGCAATAATAACCGACAGCAAAGGGGGAAATCCCCAAACAACAAACATAGTCATTATTATAGGGCAAAAAGCAAAGACTGACCCCACCGATAAATCGAATTCTCCTGAAATCATAAGCATGGTTACCCCAAGGGCTACAATTCCAAGTTCGGGGATAATTTCGAGAATTACCGCTACGTTCTCCTGACTAAGAAACAGAGGAGAAATAGCAAAAAAGACCAAAACCACTACTAACAGCATAATTAAACTACTGATTTCTCTGAGAAGTATTATTCTCCTAAAAAAACTGATCAAGCCCTGAGCCATATCTCCCACCTCGTCTGAAATTTATACCCAAAAAAGGGGGACGGTGCCCCCTTTTTTTAGCTACCTCACTCTTTCCTGGGAAAGTTCTATTACTCGGTCTACATTGGAAGCGTCAACTACCGCATTTCCAGTATTAACATCCCAAGCACTCAAATCGTACTTTTTCATAAGATAGAGCTGAATTACTGGTAGATATCCTTGAAGGTAAGGTTGCTGGTCAATGGTAAGATTAATATAACCCGATTTAATCTCAGCCAGTACTTCCGGAATTAAGTCAAAGCCACCAATTAGCAGGTCTCCAGGCTCATATCCCAGATTTTTAGCTGCCTTGGCTGCTGAGGCATGATTGTACTCAACTGTAATTACACCCTTGGTTTCGGGATGGGATTGAAGATAAGCTTGTATCCTGGACTGGGCTACATCCATTTTTATAGTAGTATCCAATCTTTCATAAGTATAGCCAGCTTCTTCCAGGTAAGTAGTAATTCCCTTTGCCCTTTGTTCTGCCCAAACGAGGCCAGGTCCACCTACGCTAACCAGAAAATGGTGCTTTTCTCCTTGAGGCAAAATTTTGGTAAGCTCTTCAGCCAGGAAATATCCAGCTTGCTCTAAATCTTGCCCGATGTAGGAAAGCCGAGCATTACCATTGGCTCCCTCTGGGTCATCGGTATTAGAACAAATTACTGGAATACCCATATCAATAGCTTCTTGAATGACCTCATCAAACATAACTGGATCAGGAATAGTAGTAATTATTCCATCGGGTTTTTGAGCTAAAGTAGTTTTGAAATTAGTTAACTGAGCAGCAAGGTCCCCTTCCTCCTTAACCCGAATCATTACAAAATCTACTCCTAATTGTTTAGCTGCATCTTGAGCTCCTCGATAGACAGCTGCCCAAAAAGAATTTTCCTCTCCAGCATGGGTTAAAAAAGTAAATTGATATTCAGCTGCCAGCGCTACTCCCCCAGACATAATTCCCAACATCAATATACCAACCAACCATATCAAAACGAATTTCCTTTTCATAGTTAAACCTCCTTTAATTAGTTCTTAATTAGTTGTTTGTCAAGAACATAGCTCACTTTACCCTAATTTACTTTTACTAATTAAACCCACCTCCTTTTCTCCAGAAAATAAACTTAGTTAAAAACCTAAGTAGTTTTAATTTTACCACAAGCACTATGTAGATTAACAGCACAGATAAGAACAACACACATCATAAGCAAACAGAGATGGACCTTTAATTTCCCCTCAACCTCACAACAAGATACTCAACCCTCTTTTTATATCCTATCCTGGTTAAAAACTACTTTTTTAGCCAACTAATCGATAAATTTCCCTAATTTGATCCCAAAAGAAACAATGTTTTGGATAAAATTTCACCTACAAGCTGGAGTTACCGCCCTTATAGGCGGCAATTTTCTTACCAATCTGGCAAGTACTCTCTTTCCGCTTCAAACATCTCGTCAGCCATGCGTTTGATTTCCTCTAAGGAAAGGACAGCAGCAGTTAAAGGGTCATAATAAAGAGAATAGTAAATCATATCTCTATCCTTTTCTAAAATCCCTCTGACTGCCATCTCCTGGCTTTGAACCACCATCTGGTTTAAGGCCGCTAGCTGCATGGGCAATTCTCCCACCAAGGCAGGTCTTATTCCTCCCTTTTCTACAAAACAGGGAACTTCCACAATACACTGAGGAGGTAAATTAGTTATAAGGCCACCATTGGGTAAGTTAATGTTAGCCCGGAAAACTTCTCCGCTCTCTAGTGCATATATTATTTTCATTCCATATTCTTCACTTTCTTCATATTTTATAGGCTCTTTACCACTGGCAATTTTCTCCAGTTCTTCTTCATACTTTTCTCGGTCACCTCCATAGAGCTTCAAAATAAAGCCTGTTTCTCCGTTCCATCCCCCTCCCGGGGTGTATTTTTCTAAAAGGTCCTTTCTTTTTCTGAACCAGGGATTATACTCGGAATTGTGGCCGCTGGATTCGGTAACATAATACCGTAGGTGCTTGAACATCTCCATTCTGGTAGTATCTTTTTTAACTATTTCTGGATCCTGCGCCTTTTCAGCTAAAAGGGGATAAAGGTCTTCTCCATTTCTACTTAATTCCAAAAACCAGGCCTGATGATTAATTCCCGCTACCCAGTAATATATCTCTTTTCTCGGTATACCAAGATAAGTAGATAGCTCACGAGCAGTATTTTGAACACTATGGCAAAGTCCATAAAACTTCAGGGAATAAAGCTCTTTAACTGCCCAACAAATTATCGACATAGGGTTAGTGTAGTTCAAAACCACGGCTTCAGGGCAGAGCTCCTCAATATCCTCAGTGATATCGAGAATAACTGGTACAGTTCTCATCGCTCGAAATATTCCCCCCGGACCTATAGTATCCCCGATACACTGGTCTACTCCATATTTTAAGGGGATTTCTATATCCTGGCGAATGACTTCAACTCCTCCCACCAAGATAGAGATAAAAACATAATCTGATCTGGGGAGAACTTTCCTGCGGTCAGTAGAGGAAATTATCTTATCAACGTTTATTCCATTCTCAGAAAAAATCCTCTGAGCAATTCTATTAATGTAACTTAATCTTTTTTCGTCTATATCTACTAACCCCACTTCTATCTCCTCCCGGGGGAAAGGTAGACGAACCAAGTCAGCAAGTAACCTCTGGGTGAAAACAAGACTCCCAGCACCAATAAAAGTTATCTTCACACTTATTACCTCCTGTTTTTGGTCGTCCATCCATATGTTTTGTAAGGGTTATTAAGTTAACTTCTGTTTTTGTGTCTTTTAAAAATCCTGTGCCTGTCAGTAGGTGGAAGCATTATCATGTTTATTGGATTCTGAGACAAGGACAAAAGTTTTCTTCTGGTTGTCTGCTTTCTTCCTCTCATTCCAAGCCCGTTTATAAAATGCTTCCACGGAAAGCTATAATGTTTATTGCTTTACTGAACCCAATACACCCTGAACGAAATATCTTTGCAGAGCAAAAAACAGAATAAGAGTAGGCAATGTGGCTATAACGACAGCCATCATAACTAATCCAAAATCTGGCTGATACCCTGATGCTAAGTTAGCAATAAACAGTGCCATAGTTCGATTTTTTTGGCTCTGGATAATTACCAAGGGTTGCAAATATGCATTCCAACTGGTGAGAAAAGCATAGATTGCTGCTGCTGCATAGGTAGCTTTCATCGATGGCATGATAATAGAAAAGAAAATCCTCGGCTCACTTGCTCCATCGACTCGAGCAGCCATAATAATTTCTTTCGGATATTGTTGAAAGTTTTGTCTGAAAAAAAAGATTAGAAATACAGAGGGAATCATTGGCAAAATTACTCCCCAGAGTGAATCAATTAAGTTTAGAAAAGTCATCAATCTAAACACTGGAACCATTAAAGCTGCGAAAGGAATCATCATTGTCAATAACACAGTTGCATAAGTAAAATCACGACCTCTTGATTTGAACATTTCAAAACCATAACCTGCCATTGATGAAACAATTAATGAGAAAACAACGACACATAGTGAAACTTGTATAGAATTCCATATAACTTGCCCCAGGTCAAAATTTTCAGATAATTTATAAAAATTTTCGAGGAATTGATTTCCAAACGTTAATTTTCCTTTGTTAACATCAACTGATTTATTTGTACTACCCACAATCATCCAGTAAAAGGGAAAAACAGAGACAAAAGCAGAAATTGTTAGAAATACATATATAAACGCATATGTCAATTTTCTGTTCATCTTTCTTCGCCTGCCACTCTAAATTGAATAATTGACAAAATAACAGCGATGATTACAATCATATAGGAGATTGCCGAGGCATAGCCAAAATTAGGAACATATTTAAAACTTACATTGTAGATATAAACTGATGGAGTTAACAGTGAATTTCCCGGACCAACGCTAGAACCTGTAGTAACACCTGCTGCCAGCATCATTGGTTCATCAAATAATTGCAGCGTTCCAATTGTTGACAGAATAGTGGTAAACAAAATAATAGGCCTTAACAAAGGAATAGTAATCCTGAAAAATTGAGCAGTTTTGCCAGCTCCATCTATTTCTGCTGCTTCATAAACTTCCTGAGAAATGTTTTGAAGCCCTGCCAGGTACAACATCATATTATACCCGGTCCAACGCCAGGTCATGGCTATAATTAATGTTACTTTTGACCAGAAAGGGTCCAGTAACCATCTAATGGGCTCTTTAATTATATGCAAATTTATCAAAATGTTATTAACTAAACCCTCTGTGGAGAACATCATTTTAAACACTACACTATATGCAACCAGAGAGGTCACAGCAGGCAAGAAAAGCGCAGTCCTATAAACACCTTTTAATTTTAATTTTGGATCATTAAGAAGGAATGCAAAGATAAGCGCTAAAAATAGCATTATTGGTACCTGGATAACTAAAATCACAAAGATGTTTTTTATAGACAAAATAAAATAGTTGTCCTGTAATAGCCTTTTGTAATTTCCCAAACCCACAAAGTTTTTTATTATACCTTTGGTGGAAAATGTTGATAGATATAAAGAATATACTAAAGGATAAAAAACGAACAATGCTAAAAAAATCGTCGCAAAACTGATAAAAATCCATCCCCATTTATCCTGAATTTTTTCAAAACCCTTTGCCACCATTTAGGCCCTCCTCATGACTATTTTATAAAGAGCTTCATAGGGGAAGATATGGAAATAATAATGCTGTGAAACATAAAAATACCTCCTTTCTAATGTGTCGAAAACTTGATCGTCTTGAGGTATAGCAATTCACTTAGTAAAAAGGAAGGCCCTACGGGCCTCCCTTTTTAACCTCCTATAACGTTTCTAAGCTGGTCTTCAGCTTGTTTTAGTGCCTCTTCAATTGATATCTTACCACTATAGACATCAGGCATTACTCCCATAATTGCAGCGTCTGCTTCATAGGTATATAAGCCGTAGTCAACTGGGGGGATCATCTCTATCCATTTTGCAAAGTCCACGTATATTTTTTGATTCCCGAAAAATGGATCTCCAGCCGAATATGCTTCGCCTTTTTGAGCTGGAAGCCAGGTTCCGACGGCTCCTCTATCAATTAATATTTTCTGGTAAAAATCAACATCTTTGGCATAAATTTGGTTCAAGAAGTCAATTGCTAAGTCTTTATTTTCTGAATTTTCCAATACGTACCAGCTTGATCCACCCAGGTTAGAAGCGTTTACTGATCCCGGTACATCAGGTCTTGGAATCGGAAGAACTCCCCATTTCCCGCTTTGGCTTTCTTCTGCCTTTATTGAACCAATAATCCATACTCCTGTAATAACCGAAGCAACTTCGCCTCCATTAAAGGCTGCTACCCATTCATTCCATCCCGACGTCTCTTTTGAAATTCCAGAATCGTTAATTTCCTTGTAAATTCTAACAGCTTCTTTCAGAGCGGGATTGTTTACGATATTTGGCTCTCCCTTTTCATCAAAATACCATGTTCCTGCCGATTGGAGCAATGTTCTCATCAAACCCCCATCATATGGATCTCCTGCTTGCATATACCTTCCAGTTTTTTCTTTAAACACTTTACCCAATTCTATATATTCATCCATGGTAATGTTACCCAATTCACTGACATCGATTCCCGCCTCTTCAAAATAGTCTCTTCTGTAAAACCATCCAGCTACACCAGAATCGAATGGAACACCATATACTCTGTCGTTTACAGTCATAAAGTCGAGTTTATAGGAAGCGAATTCACTATAATTAAAGTGGTCTGTCAAATCGGCAAATGCACCGGGATATGATTCTAAATATTTCTTTGCGTTATAGTCTTCAATTAATACAATTTCCGGAAGATCTTTTTTCACACCAGATGCTAAAATGGTATTCAACTTTTGTTCTACATCTGCTTTTGCCATGCTAACAATCTCGATTTCTGCGTTGGGATTGATCTTATTATATCTTGTTGCTGCTTCTTCCATAATAGCAACGTTAAAATTGGGGTCCCAACACCATATTGTTATTTTTCCGGAAAGCTCCGCAGCACTGGCAACTCCCACTAATCCCAATAGCAACACCGATAACATAAGAATCACAAAAATCTTTTTCATACTAATACCTCCTTAATTTTTAATAGCTATCTTCAAGAACAATATTCATTATCTTCCTTAATTCTCCTACCTCAGGTAATTCTGCAAGCCTTACGAGAATCTTTCTTCTCTTCAGCCTTCTCATACCTTTATTACTCTATCAGCAAATCCATTTATAGTATGTGGTGATACTGTCCTAAAGTGAGTTATTGCTACTTCATGCCCTCCTTAAACCCTGAGCCCTATCACTTTATTGCGCGCCTTTTACAGAAAACCATAGACAAAGTCCCTTTCTTACCACCTCCTTTTTTACACTCTTCCCCTGGTTGATTTTCTCACCACTAATTTTTCTTCCAGCACCACTTCTCGGGGGGGAGAAGAATTTTCTTCCTTAATCCGGCTGAACAAAAGAGAAGCAGCCGCTCTCCCTGCT
>FZPS01000048.1_pt632 | contig 12839 bp, 11 predicted proteins | sample 1817821 | NCBI WGS metagenome assembly FZPS01 (sample SAMEA104158645, study PRJEB21678) | metagenome | place: Germany | collected 2015-04-21 | reverse complement strand
ATGGTGGACAAAGTAGAAAACGCTGCCTTTATGGAGAGAGTATATACGGGAGCAGAACAGGCTTATATTGCCAGTCGTGGTGCATTTTCCGCCTCATCTGCTGCCGGAATCTTCTGTGCAAAGGAGGCCTTCGTCAAGGCGGTAGGAGATGGACTTTCACTCCCCTTGAAGGAAATTGAGGTTTGTCGAGATAGTCGCGGCAAACCCTTTCTACATTTACACGGTACTGTTAAGGAGAACTTTTCTTCGCTTAAGACTGTACTATCCATTACACATACAAATACTACCGCTGCTGCTGTTGTGGTTTTATCAATGGATTGACGCACTTTTAACATTAGGTTGTTTGTACGTCGGTGAAAGGAGGGCATTGATTCATGACCGTTTTTGAGAGTGACTTAGTAAGAAAAATGGACGAAGCGGCCATCGCATCAGGTGTACCATCCTTTGAGCTGATGGACAGAGCTGCTTTTGGGCTGTTTCAATGTGCGTGCCGGATGCTAGGAACAGTATCCGGAAAGAAGATCGTTGTTTTTTCTGGCACTGGAAACAACGGCGGTGACGGTTTGGCATTTGCTCTAATTGCCCAGGAAAGGGGAGCAAACGTACAGTGTTACCTGACTGGTAAGTCCGAAAAAATGACTCCCGACACTTTCAAATTCTACATTATGCTCCGTCGTCAGGGCATTGAACCCATTATATTCCAGCCCAACAACCATCAGCATACTGATCATGTTATTGATGCAGACCTGATTATCGATGCGATTTTTGGAATAGGATTTCGCGGTTCAATGAGAGGGATCTCGAGCGAAGCTGTAAAGGTCATTAACAGCTCGAAAGCTCCAGTAATCTCGGCTGATATCCCTTCTGGAGCTGAGGCAGATACAGGACTTGTATCAGTAGATTGCATTAGAGCTGACCACACTGTAACGTTCACTTGTCTAAAGCCTGCGCTTTGCCTTCAACCGGCCAAGTCATATTGCGGAGAAGTTACAGTACACGATATAGGCATACCCAAAAGCTGCATCAAGTCTTTATTGGAGACTATAAGAATTGAGGCAGTAGATGGAAGCAAACAATACTATCCCATCGAGCTTGTTGACGAAGAACTCTTAATGGGCGTTCTTCCAAAGCGCAAACCCGATAGCCACAAAGGCAATTACGCCAAGGTGCTGGTTGTAGGAGGCTGCATAGGTTTTACTGGAGCCCCTTATCTCTCTGCAATGGCTGCATTTCGTACCGGAGCGGGGCTTGTCTATATGGCTGTTCCTGATTCAATCTATACTATCGAAGCAGTCAAATGTAATGAGATTATATGTCTCCCGTTTGAATCTTTCGAAGGTGGCTTCTCAGCCAGTGCCGCTGACGATCTTCTTGCAGCTGCAGAAAAGTGCGACGTTTGCGTAATTGGACCCGGGCTTGGTCTAAATGAGAACACAGTTAGATTGACAGAGATCCTTCTCGAGGGGATTGATATCCCGATTGTACTCGACGCTGACGGTATAAATGCAGTCTCGAAGAATATAAATATATTGGCTGAGAGGGCATCCAAAGGAAGCTGTACGATTCTTACACCGCATGACGTAGAGTTTGCCAGGTTAGGCGGAGATCTATCTGCCGGAAGAGTAGTGGCAGCCCGTTCACTTTCTGTGAAGCATGGGGCAATTGTTGTCCTTAAAGGCAACACGACTGTAACCGCACTGCCAAACGGGAAGACCATGATAAATACTTCCGGTAATCCAGGGATGGCGAAAGGTGGCAGTGGAGACATCCTCGCTGGTATGATCGGCTCACTTGTCGGCCAGGGACTAAATATTGAGTCCGCTGTCCCAGCAGCAGTATACTTCCACGGAGCGGCAGGGGATTCAGCAGCTAAACGTCTCGGAGAGTACGGCATGCTCCCGGTAGATTTATTGTCAGAAGTTCCCGTTGTGCTGAAAAAATTCGAAAGTACTTCTTCTGGATAATGATCCCTCAGCCAATAAATGGGCTAGCAATAGCCCCGGGGAGGACTGTCATTGCTATCCTTACTGTTTAGATCACAGCTCAAGGGTAAGAGACACAATTTTGGCGCATTTGAATTACTTCTATCCTCAATCTTTTTCATACTCATGGTTTTGACAGGTTGCTCGAGCAGTTCTGATAATGTCGCGCGAGTATCGGAATACTATTCCGGATTGACCACCATGAAAGTATTAACAGATGTGCGTGCTGATTTCGATGACTATTTCGTTGATTTTCAACTGGAGTTTGATTATAATGCGCTGGGTAGAAGCGTTATTGAGGTAAAGAAACCTTCGGAAATTGAGGGTGTGGAGGTAGTGTTTGGAGATGATGAGATCACCCTAAATTATGATGGAGTGTCGCTCGAAATGGGCCACTACAGTCATTCGGCTTTGAGCCCTGTCGGTGCAATTCCTGAGCTGCTTAGAGTGTGGCAGGACGGCATGGTAAGTGAACAGGGTATTGAGAAGATCGATGGGACGGAATGCATTTTTATATTGCATAAATCATCAGCGAACGGTGTAGAAGTGCAATACAGCACATGGTTTGATAATAATAGTCTCAAACCCATAAAAGCAGAAATCGCTGTTGACGGCATCAGGAAAATCCAGTGTGAATATTTGATTGCCGGGAAGTTTGAATAGTTCGGGGGAAGTTATTTTGAATTCGATGAGAGTATGGGCAGATATCTCGTTAGAGAATATAGTACACAATTTTAGAGAGATCAAGAGGACGGTAGGAGAAGACACCCGTGTAATGGCAGTAGTAAAGGCAGATGCCTATGGCCATGGTGCTACAGCTGTTTCGCGAGCACTTGAAGATGCCGGGGCAGATTATTTTGCAGTAGCTTCACTTCAGGAGGCAATAAAGCTTAGAAGTGCGGGAATACAGACACCTATAATGGTTTTAGGATGTACATCACCATCTCAAACTGGAGAGTTACTGCACTATAGCATAACTCAAACAGTATTTTGTTCAGAAACAGCGCATGAGTTTTCACAGGCCGCTTTGAGATTGGGGGGGAAGCTAAAAGTCCATATAAAAGTGGATACAGGCATGTCCCGACTTGGTTTTGTTGCATCCAATCCAAAAGAGCTTGAACTGGCTGCCGAAGTTTGCGCACTCACTGGTCTAGAGGTTGAGGGTATTTTTACTCACTTTGCCACCTCGGAGATACCCGGAGACCCTTTTCAAATCGAGCAGCTAAAACTGTTTGATTGCTTTTGCAATAGTCTGTTGTCACGCGGAGTACATATTCCGATTAAGCACTCCGCCAATAGCGGAGCAATCATAAATATCCCCGAAAGCCATATGGATATGGTGAGACCTGGACTAGCTCTTTATGGGTTGTACCCCGGAAAAAACCTTGAAGATAAGATAAACCTAAAGGCTGCAATGCAATTGCACTCACAAGTGGCACAGGTCCACAACTTTAGCGGTCCTGTTACAGTGAGCTACGGAAGGAAATACAGCTCCGAAAGTGAAATCAAGACAGCAACCGTAACGATGGGATACGCTGACGGTCTTTTCCGTACTTTGTCTGGGAAGATGGAAATGCTTGTGCGAGGAAGGAGAGTGCCACAGATCGGCAGCATTTGCATGGATATGTCCGTAATCGACGTCAGTGCTGTACCTGACGTAAAAGAAGGTGACCCTGTTACACTTATTGGAAGGGATGGAGATGAGTCCATTTGTGCAGAAGAACTTGCTGATTATGCAGGTACAGTGTCATACGAAATAGTGTGCGCATTGTCCGGCAGAGTTGACAGGCGATATGTCAATTTCTAGAGCGGAAATTTCGTTTGTGGGAACATGGGAACATGGAGTCAGGACCATAAGCTTTTGCTTTTTGGTTGCATCCAGGGCAGAATATTGCTATAATCATTTTGAACTGCAGTGTCAAGCGGTTCTTTTGAAGAATTATTTGCTTGTTATGACTAAAAACACTCGAAATCGGGGAAGATTATGTTGCAGCGCTACATAATATCTCTACCACAAGCGCAAGGAACAAGATAATATGCAGCGTCTGCAATCTTGATTTCGGAGTGTGAAAAAAGTGGACAACGAAATAAAGCGAGGCGACATCTATTACGCCGATCTCAGCCCTGTTGTTGGAAGTGAGCAGGGCGGCATGCGTCCGGTATTGATCGTGCAAAATGATGTAGGTAACAAGCACAGTCCCACTGTTATTGCAGCGGCTATTACATCACAAATAAATAAGGCGCGTTTGCCTACTCATATTGAGCTTTCAGCTAATTCATACGGGCTGACCAAGGACTCGGTCATTTTGCTCGAGCAGATACGGACAATTGATAAGCGAAGGCTCAGAGAGAAGATGGGAAACATTGATACAAGCCTTATGAGCCGTATCGACACTGCAATTGCCGTAAGCTTTGGTATTGGAAGCTGACATAGATAGTTTTAATAAGTTTTCGAGAAAACTACTGTATTTACAAAATAATCAAAGGGGCGGATCAAATTGTTGCCAAAAAAATGGGTTGTTGGGGTAACCGCAACGTTATTAGTAATACTACTTCTTACTGGGTACCTGGCAGTCGCTTCAGAGTTTGGCTCCAAAAACGATCCTCTGGTAACGCTTAGTTACATAGAGGAGTTAGTACCGGAGTTAAAAAACACAATCGATAAAGCGATTCAGGATAAAAGCAGTGAGTTTGATGAAATACTCAACAAGAAAGTAGATCAGGCACTGGACAGCATAGATGGGAGAATTGCAGAGTTTGAGAACGACTATTCTGCCGATATAGTGGACAACTCCTTTATCAATGCCGTTGCAGACAAGGTATATGAGAAAATCCAAGCAAGCGGCAGTAGCGGTTCAGTTTCAGACGGCACTTCGGCAAGTCTGTTTTCGGTTGTACGTATCAAAAGCGGGCAGACAGTAATAGGCGAAGTCGGCACAGAAATACTGTGGCGATTCGGCACTGCGACCTGTACTGCACCGGGTACGCCCGGACTAATCGATGTATCGACCGGAAGTGACCTTCCAAATGGAAGCTCACTGCAGACCAACCATCTCTATGTCGTAACGGTTGAGAACCGCGGGTTTAAGACCACTTCCGACTGTGTAATTCTTATAAAGGGCCCCTATATAGTACAGTAAAGTACAGTACAGTAGCTCCCGTGTTGTTATTGGATTTCTATAGTGTAATAATCGGCATGTCTCAAAAAGATTTTCGAATCTAAAGAGACGTGCCTTTTTACTTTATTACAAAGAATCTTTTCTAGGGATCAGACTAATTTATACTAATTGCATACAGTTGAACGTATTTACAAGAGGAATCATACCCAAATCGCGGAAAATGATAAAAAGCGTTAATTACTGTAATTATTTGGGGCTTGTATAAATGGTGTGTTTCATATAGAATAAATACTGGTAATGATAATATCAGACAGCTTCCAATATAATTCGGGCGATATGGGTCCGAAGTTTCTACCGAACAACCGTTAATTGTTCAGCTATTGGATTAATAAGCAATGCGCCATGTTCTCATTTGGAGATGGCGTCATGTTGTTTTTTGTTAATTCCTCTAATAGCAGAAGTGACGGTGGTAGCTTTCCCGGTATACCCCGTCTTTTTTATGTTTGAGCTGTCACAACTAATTGTTAGGGGAGGAAATTCATTATCATGGAGAAGTTTTTCAAACTAAAGGAGAATGGTACAAAGGTATCGACTGAGATCATCGCTGGTCTTACAACCTTCTTCACAATGGCTTACATCATTGTTGTTAACCCATCGATCCTCAGCGAAGCCGGTATGGAGTGGGGAGCAGTATTCCTTGCTACCATCATAGCGTCAATTATTGGAACTCTTATCATGGGGCTTATCGCAAACGTTCCATATGCACAGGCACCAGGCATGGGTCTCAATGCGTTCTTCGTATACACTGTCTGTTTTGCTCTTAACTTTACTTGGCAACAGGCACTTTCAATGGTTTTCATCTGTGGACTGGTTAATATCCTTATTACCATAACAAAAGTACGTAAGCATATCATTCGCGCTATCCCCAATAGTCTACAGAATGCCATTGGCGGCGGAATCGGAATATTCATTGCCTACATCGGTTTCCTAAACGTTGGATTTATTGATTTCGGCGCAGGGGTTCCATCTATTGTTACTCTTAATACACCGGCACTCTGGCTGTTCCTCATAGGCCTTCTCCTCACAATTGTGCTTCTGGTTCTTAAGGTTAAGGGTGCGATTCTGATAAGTATCATAGCCACTGCACTCATCGGAATTCCTATGGGTGTTACATCTACAACTGATACGATCAGCTTCACTGATGCAGCAGCATCGCTTCCAACAACATTCGGAGTTATATTCACTAAAGCAGGTATCCCTTCACTGTTTACCGATCTTTCGAAATTACCTCTTGTTCTGATTACTATTTTCGCATTCAGCCTTACTGATACATTCGATACCATTGGAACATTCATCGGTACCGGACGTCAAAGTGGTATCTTCAGCGAAGAGGATGAAGAGGCAATGTTCTCAAGCTCAGGATTCAAATCCAAGATGGACAAGGCTCTGTTTGCGGACTCGGCAGCAACATCCATCGGGGCAATTTTCGGAACATCCAATACAACTACCTATGTCGAAAGTGCTGCAGGTATAGGTGCAGGAGGCCGTACAGGACTCACAAGCATTGTTGTATCCATATGCTTCATTATCAGTGCATTTCTCGCTTCATTCGTCAGTGCCATTCCTAGTGCAGCAACTGCTCCCGCTCTCGTAGCCGTTGGAATTATGATGCTCGCTTCCTTCAAGGAAATTGAATGGACCGACATGGATGATGCTATCCCGGCATTCTTTGCAGGTGTCTTTATGGCACTGAGCTACAGCATTTCATACGGAATTGCGGCAGGATTCATCTTCTACTGTGTAGTTAGAATATTCAAGGGAGAAATAAAGAAGATACATCCAATTTTGTGGGTATCCTCACTGCTGTTCATTCTTAACTTTGTGTTGTTGGCACTCATCTAGAGGCCATTAATGGCATAAGAAAGTTGTTGAATAGATTAGTAGCTTATAGCTAAAGTTGATTAATATGAGACCTGTCACGCTCGACTTGATTAAGTACTTGAGGTGACAGGTCTCGTTTTTTGCAACGTAATAGGAAAGGGAAAAGGCATAGCCGGGTCTCATCGGCTATGCCTAAACTTTTTACTTGTTATTGAAGCTGTGAAGCATTCCAAAACTAAGCAAAGAGATTACATATCACCCAATAGCAGAGCATTTAGCTCCATTGGTTCAATGACCTTACCGTCCCTGTAAACTCGCATGTTGCCGGATGATATTTCATCGATCAACATTGTGTTACCTTCATTATCTGTACCGAATTCCAGTTTAATGTCGTAGAGCTCAAGTCCCTTGCCTGTGAGCACATCACTTATTATGGATGTTATCTTAATGGTATCGGCCTTGATTTTTTCGTATTGTGAGGCAGACATGATGTTCAGCGCCTCAAGGCCTTCGACGGTAATGAGCGGGTCTCCTCTTTCATCGTCTTTAAGCGTGGCCTCTACGTAGGAATTGAGTTTGTCACCCTCTTTGACATATGCACCGTAGCGGCGTAAAAAGCTTCCGACTGCCCGGTAACGGCAGATCACTTCAAGCCCTTTGCCGAAGGGCTTTGCCGGTTTTACATCCATTGTTATCTCTTTAGCGTCCGAGCCTAGATAGTGAGTCTCCACTCCAGCATCCTTCAAGACCTCGAAGAACATGGAGGACACCAATAGGTTACTCCTGCCAATTCCTTCGATTTTTAGTCCGACAGTGTTGGCGCCGGGATCAAAGACACCATCAGTGCCGGTCACATCATCCTTAAAAACAAGGCGGTAGTTTCCATTATCAAGGGCGTAGACATCCTTTGTTTTGCCAGCATACAATAATTTCATTCGTATTTCACTTCCATCAAAATCGTAATTTGCTCAGTCCTCAACATCAAAAGCTTCAAGCTTTGATGCAGGTGCTTTCGGTCTGCTATCACCGTGTTTAACGAAGATCATTGTAACAAATGATAGTCCCACAAATAATGCACCATACGGGAACAAGAACTTATAGCCTAAAAACTCAAGAACAGCTCCTGATAGAATTGGAGTAACAATCTGTGCAGCCATTGAGAAAGTATAGTAATACCCAGTGTACTTACCAACGTTTGAACCGCGGCTCATTTCAACAACCATTGGGTATGAGTTAACGTTAATTGATGCCCAGGAGATACCGGCTGTAACAAAGAACAGAAGAATGAATGCACTGAATGTTTGGAACAACGCAGCTAAGGAGAAAGATATAGTAAGCAGAACGATACCGAACAGTATCACTTTTTTACGTCCGATCTTCGTTGCAACCGCACCTACCGGTATGTATGACAAAATGGCGGCTATCTGAGCGACTATAAGTGCATAAGCAAAAAGTCCGCCTTCAAGGCCCCAATAGACGTTGGCATACTTCGAAAAAGCAGTAGTGATTGCATTATAGCCCATAAACCACAGAAAGATAGAGAATAGGATAAGAATCAGTGATTTGCGAACGGGCTTTGATAACTTATGTTCTGATGCATAACCGGTTTCAGATGAGGTGTCAGTGGCTTCGCTATCCAACCCATCATGGCCAGACTGTTCTTGCATTTCTTTCTTCAACTTGTTTTCTTTTATTGTAAAGAAGAGGACAGTAATACAAATTAGCATGATTGCAGAAACCACAATGTATAGCGGGATGTAGTTTGGATTACTACCCTTCGGTACCATAACAGCTATAAGACCCAAGGAAATAATGCCACCTACTGCTCCCATGAGATTGATTATTGCATTGGCTTTTGATCTCAAGGGCTTAGGAGTAACATCCGGCATTAAGGCAACTGCTGGAGAACGGTATGTGCTCATGCTAAGAAGGACTGCTCCGAGGGTCACTAAGAATAGCGTAAGATTGCGGGCTCTATCTGCAATAGGCAGGATAATCATCAGTACTGATGCCGCAATTGTGCCACCGATAATAAAGGGCATGCGACTTCCAATTCTTGTGTTTGTGCGGTCGGAAAGCATGCCGAACACAGGCAGTAAAAAAAGTGCAAGCACATTGTCAAGCGCCATAACAGCTCCCGCGGACGTGTCGCTTATGTTGAATGTGTTCTTTAGGATCAGCGGTACTATGCTGTCGTAAAGCTGCCAAAAAGAACATATTGAGAGAAAGGCGAGACCGACTAGGATGGTTCTTTTGTTATTGAGCTTCATTTGCTTCTACCTCCATCAACACCTGACGGGCGGCCTTTGGAACATCTGTTATAAGGGCATCGACTCCTGCCGCAATCAGATTCTTCATATGATTGATATCGTTAACTGTCCATGGATGAATTGCGACCCCAGCTTCTCTACACCCTTTCAGGACTCCTGGGACCATAAGTGTAGGGAAAAAAGGATGAATGGCATTTGCACCAACATGCTGAGCGTACAGATGAGGGTCGATTAGCGCCTCATTATATAGGAGACCAATTTTTGCACTTGGGGAGATCTCTCTCAGAATCATAAGACTGTAGTGGTTGAATGATGAGTAGATGATCCGGTCCGAGATGCTGAATTGCTCGGCCAGGTCAATAATTTTTTTCTCAATGCCCTCATATTGAACTATGCCCGACTTTATCTCCACATTTACAGTAAGGCCGGTTGGCTTTATAAAGTCATAGACTTCAGCAAGAGTGGGAATGCGGGCAGGGGAGTAGTTTGAAAAGGCCTTTGAGAAATCGAGTTGCTTGAGCTCGGATAGAGTTCTGTCTTTAATCAATCCTGTGCCGTTAGAAACCCGTTCAAGAGTTTCATCATGTGCCACTACGATTTCGCCGTCTGCTGTCATGTGCACATCAAGTTCTATACCGTCTGCTTCCTGCTCCAAAGCCAGAGAAAAGGCTTCAAGAGTGTTCTCGGGAGCGTCCGAACTCGCACCTCTGTGTGCCCAAACAAGAGTCTTCATGCTACCTCTTCCTTCCGATGTTTTTTTGACCGTTGTCCACCTGTTTCCAAGTAAAATTATAGCATATGAGACAAGGATATACCATTGATTTTTGCTCAAAAGGGTGAAAACAGTTTCTGTTTGTCATATTTAATATTTTTCGCACGTCCAGACAGCAATAACTTTTTTGGATGAATGTACTTGTACGACATCATTTTTGTACATGTACATGTATAATTTCACTTAACGAGAATCCTTCAATATCCGTTAGCAGATATACTCTCAGAAAATATCTCTAGTCGTTTTCAGCGGGGTGCGTATGCAGGTTGTGTACATAGACACGGTATTTTTTATAAACTTTTCTGTGAACTTTCTGATGTTGTTGGCTGCCGCAAAGTTCTCTGGTTTTCCGTACAGAAGATTACGTCTGCTTGCTTCAGCGATGTTCGGAGGCCTGTACGGTGTACTTGCCTGTGTGCCTGGACTAAAAATCTTATCATCGCTCGGAATCAAATTGGCGGTTGGAGCGACTATGGTATTTATCGGTTTTGGTTTCGTAAACCTAAAGCGCTACATCAAATATTTGATGCTTTTTATATTGGTATCTGTAGTATTCGGTGGAGGTGTGTTTGCGATATACATCACCGGAGGAGGAGATATTAAGGATTTCGGGAGTAATCTTTTATATTCACGTATCTCACCAAATGTGCTGATCATTTCGGTCCTTCTATGCTATGGATTCATAAGTATTTTTTTCTCGGGCGTGGGCAGACATGGGGGCTCTTGCGGTGATATAACTCAAATAGAAGCTTCTATGGGAGACAGAAAAATCACAATATCTGCATTAGTAGATACAGGGAATACGCTACAGGACCCAATCTCGCGGGCGGCTGTAATGGTCGCTGAGGTCGATGCAGTAAAGGACATTTTCCCTCCAGGCATACAGGGGCTTTTTGACAGGAGCCTTGTAAGTGACCCTCAAGCATTGATGATTATTTCGGAAGTGGATAGCGCTTTAGCCCGCAGGTTTAGACTGATACCGTTCAAATCTGTCGGACTGGAAGGAGGAATCCTGCTGGCATTCCGTCCAGATTCTGTACTAGTAAGCGGCAGAGTGCAGAAAGGTATGCTTATTGCGCTATCACCAAATGACCTTTCGGAGGGAGCCGGATATTCTGCTCTGGTTGGCTCGCTTGGATGACAACAAGACAATCAAATTTGAGTTGTAAACTGATAAAGGAGGAGAACAGTGAACTGGATACAGAGGTCGAAACTGGCTATAAAAATCAGATTCTATAGGGTCGTTGGGAGGCTCATAGCTTCGCGGCGATCAAAGGTGATGTATATTGGCGGTTCTGAGACATTGCCTCCGCCTCTTACGCCGGAGGAGGAAGCATACCTTATAAGCAGATTTAGAGATGGCGGCGAGAGTATCCGCAGGGCACTGATCGAGCACAATTTACGGCTAGTTGTCTACATTGCCAAACGCTTTGACAATACAGGGATAAACATTGAAGACCTTATATCCATTGGGACAATTGGTTTGATTAAGGCAATAAACACATTTAAGCCGGAGAAGAACATTAAGCTAGCGACATATGCCTCGCGCTGCATTGAGAATGAAATACTTATGCATCTGAGAAAGACTTCACCCCAAAGGGGAGAAATATCGATAGATGAGCCGCTCAATACCGACTGGGATGGAAACGAGCTGTTGCTGAGCGATGTGCTCGGAACAGATGCTGACATAATAATGCGCCCAATTGAAGATGAGGCGGACAGACAGTTGTTACGAAAAGCGCTAGAAAAATTGACTGAAAGAGAAAGAGATATAATAGTAATGCGCTTTGGACTGGATGGAAAGAAGGAGAGGACCCAAAAGGAAGTAGCAGATAAGATGGGTATCTCACAATCATATATATCAAGACTAGAAAAGAGAATAATATTGAGGCTCAGGCGAGAAATAAACAGAATTATGTAAAACTCTCTGGACAAAGGTATATTAAGAAGATAAAATATAGATGTATAGCAAAGGTACTGTTGGAGGACTGCCGTTGCGAATAATTACAAATAGATTAGAAATCATACCATATAACAGGCCGCAGTTGGAAAAGGCCATTAACGATCCCTCAGGTGCAGCGCAAGAAATCGATGCAATTTATGGTACAGTTCCATATGAGATAGAACGCTCAAAAAGAAAAGTGTATGCCATGAAGCTTGGGATTATTGATGAAAATCCGAAGGCATGGCTGTTTGCGACGGCTTGGATAATTATCTCCCGGCAAAGCAGACTGATTGTTGGTGAAATAGGATTTAAGGGACTCCGGGCGAATGGAGAAGTGGAGTTGGGATATGGCACCAGGCAGGACAGCCGCTGTCGGGGAATAATGACCGAAGCCATAGAGGCTCTTTGCCGTTTCGCCTTTGAACAGGAGGATTTCCCAATACAAAAAATCACGGCAGTGACAAGAAAAAATAACCACGCTTCGGAAACCGTGCTACTAAAGAACGGGTTTACAAAGCGGGCAAGCCGATTCGGAATGAACTACTGGATAAAGATGAATGATGCTAACGCAGGTAGTAGAAAACGCAGCGTAGAAGACAAAGAAATGGAGAAGCAGACAAGATATGACTCTGAATGCGTTATAGAGGTAATAAAGCATAATTCTTCTCAAGCAACCCAAAATCATATAGATGAGACACCAAAGGCGACGGCGTCAAAACCAGACACTCAATCAAAGGTTTTAGAAGGGACATCTATTGCAGAGAACCCATTTCCCTTAAACCTTAATACAGCCAGTGCAGACGAGTTAATGCTTTTGCCCGGTATCGGAGAGGTTTTAGCGGAGAGGATAATTTCCCTGCGCCTTCAGCG
>FZPS01000227.1_pt195 | contig 12840 bp, 16 predicted proteins | sample 1817821 | NCBI WGS metagenome assembly FZPS01 (sample SAMEA104158645, study PRJEB21678) | metagenome | place: Germany | collected 2015-04-21 | reverse complement strand
GCCTAGAAGATTTAAAGATCAAGCAAGCAGAAAATAAAAGAGAACTTCAAAATTTAGATGCCGTCATTAGTGACACTATAAGTGAAGAAGAACAAAAAATAATAGATGAATACTATGAAGCTTTAAAAGAAAAAGAAGAAGTAGAAAAGGATATTGAGGTATTAACTAAAAAAATAGCTTCATTAAATGAGACTATTGATGAAATAGAAGCTACTTATAAAAAAGATAATGAATATTTATTTAAAAAACAAAATATTTTAAAGGAATTAGAAATTAAAGTAAGTAAATTAGATGTGAAACTAGATACCTTACTCAATATATTAAATGAAGACTATACCATTTCTTTTGAAAAGGCTAAAAAAGAATACATTTTAACAATCGATGCGGATGAAGCTCGTAAGAAGGTTAACAATATGAAAAATGTTATTAGAAACTTAGGTATAGTTAACATAGCCGCTATAGAAGAATATGAAAGAGTAAGTAAACGTTATGAATTCTTGATTAATCAAAAGAATGATTTGTATCAAGCAGAGAACACTCTTTTAAATATAATTAAAGAGATGGACTTAGTTATGAAAGATTCGTTTGAAACAACTTATAATGCAATTAGTAAAGAGTTTAAAGTGGTTTTCAAAGAATTATTTGGTGGTGGAGAAGCTTATCTTAAGTTGACTGATCCAGATAATATGCTTGAAACAGGCGTTGATATTATAGCTCTTCCACCTGGTAAGAGATTACAACATATATCTTTATTAAGTGGAGGTGAAAAGGCTTTAACAGCTATAGCTCTTCTATTTTCAATATTAAGAGTTAGACCAGTACCGTTCTGTATTTTAGATGAGGTAGAAGCTGCTTTAGATGATGTTAATGTCGTTGGTTTTGCTAAGTATATCAAACAATTCAAAGATAGTATTCAGTTTATAATTATAACTCATAAGAAAAAGACTATGGAATATGCTGATATTTTATATGGTATTACTATGCAAGAATCAGGAGTTAGTAAGTTAGTAAGTGTAAAATTAGATGATGGAAATAACAATTAAAACCCTTTTAGGGTTTTTTTATTATGTGCATATTACCAATATATCAAGAAGGCTTTAGATCTTTTATATTTTCTTCATACAAAAGATACAGGGTTTCCGTTTCTATATAGGTTTATAGCATGATATTTTGTATTTAAATCTCCAAATGAAATAGTGGAACAGTATTCAATTTAATATATCAGTTTTATTTATTTTTATGAAAAGTGTGACATACGTTTGATTTCTCTAGACATTTTTTCTTCTTAATCGTGCAATTCTCTTTTTTTTTGTACCAAAAAATGTTATATTATAAACATAGGAGGTTTTCTTCATGGCCAAAGGAATAAAAGTAATAAGTAATAAGGAAATGTCCCTTAAAAAAGATTTAGCAGAATATAAAAGACCAGAAATTGTTTGTATTCCACTTGTTAACCATTCGAAAATGGATTGTGAATGTTTAGTTAAAATAGGAGATAAGGTTTTAAAGGGAGATGTTATAGGTAGAAGAGACGATAACATTGAACTTCCGATACATTCTAGTGTAAGTGGTAAAGTTATTAATATTGAAGATAGAATCTACTTAAATGGTGAGAAAGTAAAATGTGTTGTTATAGAAAATGATTTTAGAGAGAAGCAAGCAGATTTAAAAGGTGCTAAACCGAAAATAGATTCTTATTCTAAAGAGACTTTTATCGAGTTACTAAAAGATTGTGCAGTAACAGGTATGGGAGGAAGTGATTTTCCTACTTATATTAAATATCAAACAAAGTTAGATACTATTGTTATTAATGCTGTTGAGTGTGAACCATATATTACATCAGATCAAATGGTTGTTAATTTGCATGCTGATGAAATATTAGAAGCAATCGATGCAATTATGGAAATAAATAAAATAAAAAAGGGTATTATTGCAATCAAAGAAAACAATTTAAATATGAAGGCTAAGTTTGAGCAATATCTTGGAACTTATCCTAATATATCAATAGCACTAGTGCGTAATGTTTATCCTATGGGATGGGAGAAACAACTTATAAGAGAAGTGCTAGGGATAGAATATGAAAAACTACCAAGTGAGAAGGGAATAGTTGTAAATAACGTAACAACAATTTATGCTATTTACAGGGCTTTAAAGCATAGGAAACCACTTAGTAGTCGTATTATAACTTTAACGGGTGAGGCTACATTAAAGCCACAGAACATTCTTGTAAAACTTGGAAGTTCAATGAAAGATGTAATTGCCAAATATGGTGGTTATAAAAAAGTAGATAAGGTTAGATTTGTCGCTGGTGGTCCTATGATGGGGACTTGTATTGAAAGTGATGATTTAATCGTTACTAAAAATTTAAATTGTGTATTAGTAATCCCTGACAAGGAAGAAGTGGAATTGCCATGTATAAGGTGTGGCCGTTGTATTGATGCGTGTCCTGCTTTCATATGTCCAGTGTTAATTATGAATAATGTTAGAGACTATAAAGCTTTAAAATACTTACACCCAGAAAAGTGTATTGAGTGTGGACTTTGCTCTTATATCTGTCCATCAAAGATAAGAGTAAGGGAAAGTGTTAGGGAAGCTAAAAAGGAAATAAGGAGGCATTAAGATGAAGTTTGGATTTAATAATGGACCACATTTACAAGATAAAGATAGTACTTCTAAAATTATGATGCGACTTTCTATAGCGTTACTACCTATTATTTTGTTTTCAATTTATAAAAATGGAATATTACCATATATTGAAGGTTATACTGATTTATTTGGAGCCTTAAAACCATTATTTATTATTTTACTTGCAGTACTTACATCTGTTTTAACAGAAATAATATATTTTAGATTTATTTTAAAAAAGAAGGATAATGTAAAAGGAGAGATAAAAAAATCATTTGCTATTTTCCCAGGATTATTTTTAGCTCTTACACTTCCTATAAATACACCGCTTTGGTTAGTTATAATAGGTGCTTTTGTAGCTACATTTATTGGTAAATTAATCTTTGGTGGTCTTGGTTACAATATTTTTAATCCAGCGCTTGTTGGAAGTCTTTTTGTTGTAGCAGCTTATGGCGCTTTAATAGGATCTAAAGGTGGATATTTTAATTCAATGGAACTGGATGCTGTTGCTGGTGCAACTCCGCTTAGTAATTTAAGTAATTTAAATTATCTAGGTACACCTTCTAACTTAGTTGATTCATTTGGTGGGATGTCCAATTTTCTTTTAGGATTTATCCCAGGAAGTCTTGGTGAAACTAGTAAATTATTAATTATTCTAGGATTTATCTTTCTAGTTATTACTAAAGTAATTAAATGGATTATTCCTACTACTTATGTATCAGTAGTGTTTATTATGACCTTAATAATTGGTTTGATGAATGATATGGGAATATGGTATCCTGCTTTTCATGTTTTAAGTGGTGGACTTTTATTTGGTGCGGTTTTTATGGCAACTGATCCAGTAACAAGTCCTACAACTAAAGGAGGTCAAGCACTATTTGGATTAGGATTAGGTCTACTTACAGTACTATTTAGATTTCTAACTCCATATCCAGAAGGTGTTCTTACATCTATATTAACAATGAATATGTTAGTCTTTATATTAGATAGATTGGGCGCTAAAGGGAAAGTAGCTAAAAAGAATGTTTTTATTCCTATAATTATCATGTTGATATTAATTTTAGGACTTAGTATATATGTTGGAGGTAATATTAAACCTAGTGCTAGTCCAGTTGATGATAGATTTAAAATTGTAAATGTAGAAGAAAAGGATAATGCAACTATTTATAAAGTTACTCAAAAAGGTTTTAAAGGGTTAATTGAAGCCACAATTACAATAGAGAATGACAAAATAACATCAGTTGATATAACTTCACAACACGAATCTTACTGGTCTGAAATAGAGAATAATAATTATTTGGATACTTTAATTAAAAATCAAAGCAAGATAGATGAAGTTGATGCTATTGGTGGTGCTACGATATCATCTAATGCATTAAAATCAATGATATCAAATGTATTAAAGGATTATGAGGTGCTTAAATGAAAAATATTATAAAAGATATTGTAGTATTTACTTTAGTTGCTTTGATATGTTCATTATTAATTTATTTGAGTTATAAACTAGTAGGAGGAATAGCATGAAAAGGTTTATTAAATGGCTAATGGATGAAAACCCACTTTTTGTACTTTGTTTAGGACTTTGTCCTGCTCTTGCAGTTACAACAACTCTTGAAAGTGGTTATTTGATGGGGTTATGTGTGCTTATTGTTTTATTACTATCAAACTTAACTATTTCTTTGATTTCTAAATTTGTAAGTGATCAAATAAGAGTTCCTGTCTATATTATGATTATTGCAACTTTTGTAACAATCTTGGATATGTTTTTACAGTCTTATGTCGAACCACTATCTAAGGTTTTAGGAATTTACATACCACTTATTGTTGTTAATTGTATTATTTTAGGTAGAGCTTTATCTTTCGCATCAAAAAACAATGTGAAAAAAAGTATTATTGATGCTTTTAAAATAGGGTTTGGTTACACTCTTTCCTTAGCGATTCTTGGTTTTGTTAGAGAATTATTAGGTAGTAATACAATTACTATAATGGATAGAGTTAGTAATCTTACAGGTTATGTAATAAAATATGAAGTTTTTCCAGCTAATGAATTTATTCCAAATGGTATATTTGTAAGTCCGGCTGGTGCTTTCCTAACAATGGGGTTGATTTTAGGAATTATTAATGCTATTAGAAAGGAAGATGTTAAATGAATTTAGTAACACTTTTTATAACTAGCGTTCTAGCTGAGAACGTTGTACTAAACAAATTTCTTGGTATGTGTCCTTTCTTTGGTGTTTCAAATGATAAAGAAGGTTCTTTTGGAATGGGACTTGCTGTAATGCTTGTAATAACATTGTCTAGTGTTGTAACATATTTCCTTTATAATTATGTTTTAATACCAAGTGATACTGAATATTTAAAGACCATTTTATTTATTCTAGTTATAGCTTCTTTTGTACAATTATTAGATATTATAATAAAAAGATATTTTAAGAATCTTCACGATGGCTTAGGGTTGTATCTTCCATTAATTTCTACTAATTGTGCTGTTCTAGGAGTTGTTTTACTTAATATTCAAAACAAATTTACTCTTCCAGAAGTATTGATTTATTCAATTGGAAGTAGTTTTGGTTTTATGCTCGTAATATATATTTTTTCAACAATTAGAGAAAGACTTAAGCATGCACCTATAATTAAAAGCTTTAGGGGCCTTCCGATAGCATTTATAACAGCTTTTATTATGGCACTTGTTTTTTCAAGGTATGTGGGTGCTTAAATGGAAGGGTATATTACAGTTTTAATATTAGTTATAATAACATTGATTCTTTATAAAATAAATAAACCAAAAGAATGTATGAATAAGGGGTGTCAAAATTGCAAGGAATAATAATTTTTACAACTATAGCTTTTATAATAGCAGTCATCTTAGTAATAACAAATTATTCACTTAATAAAGAAGATAAGAGATTTGCTGAGGTAACAAATCTTCTCCCTGGTTATAATTGTGGTGCTTGTGGGTTTGCAGGATGTGCTGATATGGCTTTAAATATTATTGACAATGGTGTTGAACTTAAAAGATGTAAACCTATGAAAGAAGAACAATATAAACACTTGAAAGATTATTTAGATAGTCATGGAATAAATTATAAATAATGGAGTGGTATTAATGAATAAAAAAGGGTTTACCTTAGTTGAATTAATAGCAATAATAGTTATATTGGGCGTTGTCTTAGTAATAGCAATTCCAACAGTCTCTAATATTGTTGAAAATTCTAGGATTGAATCTTTTAATAAGAGTGAAGTGACGATGATTGAAGCAGCTAAAGGGTATATGTTACTAAATACTAAATATATACCAGCTAACATTGGTGATACAACTGAGATAACAGTAGAAGAGATGCAGGCTAATAAGACACTAGGTGTTATAGTAAATCCTTGGAACGAAAGTGAAAAGTGTTCCGGTTATGTGCTTACTACTAAAGTGGCCGATAAGGAGTATACATACCATCCATATTTAAATTGTGATAATAATATAGGAAGTAGTGCTGAGGATAAGCTAATAGTGCGTTATACTTTTGATGATTTTCAAGAACCAACACAGAATTTAGTTTTAAATGGTGATTTTTCAGATGGAATAAGTAATTGGGCCTGTTCCACTGCAAACACTCAATATATGAATAATTATTGCACAGTTAAATATGAGAATGGCGAACCATATTTAAATGTACATTGGGAACGAAAAAGCGGTAGTGGGGATACATGGCCTTCTGTAAAGAGTCAGGGAACCTTTTATGATATTGCTGGAGTTCCATATACATTGTCTTTAAAAATACGTATAAACAGTATGAGCGGAACCGCTGGTGAAATACGCCATTCAGCATTAGATAATGATTATTGGACATCTGGAAGAAAAACATGGGGGTTTGGAAAAAGGGAACTTGGAGTATGGCATGATGTTAGTCTGACACGTACTTTTGATGAAAATTATACTAATAGTGCAGGTGTTGTGCATCCTTTAAGTGGAAGAGTTGAATTTTATTCAGGTAATTTTGAAGTGGCAGGGGAATATGTGGATTTCGATATTAAAGAAATACAGATAGAACCAAAACCATATGCAACAAATTTTATCCAAGGTAGCAGAGAAGGGAATATTATTGATTACTCAACTAATAATAATCATTTAAATCTACAATTAAGTAATACTCCTAAATGGTCAAGTGATACTGTTCAAGGCGAAGGAGCATATGAATTTGACGGCATTAATGATTCTATAAAACTTCCTAAGGAAATTGGTATGGACCTACATGAATCAAATTTCACTTTATCTGCTATAGTTAAATCAAATGGAATGGCAGACAATATGACTATGTCAGGTGTAGTAAGTATTAATTATGGTTTGACTATGTATTTAACGTCAAATGGAAATCTTGCGGGTAGAATGGATAATGGTACTTCTATTGTAGCTACTGAGACAACAGGTTTGAATTTGTATGATAATAAGTACCATTTAATTACAATGACCTATGATGGGACTCATGTTAAACTATATGTTGATGGTGTAAAAAAACAGGAGGCAGCTCGTGAGTGGAATAACAGATATCACACAAGTGATGTTGGAGGAATTGGATTTGAAACAAACAATCCTCCTGTGTATAGATATAAAGGTATAATTGATGATGTTCGTATCTACAAAAGAGCTTTAACTGATAATGAAATAAAAAGAATGTTTGACTCTATATCATATTAAAAGTAAATAATTATAAGGTTTTAACATATAATAAGTTGACAGATAAGGATTATTGATATATAATCTAGATACAATTAAGAAAAGGAAAGAAGATGTATTTATCTCACCTGATTGCAAGAAGCTTTGGGTAAACGCCGAAATTACTACTATAAATTATAGTTGTTTTAGGTTGAGTGAATACATTGTATTCACTTTTTATATTTATTGGAGGTGCTATTCATAGCAGGAAAAGAAAGAGATTTGCCGATTAATGAGCAAATAAGGCACAATCAGATGTTGGTTATTGGGCCGAATGGGGAACAATTAGGAGTAAAAACTAAAGCAGATGCTTTAACTTTAGCTAGTTACGCAGGTTTTGATTTAGTTCTTATAAACGGGAATGCTAATCCTCCTGTTTGTAAAATACTGGATTATAACAAGTTTAAGTATGAGAAAAAGAAGAAGGCTAAAGAATCGCTTAAAAAGCAACGTGAAAGTAGTACGGAATTAAAAGAATTTAGATTGTCGGTTAATATCGATAAACATGATTTCGATACTAAAGTTAAAAACGTTACTAAATATCTAGAAAAGGGTCACAGAATAAAGGTGACTGTTAGATTTAGAGGTCGTGAGTTAGCACATACTGAATTAGGTAGGGAAGTTTTAGTTAAATTTGCTGAAGTTTTAACTGATAAAAGTGAGATTGAACAACAACCTAAAATGGAAGGGCGTAGTATGTATATTATGCTTGTTCCTAAGAAGAAATAAGGAGGAATTATTATGCCAAAAATGAAAGTTCATCAAGGTACAAAAAAAGTATTAAAGGTAAGACCTGGCGGTACTATTTCTATTGGAAGTCCAGGGAGTAGACATAACACTGGAAAGAAGACTGCAAAAGTTAATCGTAAAAACAGAGCGGGATCTACACTTAGTAAATCTGATTACAAGAGAATAAAAACACTGATTTAAAATTAAAGGAGGGAAAACACAATGACAAGAGTTAAAGGCGGAGCAGTAGCAAGAAATCGCCGTAAAAAGATATTAAAGCAAGCAAAAGGATATTTTGGTAGTAAGCATCGTTTATTTAAAACAGCACATGAACAAGTAATGCATTCTAGTGTTTACGCATATAGAGATAGAAAACAAAACAAAAGAAACTTTAGAAAACTTTGGATTGTTAGAATTAATGCTGCATGTAGAGAAAATGAAATTAGTTATTCTAAATTTATTAATGGATTAAATAAAGCAGGGTTAGCTATCAATCGTAAGATGTTATCAGAAATAGCTATCGATAGTCCTTCTACATTTACTGATTTAGTTAGTATTGCTAAAGATGCACTAGATGGAAAAGAGTATAAAGCAAAGGCTGTGAAATTAGAAGGTGCTAAAACTAAAACTACAACAAAAGCAGAAGTTAAAGAAGAAAAAGTAGTTGCAAAGACAGCTGGTAAAAAAGAGCCAGCAAAGAAAACCACAACAAAAACAGCTGATAAAAAAGAGCCAGCAAAGAAAACTGCAACAAAAGCAGCTGATAAAAAAGAACCAGCTAAGAAAACAACTACAGCAACTAAAAAAACTACAACAACTAAAGCTAGTGTTAAAAAAGATTAATATAAAATGGTCTATTATATATAGGCTTTTTTTATTGACAAACATATTTTAAAATTGTATGATAACAATCGATAAAAGCTTTAGAAAAAGAAATAAATAGGGGAAAATGGCTTGTCCTTGTAGAATAATATGATAGGAAGTAGTGATATTATGTCTCGTATTAGTGATGAAAAGATACTAGAAATTAGAAATAGTGTTAACATTGTCGATATAGTCTCAGAATATCTGCCACTTGTTCAAAAGGGTAAAAACTATTTTGGTGTTTGTCCTTTTCATGATGACCATAATCCTAGTATGAGTGTTACTCAGGATAAGCAAATGTTTAAATGTTTTGTATGTGGTGTTGGTGGTAATGTATTTACCTTTTTAATGGAATACGAGCACATATCGTTTTTGGAGGCTGTTAAAAAGATCGCTGATAAGGTAAATATACAATTAGATATTGGACCAATCACTAAAAAAAGTGTTTCTCTTTTATCAAAATATTATGAAATGTATGATCTCTCAATGAAATATTACCAAAACAATTTAAAAACTGCTAGTGGAAAAGATGCATTAAAATATCTCCAAGATAGGGGAATTAATGAAGAGATTATTAAAGAGTTTGGTATTGGTATATCATATAAAGGTGATAAACTTTACAAAATGCTTAAGGCAAGTAAACATGATGATAAGGGGATAGAGGAAAGTGGATTGTGTAATTACAATGATAAAGGCTATTATGATGTTTTTTCTAATCGTATAATGTTTCCTTTATTTGATATAGATGGTAAGGTTGTTGCTTTTAGTGGAAGAATCTACAACACAACTGATTCTTCAAAATATGTTAATTCAAAAGAATCTCCTATATTCAAAAAGGGCCAAATGATATATAATTACCACAGGGTTCGTGAGTTTGTTCGTAAAAGTGGACAAGTAATAGTAGTAGAGGGATTTATGGATGTTATAGCTCTTTATAAAGTAGGAATCAATAATGTTGTTGCTACTATGGGAACAGCTATAACAAGTGAACAAGCAAGACTTATTAAAAGATTATCAACTGATGTAATACTTATGTTTGATGGAGATAACGCAGGTAATAAAGCAACTGTTTCTTGTGCAGAGGAACTACAAAAAGTTGGTATTACACCAAAAATAATTAGATTAGAAGATAAGTTAGATCCTGATGATTATATAAATAAATATGGAATAGAAAGATTAAAAGAACATATTGAAAATCCTATTTCATTAATAGATTATAAAATGATTATATATAAAGAAAATAAAAACTTACAAAATAGTGTTGATGTATCAAATTATATTAATGAAGTAATTAAAGAGTTAAAATTTGTTAATGATAAAATAGTAAGAGATTTGGTTTTACAAAAATTAAGTAACGAAACAGGTGTTTCGCTTAATACTATATCTTCAATCATTAAAAAAGAAGAGACAAACAAAATAATAAAACCAGAACTTATAAAACCATCAAAGAAGATGAATAGGTATGAAAAAGCTTATAAGGGATTACTATTTTATATGCTTAGATATAAAGAAGTTATTAGAATTGTTGATGATAGTAATGTGTTTATTCCAAATAGGGAACACCGCTTATTAGCTTGTGAGATTACGTCTTTTTATGAGAAGTATGAAAATATTAATATAGCAGATTTTACAGCCTTCTTAGGTGATAAAAAAGAATTAGTAGAGATTGTAAATCAAATTTTTGATTTGCCTTTACCAGAAGAGTATATAAATGAAGAAATCGATGACTATATTAAGGTTTTGAATGAATATACTGTTAATTTAGAACAAAAACGTTTGGAAGAATTAATGAAAGAAAGTAAAAGCGATATTGATAAAGCAGATATTGCTAAAAAAATTATTGAACTAAAAAAGGAGTGGATTTAAATGGGTGAAATAAGAACTTTTGAGGAACGCAAAAAAAATCTTATTAATAAGGGAAAAGAAAAAGGTTACATTACGTATGAACAACTGGCAGAGGAATTAAAAGGATTAGAAATGGATAGTGATTCATTAGATGAACTTTATAATGCTTTTCATGAGTTAAGCATCGATGTTGTATCTGAAGATGTAGCTGCTGATGAAGCTCCAGAAGGGGAAAGTAAGGATAACTTACAAGATTTATCATTACCGAAAAATGTAAGCATCAATGATCCTGTTCGCATGTATTTAAAAGAAATTGGTAAAATAAGCTTATTGTCGTTAGAAGAAGAGCAGATGTTATCTGAAAGAGTGGCAGAAGGCGATGAAGAAGCTAAAAATATGCTTGCTGAATCTAATCTTCGTTTAGTTGTAAGTATAGCAAAGAGGTATGTAGGACGTAATTTATCTTTTCTTGATCTAATTCAAGAAGGAAACATTGGTCTTATGAAAGCAGTGGATAAGTTTGATGCCACTAAGGGATTTAAATTTTCAACATATGCAACTTGGTGGATAAGACAAGCTATAACAAGAGCAATAGCGGATCAAGCTAAAACAATTAGAGTTCCAGTTCATATGGTTGAAACTATTAATAAGTTAAAAAGAATTCAACGTCAAATGACACTTGAATTAAATAGAGAACCGAAAGAAGAAGAACTAGCTGAAAAGATGGGGATGACCGTTGAAAAAGTTAGAGAAATCTTTAAAATATCTCAAGATCCACTTTCTTTAGAGACACCTATTGGTGAAGAAGAAGATTCACATTTAGGAGATTTTATAGCTGATTCTGATAATATGAGTCCAGAGGAATATGCTATAAATGAAGTGTTAAAGGATGATATTTCATTAGTTCTTCAAACCCTTACTGAAAGAGAAGAAGAAGTACTTAAATTAAGATTTGGATTAGTAGATGGTACTTCTAGGACTCTTGAAGAAGTAGGAAACATTTTTAATGTAACAAGAGAGCGTATTAGACAAATCGAAGCTAAGGCACTACGTAAACTTAGACATCCTTCTAGATCTCGTAAATTAAAAGAATATTTAAATGATTAAATTGTCAAAGAGATTATCGACAATTGCATCATTTGTTAGAAGTGATGCTAAATTAGTTGATATAGGTTGTGATCATGCTCTACTTGATTTATATTTGTTGCAAAACAATCCAAAACTTAAGGCAATAGGTGTTGACGTAAAAGAAGGAGCCTTGAATCAAGCTTTAAATAATGTTGAAAAATATAATATGAAGGGTAAATTAGATCTTAGATTAGGTGATGGTTTAGAGCCTGTAAAAAAAGAAGAGATAGATACAGTTGTTATCTCTGGTTTGGGTAGTTATAAAATAGTTGAGATATTAAATAATGGCTTAGAAAAATTAACAAATGTATCAGATATAGTAGTACAAACTAATTCAGACCATTATTTTTTGCGTAAAAAAGTTTGTTTGCTAGGTTTTTATATAGCAGGTGAGACTCTCGTAAAAGAAAATAATATAATATATTTAGTTGTTCATTTTAAAAAGGGAAAAAAAAGGTATAGTAGAAAAGATTATATCTTAGGACCGATACTTAGAATTGAGAAAAGTAAATTATATAAAGAAAATATAATAAAAGAATTAAAGAAAAAAGAGATATTATATGATTTAATACCTCGAAGATATTTTTTAAAGAGAATAATGCTTAAAAGACAAATCTTAAAACTTAAAACTTCTATCAAACAAAAAAATTAGGGCCTTCATTTAAATTGTTTGGTATATCTGAATTAACATTAACCGTAGAAGTATTAGTACTATTGTTGTTACTATCACTACGGTTATTATTTATTTTACCCATTTCTCCCATAACTTTAAAGATTGTTTTTGCATTGCTAAAGATGGGCTTTACTTGATAGAAAACAGGTATAGCTTGATTGATTATGCTTAGAACTTTTTGAGTGTTGCCCAAAAAATTACCCCAATTAAAACCCGTCTTTGCTATAGCGCCCATTTGACTGCCAAAAAGCGGATACATTTGTGGTTTGTT
>FZPS01000024.1_pt366 | contig 12842 bp, 13 predicted proteins | sample 1817821 | NCBI WGS metagenome assembly FZPS01 (sample SAMEA104158645, study PRJEB21678) | metagenome | place: Germany | collected 2015-04-21 | reverse complement strand
GGTCGTCCAGCAAACCGAGAACTACCACGGTAGGTAGGGGATTCTCATAGTGAATAAAGTCGCACTGCGGGCAATAACTGCGCTGGCGGGATTCTACCCAGCCCACCTGCAGGGGATGAGCGCAAAGGGGACAGTATTTATATTTAGCCATAAGAATACCTCCTTTAGGCAAACACTATATATAAATGACAGCATAGGGGTGATGTAAGAACTATTTATCCCCTCATAGCAAATTTTAATACGCAAAAACCTGCAAGTTCTAGTACAATTCTAGTACAATTAGTATAGATTGAACTTGTTATAACAATCACAAAGTATTTTATGCCCCAAGAAGGGGATGCATTATGAGAAAAGTCTTCCACAGGTTGGATAAATTACCAAGGCCCATTGATTTCTCCTTGGCATATTATTTGTTATTGTGTAACATGTGATCATGCGAATATACGAATATAGTAACGGAAAGCTATAACATCGCTGCTATACATCACATCAATTTGGCAAACTATTTAGCAAAGGAGGTCTCACTAGATGTTATCCGATTCAGCCACCATTGGCATCTTTTTACTCCTAACTGTGTGTTTCCCAGTGGGGGCATTGGTTGCAGCTTGGATGCTGCGAGCTAAGCCAAAAGTTGCCGCAGATGACGAGAAGTTGGTTCCTTATGAGTGTGGGGTAGACACTATTGGTCCCACCTGGATAAGGTTTAAGCCCAACTACTTTTTATTTGCGCTGATATTTCTGGCCTTCGATGTAGAAGTAGTTTTCTTGTTTCCCTGGGCGGTTAAATTCCAGATGTTAGGTCTTTTTGCATTTGTGGAAATGATTATCTTTATTACCATTCTCGTTATTGGGTTATGGTATGCGTGGAAGGAGGGAGCTTTGGAATGGCACTAGATTCAGTTAAAGCAACAGATAAAACAACAGAAGATATTGAAGTTTTGCAAAAGAATAACATACTGGTTACCACCCTGGAAAAATTCTGGGATTGGGGCAGATCCTGGTCATTTTGGCCGTTAAATTATGGGTGCAACTGCTGCCCTATAGAAATGTTGGCGGCTAGTGCGGCTCGTTTTGATATCGCCCGTTATGGCTATGAAGTATTCCGGGCTTCTCCCCGGCAGGCGGATCTAATAATTGTAGCCGGGCCAGTAACCCTGAAAATGAAACCCATTCTGGAACGGGTGTGGGCACAGATGCCGGAGCCCAAATGGGTTTTAGCTATGGGAAACTGTGCCACCAGCGGCGGTCCTTTTAAGGATGGTTACAGTGTACTTCCGGGCTGTGACACGGTAGTGCCAGTAGATGTATACGTACCTGGTTGTCCTCCCCGACCTGAAGCGCTGTTTCACGGATTGTTAGAACTAAAGAAAAAAGTTGCCTCAGGCCAATACATCCACAGGAGATGAGTGGTATGAATACGATTCAAACCGTTATTGATGATATAAAAAATACTTGGGGAGAACAGGTTGAGATGCTGGAGGACAAGTTCTTCCACATGATTAAAGTGCCCCAGCAGCTATTGCCGGAACTATTCAACAAATTGAAACAGGTGCACGGTTTTAACCATTTAGCTAATCTGACTGCGGTGGATTACAAGGATCGATTTGAATTGGTTTATCATATTTATTCCATTCCCGATAACCGTAAATTGGCGGTTAAAGCTGATTTGGATCATGATCAACCTGTGGCGCCTTCAGCAACTTCCATATGGCCTACGGCCGATTGGCAGGAGCGGGAGCTATTCGATCTCATGGGAATTCGCTTTGATGGACACCCTAACCTTAAACGGATTTTGCTTCCTGATGAATTCGAAGGGCATCCTCTTCGTAAAGACTTTCAAGTGAAGGGGTGAGACTATGCTACAGACTGAACAGTTAACTATCAATATAGGACCTCAACACCCCAGTGCCCATGGCGGACTGCATGTAGAGGCGGTATTAGACGGGGAAATAGTGGTTGATGCCATACCACATCTAGGCTATGTGCACCGCTCAGTGGAAAAGATAGCGGAAAGCAGAACTTATGCTCATTATGTTCCCTATACCGCTAGGTTCGATTACCTGGCTACCCATCTTTCGGTGATGGGATATGTGCAGACTGTGGAGAAACTAGCGGGAATAGAAATTCCTGAGCGGGCTGAGTATATCCGGGTGATTATGGGGGAACTGTCGCGTATTGCTTCTCACCAATTATGTATTGGCAGTATGGCTATAGATATTGGTGCTACTACCGGATTGTTGTACTGTATGCGCGATCGTGAACGAATTATGGACATGTTTGAAATGACCAGCGGTCAGCGCCTGCTTGCTGCCTATATGCGTATTGGTGGTATAGCTGAAGATCTGCCAGAAGAGTTCTTCCCCGCTGTACGCAGTTTTCTGCAGGATTTACCAGCCATGATCAAAGAGTACGACGGGCTGTTGTTCGGAAATGAAATTTTACAGGCTCGCCTTAAAGGCATTGGTAAATTATCAGCTGAAGATGCCATAGCTTATGGAGTTACCGGTCCCAATCTGAGAGCTTGTGGAGTCGATTATGATATCCGCAAGGCTGAACCCTATAGTATTTATGACCGTTTTGATTTCCAGGTGCCGGTAGGCAGTAATGGAGATGCCTGGGACCGGGTAGTCGTACGTAAAGAAGAAATCATACAGAGCGCACGCATTATTGAACAGGCTCTCGAGCAAATGCCGGAGGGCGAAGTGCGCGCCAAAGTGCCCCGGGTTCTTAAACCGGAAAAAGGCAGTGAGGTTTACCATCGTATTGAATCAGCTAAAGGAGAACTAGGATATTACATCGTCAGTGATGGTGGTGAAAAACCCTATCGTCTTCATGTACGGGCTCCTTCTTTTGTTAATCTTATGGTTTTGCCTCTGATTTCAAAAGGAGGGTTAATACAGGACATTATAGTTAACATCGCCACCTTGGACCCGGTTTTAGGCGAAGCAGACCGCTAGGCCAGGTTTAAAGGAGTAGGAGAGGTTATGATGCAAAAGATTGAAACATTATTCGTAGATTTAGCTGATTGGTTCATCACCTGGCTGCAAGGCTGGGGAATACCATTAGCCTGGGCTGATGCCATTCTAGTAGTGGTCCAGTTTCTTTGCATAGTGGCTATCGTGCTTTTCAATATTACCATTCTGGTCTGGCTGGAGAGAAAAGTATCGGGTTTTATTCAAGAGCGCCCCGGCCCGAACCGTCTTGGGCCTTTTGGAATCCTGCAAACGATAGCTGATGCCCTTAAACTGCTGACCAAAGAAGATATCATTCCCAGCAAAACGGACCGCTGGATTTTCCGTACCGCTCCGATATTGTTCATGACTATATCGGTGATGCTGTACATTGTGTTGCCCTTTGGTAAGGACATGCAAGTGGTTGACTTAAATGTGGGGTTATTCTTCTTCATATCTGTGGGTTCATTGTCTACTATTGCTATCCTCATGGGAGGATGGAGTTCCAATAATAAATGGTCATTGATAGGGGCTATGCGTTCCGTAGCCCAGATGATCAGCTATGAAATACCGTTAGCACTGTCTTTAATAGGAGTTGTTATGATTGCCGGTTCACTGCGGCTATCTGATATTGTGGCTGCCCAAGATAACATCTGGTTTATTATCTTGCAGCCCATTGCTTTTCTGACCTATTTTATTGCCGCCACAGCGGAATTAAACCGGGGACCTTTTGATATGCCTGAGGCAGAACAGGAATTAACGGCTGGTGCTTATACTGAGTACACCGGCATGCGTTATGCCCTGTTTTTCTTGGCTGAATACACCAACCTGGTGGCAGTTTCCGCCTTAGCCTCCACCGTATTTCTGGGAGGATGGCAGGGACCCTGGCTGCCGTCCTGGATGTGGATCATAATTAAAACTTATATAGTCCTGTTGGTCTTCATGTGGGTCAAATGGACTTTCCCGCGTATTAGAATGGATCATCTCATGTCTTTCAGTTGGAAGGTATTAATTCCGGTTACTTTGGTTAATATCGTGGCAACTGGATTTGGTCTCTATATTTTCAAAGGAATAGGAGGGTGATAAGGCATGTACGGAACTGGTTTATTAAAAGGTATGGCTATTACCCTCAAGTACTTCCTTTCCAGGAAGATTACCGTGCAATACCCGGAACAGATGCCGGAACTGCAGGAGCGTTTTCGCGGCCGTCTGTATCTGGAGTTTGAGAAGTGTATTGTTTGCGGAATGTGTACTAAAGCCTGCCCTAACGGGGTTCTGAGCCTGGAAGATGCCCGGGACGAGAATACTAAGAAAAAGAAGCTGATTTCATATACCATTGATCACCAGTACTGTATGTTCTGTAACCTGTGCGTGGAAAACTGTCCGGGCAACTGCCTGCATTTCAACCATGATTTCGAATTGACCCAGTTTAACCGGCCTGATATTAAAGATGTTTACCACCGACCGCCGGAAATGGATCAGGTTTCACCCCAGGCCAGTACTCCTGGCAGCGGGGATGCCAATGAACCGGAGCCGGGCATAACTGAGGCTGCTCTTAAAAAGCAGAAGAAGATGGATGCTTTGATGACGGCTTTGGACAAGAATCCGGTGAAAGTGTTGAGCCGCTATGTAGATGGGGAAGAGGATGCTCAAATATTGGCGGACATTGTTCAAGCTGATCGGGGCAAAGCCGAAAAACTAGTGGAATTGATGGCCGATGATCAGGACAAAGCCCGTAAAGTGGCGGTGGCTTTTGTTAACAAAGAGAAAAAACAGCGGCAGAGCCAAACGGAAGGAGGCGAAAAGCGTGAACATGAATGATGCAGTTTTTATCATCCTAGGCGTTATAACCCTATTCGGAGCTGTCGGTGTGGTCAGTTTCAATAATATTGTTCATGCTGCCATTTCGCTGGTTATATCCTTTCTGGGAGTAGCAGGCCTGTATTTTCAACTGCAGGCTGAGTTTTTAGGGTTGGTTCAAGTAATAGTTTACGCGGGAGCTATTTCCGTGTTGATCATCTTTGCCATTATGCTGGTAATGGACCGGGATCCGGCTAGGACCAACCTGACCCATAAGATTAACCGCTGGTGGGGAGGATTAATAGCCGTCCTATTTGCAGTTTTCATAGGATTGGCGATTCGGGAAAGTCAGTTCCCCGTACAGGCAGGCAGCAGCAGCTCAGAGCGAATTGGTCAGCTGGCCGAGTTGTTACTGGGTGATTATGTGATTGCTTTTGAAATCGCTGCTATTTTGCTGCTGGTTGCGGTGGTAGGGGCTATTATTCTGGCGAAAGGAGCTAAGGACCAATGATCGGACTTCAACAATACTTGCTCCTAGCCACGATTTTATTTGCTGTTGGCATTTATGGAGTGTTGAGCAAACGCAATGCGGTGGCTGTTTTGATGTCAGTGGAATTGATGCTGAATTCAGTCAACCTCAATTTCGTGGCAATTAATCGTTATGTAGTAACTGATCAGGCGGTAGGACAGCTATTTGCTTTAATGGTAATTGTGGTAGCAGCTGCTGAGGTAGCCGTCGGATTAGCCCTGATTATTTCTATATTCCGGCAGAGAAAATCGGTCAACTTGAACGATTTTAATCTGCTGAAATGGTAAGGTAGGTGGGACAGATGTTTGCATGGAGCTTAGAACTAGCCTGGCTAATCGTATTGCTGCCTTTTGCAGCCTTTGCTCTGATTGGCCTTTTCTTACACCGTTGGCCCAGGCTGTCCGCCTCTGTTTCGATCCTGGCCATTGGTTTGTCGTTTGCATTATCGGTGTTAGTTGCTGCCCATGTTTTCCTGGGCGGTATGCAGGAGACTTTTGAAATATCTATGCGCTGGCTGGCTATGCCGGGTCTCAACGTAGATATGGGCTTGCTCATCGATGGTTTAACTGCGGTAATGCTCATAGTGGTGACCCTGGTAGCCTTGCTGGTGCAGGTCTATTCCTTAGGCTATATGCATGGTGATCCTGGTTTCAGCAGTTATTATGCTTATCAATCGGTTTTTGCAGGATCTATGCTGGGACTGGTTTTAGCCAACAACTTTGGACAGTTGTTTGTCTTTTGGGAATTGGTAGGTTTGGCCTCTTACTTATTGATCGGGTTCTGGTTTGGCCGCCATTCAGCCAAAAACGCGGCTGTTAAAGCCTTCGTTACCAATAGAGTAGGAGACTTTGGATTGCTGCTGGGAATCCTATTCCTGCAGATCATTTTTGGAACCCTTAATTTCAATGGTTTAGCCGGTGAAATTGCGGGTTATACCAATACAGCAGTTCTAATAGCCATATCTATTCTGCTGTTAGCCGGACCTATTGGGAAATCTGCCCAATTTCCACTGCATGTTTGGCTGCCGGATGCTATGGAAGGCCCCACCCCGGTCAGCGCCCTAATTCATGCGGCTACCATGGTAGCGGCTGGTGTTTACCTGATTGCCCGGGCCTTCTTCATTTTCAGTTCTACACCGGAGGCTATGACATTAATTGCGGTAATAGGCGGATTCACCGCTTTGTTCGCTGCCACTATTGCTCTGGTCCAGAATGACATTAAGAGAATTCTGGCTTATTCTACCTTAAGCCAGCTGGGATATATGGTGATGGCTATGGGAATTGGGGCTATGACAGCAGGTATGTTCCATTTGATGACCCATGCTTTCTTCAAGAGCCTGCTCTTCTTAGGAGCCGGCAGCGTTATCCACGCTATGGCTGATGAACAGGATATCTGGAAAATGGGCCGGTTGAAAGATAAAATGCCCATCACCACCTGGACTTTTGTCATTGGAGCACTGGCCTTGGCAGGAATTCCGCCTTTGTCAGGATTCTGGAGTAAGGATGAGATACTCTTAAGCGCTTTTGCCGGTGGACATATAGTTCTTTATTTGTTAGGAACTTTGGTGGCATTTATGACGGCCTTCTATATGTTCCGCCTCATATTTGTAGCTTTCTTTGGAACTAATAAAGGGGGAGAAGAGGCCCATGAATCCTCAGCTGTAATGACAGTTCCGCTGATAATCCTGGCAGTTCTGGCGGTTGTGGCCGGTTTTGTTGGTTCACCAGTAATGAATTATGCTTTTGGCCATTTTGTAACATATCCAGGAGCCGTTCATTATGAACCTAACACAGTGGTTATGGTTATTTCCGGGCTGGTAGCCATAGCGGGTATAGTTTTGGCCTGGGCTATTTATCAGAAACAATTGATAAGTCACCTGGCCTTACGCCAGCGATTTAAGGTGATTTACGACTTGCTGTACCACAAATACTACATTGATGAGATTTATCAGTGGCTGGGTGAACGGTTCGTCTATGGTACAGCCAAGGTTTTATTCTGGTTTGACATTTATGTTGTTAACGGCATAGTTAATGGAATTGCTGCCCTGACAGGGGGAGCCGGCAGAGTGCTGCGCTACACGGAAACTGGTCAGGTGCAGACTTATGCTGCTTATATGTTGGTTGGAGTCATCGTCATCGTGGGGCTGGTCATGATTGCCGGCTTTACATTGCTGATATAAGGGGGTGGAGGTATTGAGCAATTGGCCTATTCTATCAATCACACTTTTTACACCGGTGTTAGGAGCCATATTGATAATGCTTCTTCCCCGGGACAATGAAAAGAACATCAAAATAGTGGCAGCAGTATCCACCTTGATCAGTTTGATCCTGTCTGTCTGGGTGTGGTTAGCTTATGACCGCAGCCTGGGAGGGATACAGTTTGTAGAGCAGATCCCCTGGGTAGCTGATTTAGGAGTATCCTTTGCCCTGGGAGTAGATGGTATAAGCATTCCCATGCTTCTGCTTACTAACTTGATTGGTTTTAGTGCCGTTTATGCCTCCTGGCGAGTAGCTGATCGGGTTAAAGAATTCTTTACCCTGCTGTTGATTCTAATCACAGGGGTTATGGGAACCTTTGTAACTACGGATTTATTCATATTCTTCTTGTTCTATGAAGTGGTAGTGATTCCCATATACCTCCTGGTAATTATGTTTGGCAGCAGCAAGCGGGTTACCAAAGAATATGCTGGTATGAAATTAACCATCTATCTTTTGATCGGGAGTGCCTTCCTCTTGGTGGGATTGATTGCCCTGTTCGTACAATCTAGGGCGTTATTGGGCTATCCCTGTATGGATATTTTCACTCTCGCCACGGTAGAATTTCCGATAGGATTCCAGATTTTCGTATTTATTCTGATGGCTTTTGGATTTGGAACCCTCTTGTCCATGTTCCCTTTCCACGCCTGGTCTCCCGATGGTTACGCCGGCGCGCCTACAGCAGTAAGTATGATCCATGCCGGAGTACTGAAAAAAATCGGCGGCTATGGCCTGATTCGCATCGGACTTATGATTCTGCCGGGAGGAGCAGCCTATATTGCTCCCATAATAGCTGTACTGGCATTGGGCAATGTGGTTTATGCGGCCTTTATATGCTTAAGTCAAAAGGACCTCAAGTATATTGTGGGATATTCCAGTGTCAGCCACATGGGTTATGTCCTGATTGGTATAGCCGCCTTGAATCTGATAAGTATCAACGGAGCCATAATAATGATGTTTGCTCATGGAGTTATGGCCGCCCTGTTCTTCTCTATGATCGGCAATTTGTATGAAAAGAGCCATACCCGCAATATTGATGATTTCGGTGGGTTAGCTCACCAGATGCCCCGGTTAGCAACCGGATTTATGATAGCCGGACTGGCTTCACTGGGTTTGCCGGGGATGGTTAACTTTATTGGGGAATTCACCATATTCATAGGTGCTTTTAATACCTATAAAGTTTTGACCATCTTAGCGGTTTCCGGAATTATTTTTACGGCTTTGTATATTTTACGAACCCTGGGAGCGGTCTTGTTCGGGCCGCGCAAACCAGAATGGGACCATTTGGAAGACCTTAAAGGTCCGGAAATGGTACCCTTGGTGGTCCTGGGCGCATCAATAATAATCGGCGGCATAGCCCCCTTCACTTTGATGGACTTAATCAACCTGGGGGTGGGTGACCTGGTTGCCCAACTGGGATCGCTGCAGATAGGAGGGATGTTTTAATGCCCTGGATACTGCTTTCGGTAGAGATAACCTTAGCATTGCTGGGTTTGGTGCTGCTGGTTCTGGGACTGGTGATGCCCGATAGAGGACGTCGCCTAATGCAGCCGGTGGCGGTAGTGGCATTGCTGGGAATACTGATTATGGGTGGAGGTTTATACACCACTCAGTACAACATGTTTAACGGTAATTACCAGATCGATCCCTTCGGCAGCTTTTTCAAACTGTTATTCCTGGCGGCTGGTATTCTGGTAATTCTCAGCGCAGGCCGATATCTGGAAAGATTCCAAGAGCGCATCAACGAGTTCTACAGCTTTATGATCATTGCCCTGCTGGGTATGGTAGTTATGGCTTCAGCCGGGGAGCTGATCACTTTATACATTGGCCTGGAGCTAATGACGGTCAGTTTCTATATCTTAACAGCCTATCTATTGAATGATAAACTGTCGGCTGAGGCTGGCTTAAAATATTTGATTCTAGGTGCCATGTCATCGGCTATTCTGCTGTTTGGTATCAGTCTGGTTTACGCGGTAACCGGGACTACGGTAATTGCCGAAATGGCAGCCCAGTTTTCCATGCAGCCAGTTATGATTGCCGGTATTATTCTGATTTTGGCAGGTTTTGGTTTCAAAATATCGCTGGTACCTTTTCATATGTGGGCACCGGATATTTACCAGGGTGCACCTATACCGGTTACTGCTTTCCTGGCAGTAGGCTCAAAAGCAGCCGCTTTTGCAGCTATGGCGCGGGTAATGGTAATAGCCTTCCCGGTGAGCACCTTCGATTGGCCGCTGCTTCTGGCAGTACTGGCGGCGATAACCATTGTGGTGGGCAATCTGATTGCCCTGGTCCAGACCAATGTTAAGCGGCTGTTGGCTTATTCCAGTATTGCCCAGGCAGGATATATTTTAGTAGGGCTGGCCGCCTATAACGGTTTTGGATTAAAAGGTGTCTTGTTCTATGCTATGCTCTATGTATTTTCTAATATGGGAGCTTTTGCAACTGCCACAGTAGTTGAAGTAGAAACCGGTAGTACGGATATCGAGGCCTTTAATGGACTGGCCCGGAGATCACCAATGGTAGCCGCTATCATGACTGTATGTATGCTGTCTCTGGCAGGGATACCTCCTTTAGCCGGTTTTGTAGGCAAGTTTTACCTGTTTGCCGGGGCTATACAGTCTGACTTGCTGTGGCTGGCATTTGTGGGTTTGGTCATGAGTATGATCTCGGTATATTACTATTTGCGGGTAGCCAAGGCTATGTATATCGGCAGTAATGACAATGCAACGGCTATTAACCCTGGCAAGACCGCGGGCGCCGCTTTATGGGTGTGCCTGGCGGGAACTCTCCTTTTTGGTCTATATCCAGCGCCGTTATCTAATCTGGCTCAAGTAGCTATCCAACTGTTTTTGTAAAATCCTCAAATATATTCTTTCGAGAACGGGTAGACTATGGAAAAACATGGTCTACCCGTTGTTTTGTTTGAGGAGGTATGTCAGTGGATTTTAGTTTTCGTCCTTTAGAAGGCGGCTACGAAATTCCTATGCGTGTTGTCGGAGCCAATATATATTATGAATGGCTGATCTACATTCTCATGTGGATTCCCATCGGTATCTTTTTATATGGGGTTTATAAACGGGTGCGGATTTGGATGCAGGCCCGTGGAGAAGGCGATCGCAAGGAACCTGTCGGGAAAAGAATCAATTCTTTTCTGTATCACACCCTGGGGCAGACCAGGGTCATTGAAAAACCCTTTGCCGGATGGATGCATTTCTTCCTGTTCTGGGGATTTGTAATACTTTTGATTGCCACAGCTAGTTTTGCTCTTTGGAATGTAACCGGGTTTCCACCCTTAACCGGTAATATTTATGTCTATTTTTCCTGGTTCATAGATATAATGGGATTCCTGGCCATGATAGGCATAGCAGCACTAGCTTACATCCGTTACGTCCAACGGCCTGATCGCTTAAACGACAGTAAGCCCTTGGATGGATGGATTCTCGCTTTGATATTTGCGATTCTTTTCACCGGCTATATTGTGGAAGGTTTGCGAATAGCCGCGCAAATCAAACTAGCTCCAACTATGGCAGCTATTGCCTATGAAAAGACAGCTTCACCTATCGGCTGGATTTTTGCAGGTATGTTTTCCGGAGCAGCTTTGGAGAGTATGCTAAGCTGGCATCGCTTTATGTGGTGGTTTCACATGGCTATCTCTTTCCTGTTTATTGGTATGGTGCCCTTTACCAAACTGTGGCATATTTTCACCGGTATGACCAGCTACTATGCGCGGGATTACCAGCCCCAGGTGGCACGGCCAGTAGAGAACATTGAGGAAGCTGAGACCTACGGTATAGAGACCATTGAAGAGTTTAGCTGGAAGGATTTGCTGGATCTGGATGCCTGTATTCGCTGCGGCAGATGTCAGGAAGCCTGTCCTACCTACAATACTGGCAAAGCCTTAAATCCTAAGATAACGATTATTCAGGCTCTGAAAAAGCATATGGATAACAAGTCACCTTTTATGCTAGGTGAGGGAGACGGCGATATGGAAGCGGTCACCATGACTACGGAAGCGGAGATTGAAGGAGTAATAGAGACGGAAAAGCATATGATCTACGATATCGTTACTCCTCAGGTCCTATGGGACTGCACCAACTGTTTGGCCTGTGTGTACCATTGTCCCATGTTTATCGAACATGTTCCTAAAATCATTGACATGCGCCGCAACCTGGTTATGTGGCAGGGAGATATGCCCAGCGAAGCCCAGATGGCCTTTACCAATACGGAACGCAATTACAATCCCTGGGGAGTAGGCTGGGCTAACCGGGCTGACTGGCTCCAGGAAAGAAATATTCGCGATTTGGTTACTTTGCTGCCGGAAGATGGTGGAGAATTCGAATACCTGCTGTTTGCGGGTTGTGCCGCCGCCTTCGATGACCGTTACAAGAAAGCCGGAGAAGCCTTGGTCAGATTGTTGCACAAAGCCGGAATCAAGGTGGGGTATCTGGGCACCGAAGAATACTGCTGCGGTGATTGGGCACGCCGGCTGGGCAATGAATACCTGTGGCAGACTTTGGCGTCTCAAAACATCGAGTCATTCCAACGCTATAACGCCACCAAAATCATCTGCATTTGCCCCCATGGTTACAATACCATCAAAAATGAGTATGGCCAATTAGGGGGTGAGTTCGAAGTATACCACAGCAGCGAAATTTTAGCCCGGTTAATTAAAGAAGGTCGACTCAGTTCAGCAAGCCAAACCGAGTATCGAGTCAGCTATCACGATTCCTGTTTCCTGGGCCGCTATAATCAGATTTATTCTGAACCCCGAGAGGTTATTCAGGCTGCCGGTGGGGCTCTGCAATATATACCCAAATCAGTGGAGTTCGGCTTCTGTTGTGGTGCCGGAGGAGGACGCATGTGGCTGGAGGAAGAAGCAGTGGAAGGGTTCAAACGGATCAATGAGACCCGCACCGAACAGCTATTGGAGGTTGATCCAGATACAGTAATAGTCAACTGTCCTTATTGCATGACCATGATAAGTGACGGGGTAAAAGAAGCCGACCCAGAAGGCAACATTCAAGTCCTGGACGTCTGCGAGCTGCTCTGGCAGTGCCAGGAACAGGTCGCTGACCTCGCTGATTAGCAAGATAGGGCAAAGACGGTGGTATAAAACAAAAACCTACCACAGTATAATGAGAAATCATATAAAAGACAAGGGGACGTTAAAAAGACAAGGGGACGTCAGACTGTGTGAGAATTCCACATGAATCGCAAGCTAAAACCGAGTAAATATGGTTTGTTTATAAGATTAGTTTAAGGGTTAATAAAAATATAGCAGAAAGGCTGACTTTGGCTTAGGCT
>FZPS01000094.1_pt361 | contig 12845 bp, 15 predicted proteins | sample 1817821 | NCBI WGS metagenome assembly FZPS01 (sample SAMEA104158645, study PRJEB21678) | metagenome | place: Germany | collected 2015-04-21 | reverse complement strand
ACATAGACCTGTTTTCTAAACGGAACCTGTACGAATTCTCCGCGGGAAGTCATGACAATTATGCGGTTGCGCTTCGCGATCTCCACGACGACCCCTCTACTCCGCACACTGGCTCCCTCCTTTACTCAGGTCTCTTGAGATACTCCTGCAGATAGTAAAATTCCCCAATCAAGATCAACGTCAACGCGATTATGTACTTCCGCTGCCTCTCGAGGGTCTTGCGGCTGACCTTCACCCGCTGCTGCAGCTCTTTCAATGGCAATGCTTTCTTGCTCGTGAGGTACTGCAGCAGAACTGGATCATTGGTCAGAATCCTCGCCACTTCAAGGGCCCGCTCTCGGGCGTCCTGGTGCTTAGGGGACCCTTTCACCAAATCAGAAAAGGTGATCCCATAGTGGCTGAGGAGCTGGTTCAAGCGGAAAATTTCTTCCCGCCGCTCCTCCGCTTCCAACTGGATTTGGAGAGTCGCGACTGCCTCCTTCGATTCAATCTTTTTGATGACGCTGTCTTCGTTATCCTCAGACTCAAAGCTAGAGAGGGGAACTTCCTCCTGACGCTTAGTCTTTCGCCGGAAATAGTCTACCATCCGCCTCTTGATGACGATTTCAGCAAAACTTAGAAATGAAGCTCCAGCCGAATCATCATAGGCGTCAATGGCCTCATTAAACGCAATCATGGCGATGCTTGCTTCATCATCGCGGCCGAGCACCAAGTATTTCCGGCAAACACTGGAGGCTACCCGCAGAAAAAATGGGCGGTACTCCTGGAGGATCTGCTCGCGTACCCTCTCGTCACCTGCTTTCGCTTTGGCCACTAAATCCCCTAGCTCAAGTCGTTCGTCTTGCGTGCGCACTGCACTTCTGGCCATGCTATTTCCTCCCTTGACAGCTTTCGCCTCTCCCCGGGGGATTGTGAGGGTAAGCTACTCGTACCCAAATTCCCGCAATGCTCCCGGCTTATTGCGCCAGTCTTTCTTTACTTTAACCCACAGATCCAAGAATACCTGCACTCCCAAAAGCCCCTCGATCTGCCGCCTAGCACCCATGCCGATGGCCTTCAGCATGGCCCCATTCCTACCGATAACGATCCCCTTCTGAGAGTCCCGTTCAACGTAAATGGTTGCCCGGATTCGCACTAAGTTGCGCTCGGGATCTTCCTTGACCTCTTCCACATACACCGCTACAGAATGAGGTATTTCTTGTTCTGTTAACTTGAGAATCTCTTCGCGAATAAACTCGGCAAACACAAACCGCTCAGGATGATCCGTAATCCAATCATCAGGGTAGTATTTCGGTCCCTCGGGCAAAAATCCTATCAATAGTTCCACCAGCGTGTCCAAATTCTCCCCGGCTAAAGCAGAAACGGCCGCCATTCCGGCAAACTGGCGCTTTTCTGAAGCATGCTGCATAAACTCTGCCTGTCCCTCAGCAGAAACCAGATCAGCCTTGTTAGCCACAAGCACAATTGGTTGCGTCACAGACTCGAGCTCCCGGAGAATGTGGTCATCCGCCTTGGTCCAGTTCCCCATTTCCACCAGCCACAAAACGGCATCCACTTCGTTGAGGGACTGCAGTGCCAACTTGACCATGTATTCACCCAACCTGTGCAGAGGTTTGTGGATACCAGGTGTGTCTAGAAACACAATCTGAGCTGCATCAGTAGTCAAGACACATTGAATCTTGTTACGAGTAGTCTGGGGTTTATCAGATACAATGGCAACCTTTTGCCCAACTAGAGCATTAAGCAGCGTGGACTTGCCCACATTCGGCCGGCCTATTACTGCCACAAATCCAGAGCGGAACGTGCCCATGGCATCTACTCCTTCAAATTGCTTAGATCCAGTTCGTACTCCCAGCGGTGTTCGCCAACACCATACTCGTGTTCTCGAAACACTATAGGCCGAAAACCAAGCTTTTCATAGAGGCTCAGTGCCTCCTGATTGTCCGGGTGAACCGTAAGGCTCACAGTCCGAATCCCGCTTTCCCTCAAAGTCAGGCTGCTTTCCTTTAGCAGCATCGCGCCGATACCCCTACGCCGCCAACTCTCCTTCACCGTGATCCCAAATAGGTAGGCATGGGCCTCACGGCGAAAATCGAGCATGTACTCACAAACACCGATCAGCTCCCCGACGTGGAGAGCCACGAACACTCGCCCGTGCCTGATGAACGGCACCAAAAACCAGCGGTTCATACCGCCTATACCAAATGCAGCCTGTTCCAGGGAAATTATCTGCTCCACCAAGCCGTCATCTACGTGGATCAGTTCCTGGACGATCATTCCGCGGTCCCCTGCAGATCCTTTTTGGAAAAGGCACCTGGGAGGAGCTCGGCGATGGTGGTTTCTCTAACTTCCCCTTTGAGATTTCCCAGGTAAACTACAGCGGTCTCGGGGAAAAACTCTGAGATGACCTGGCGGCATACACCACAGGGCGGGCAGGGCTCCTCGGTATCGGCAATTACAGCCAATGCAGCAAAATCCCTGGCTCCCTCTGAAACCGCCTTAAAGATCGCCGTGCGCTCCGCACAGTTTGTTGGGGAATAAGCGGCATTCTCAATATTGCAGCCCGTAAAGACGCGACCGTCAGTGGTCATTACAGCAGCTCCAACCTTAAACCGTGAGTATGGCACATAAGCCGCTTCCCGGGCTTTTCTGGCCTGCTCGAGCAACTCGGGTCCGCGCATTTTCTTATCCCCATCCTCCTTGCCATAACTGAAAGAAGACTGCCGTTACTACTACGCCAATCATCGCCCCCGCAACAACTTCCCAGAGGCTGTGAATCCTGCTTTCCACGCGGCTGTGGCCCACCAAAGCAGCAATTAAGAACCCCAGGATGGTTGTAAAGCCAGTGGTGGTAAACCAAATGGCTGTCGCCATCCCAAAGGCAATTGCCGTGTGGCCTGAGGGCATCCCGCCCCGCAGGTACTCGTCGTGGCCGGCTGCTGCCTTAATCGCGATAATCGTAGCTGCAATTGCTGCCAATGCCATGGGAACGAGGTATCGAGGAGGAAAGCTTGACCGAATGACGGCCTGATCCAGAGCAGCCAGTTCATCAATGAACACTAAGTAGCCTACGAATACCGATATGACCGCCGCCACTAGCACTGCGCCCGCTGCCACATTCTTGGCTACCGCTGCGAGCGGGTGGTAATCCTCGGTAACGAGATTGACCACCGCCTCAATCGACGTGTTGAACAGTTCGGCGGTTATCACCATCGCCACAACTAAGAACAGCGCAATGAGTTCAATCCGGGAGACATTGAGGACAGTGGCCAAGATCAGCACCAAAACGCTTGTAAGAAAGTGAATCTTCATGTTGCGCTGGCTCTGCAGCGCCTGCACGATGCCGCGCAGCGCGTAGTTGATGCTCTCCATTAAGTTGCGTGAACGCATCATCCTATTCTTCTCTCCTCAGTCCCAGCGCATTCAGGACTGCCTCCTCCCGCGCACGCATCTGGATACGCTCTTCTTCAGTCTCGTGATCGTAGCCCAGGAGGTGCAGTAGGCCGTGGACAGCTAAGTAAACTACTTCCCGTGCCAGGGAATGACCGAAGGTCTCGGCTTGTTCTTGCGCGCGGGGCAGAGAGATAACTATATCTCCTAACACCCGGGGCATCCCAGGAATTGATGTGAATCCGTCGCTGTCATCCTGTGGAAACGACAGCACATCAGTGGCTGCATCTTTGCCGCGATAGGAGCGGTTCAATTCCCGAATCTGTTCGTCGTCAACAAAGGTTAGGCTGACCTCTACATCTGGGTCAACCCCTTCCGCTGCGAGCAGCTCGACAAAGGCCTGAACAATGAAGTCGCGAAACTGCTCCGCATCGTATTCAGACTGCTCATTGTTTAGGAGGAGATCCACCGCGATTTCGCTTCCCTTCAATATCTTCTTTGGTGATTTCTTCAGGATACTCCACCCGCGCGTGGAACATTCCGATTATCACCTTAACGAAAGCATTGGCGACCTTGTCCAAATCCTGGAACGTCAGGTCGCTCTGGTCTAGCTCACCGGAATTCAGGCGGTCCTTAATGATCTTCCGCACCAATGCCTCAATCTTACCTGGCGTGGGCTTAGACAGAGAGCGGACTGCGGCCTCGGTGGCATCAGCCAACGAAACGATGGCAACCTCCTTGCTCTGGGGCTTGGGGCCTGGATAGCGAAACTCCTGCTCTTCTACTGCCGAATCGTTCGCTTCCATGGCCCTATGGTAGAAGTACTTAACAAGGTCGGTGCCGTGGTGCTGAGCGATAAACTGCGTAACAGCATCGGGAAGCTTGTACTCCCGCGCCAGCTCTAAGCCATCTTTCACGTGGGAAGTAACAATCAGTGTGGACAAGGTCGGAGCCATTTTGTCGTGGGGGTTGTCCATCCCAATCTGGTTCTCCACGAAAAAGTAAGGGCGCTTGAGCTTCCCGATATCGTGATAATGCGCCCCCACTCGAGCCAACAGCCCGTCAGCACCGATTGCCTCCGCGGCAGCCTCCGCGAGGTTCCCCACGAGAATGCTGTGATGATACGTCCCCGGCGCCTCCACCATCATCCGCCGCAGGAGCGGGTGATTAGGATTGGAGAGCTCCAAGAGGCGGATGGCGGATGTTATCCCGAACAGGCTCTCTAGGTACGGCAGGACACCTATCGCGGTAATCGACGACAAAACTCCGTTCAACACTCCCAGATAACTGTGAATGATCAAACTGGGTTCCTGCTGTACCAGCCCAAGGCCAACCATACTTGCGAAGTTAATGCCCCCCACCACGAAGCCAGCCCGCATCAAATCGCCTCGCTGGCTGACTCGGGTGATACTAACGATGGCCGTCAAGCCCCCCGCCAAGGCCAAGAAGGCTATATTCAGACTGAAGCCGTTCATCACGGCCAGCACCATCGACAGCACGGTGACAGCCGCGGCTGCCAGTTTAGAATCGACCAAGAGCGTGAGGAGCAGTCCAGCCCACGCCGTAGGGTTGAGGTATGGCGCCAGCGGCCAGTGAATGAGGGCTAGAATCTTCCCCACTAGTGTAACTACGAGGATAACAATGCCCAGCAGCGCAATCTTACCTTGACTCTCCACGATGCTGGGTCTGTTCTGGTAAACAAAGATAGCCATCCCGTAAACCATGAGGGCAACCAAAATCACAAGGCCCATCAAGGCGAGATAGTCAATCCCTGTCTTAATCAAACCAAGGTCCTGCAGCACGCTGATGTGCTCTTCGCGCACCACATCTCCCTTCCGGAGGATAATCTCACCGCGTACGATGGTGACCGGCTCCACTTCAGCCATCGCTTGTTCCTTGGCCTGGTTGGCTTTGTTCGTGTCAATCACAAGATTCGGCTGAATCAGCTGCCGGCCCAACAGAATGGCCGTATGCTCCAACTGCGGGTCCATCTTGCGCGCGCTGATACGCAGCTCATACTGGTCCCAAGCGTCCCGCAACCCATCTTCACTGATTTCTTCATTCATCTGGGCAAGGATAGCGTCCGTCACGTTCTGAGCGAAAACATCAAACTCTGCCAGACTGAGTTCTGCAATGTGGCCAAGGTTCGCCGGCGGAAGGTCAATGCCGTAATCGCGAATCAGGCGGCGATCAACCTCAGTCACTGACAGGGCCTCACTGCCTTCTTGTCCCTCTCCTGCTTCCCCTGGTATACTCGCTCGCAGCAGATTGAGGATGGCGGTGATATTCTCCTCAACCTTGACCACGGTGGCATGGTTTATGTCGTAGAAATCAGGGTTGTCATATGCGTCCAGCAAAGCCCGGCGTCCAGCCTCTTCCTTTAATCTTGCTGTTTCAGCACTGTTAATGGCGGTACGCGGGGCCTCTATGTCACGCCGGGCAACCTGTCCAACCTCAACGGATACGCCAGTTGGCAGCAGGTCGATCATCAGTACCCCCAATAGGCCAACGAATACAACCAGACCCAGCAACCACTGCCGCACTGTGCCCCGGTGGAAAACAGTGCTCCATTGCTGCCAGAATCTGGTGCTGCTTTTTTGTCTGGCCACATCGATCCCCCTTTGGTGACTAACCCTTCTGTTCCTCGTAAGCCTGGTAAGCTTGGATAATCCGCTGCACGAGTGGGTGCCGCACTACATCGCTGTCATCGAAGTAGCAGAAGGCTATCCCAGGTACACGTTTGAGAATTTTCTGGACAGCGATCAAACCAGAGTACTTCCCGCGGGGCAGATCCACCTGGGTGATATCTCCTGTCACAATCGCCTTTGAGCCGAATCCTAGGCGTGTTAAAAACATCTTCATCTGTTCCGTTGTGGCGTTTTGCGCCTCGTCTAAGATTATGAAAGAGTCATCAAGAGTGCGACCCCGCATATAGGCAAGGGGAGCCACTTCTACTATCCCTTTTTCGCGATACTTCAGGAAAGTCTCTTGACCGAGAACGTCGTAGAGGGCGTCGTACAAAGGCCTAAGGTAGGGGTCCACCTTGTCCTGCAGATCACCAGGCAAAAACCCTAGGTGTTCTCCTGCTTCTACCGCCGGCCGGGTTAGAACAATCCGTTCCACATCTTTGCGCTTTAGGGCGGCAATGGCTACCGCCATAGCTAAGTAAGTTTTTCCGGTTCCCGCAGGCCCGATCCCGAACACAATATCATTGGCGGCAATCGCTTCAATATAGCGGCGTTGACCCGCTGTCTTAGCCCGAATCTGCTTCCCGCGGTGGGTCGTCACCACAGTCTCTTGCCCAATCTCCTGCAGAGTGGTCTTCTCACCCGCTTCTGCCAGCTTTATCGCGTAATGCACATCGTGGCCTGTCAGGTTGGGTCCAAGCGAGGCGATGTTGCGCAGTACCCAGGCTGCTTTAGATACTTCCGCACTATCCCCGGAAATGGCGAGCTCCAGCCCACGGGGGACGATGCGCACATTCAGAGCCGATTCAATCAAACGCAAATGGGCATCGTGCTTGCCGCTCACGATCTGAGCCTGTTCGTTATCCTGTAGGTAAAAGGTTTCTGTCAATACTGTGCTAGCCCTCCCAGATTTGTCGTCTGCAATTATTATAAGCAAATCGGGTGAGAGATGCAAACCATCAGTTCTCCCTGAACTCACCAATATTCTGCTCCACCAGGACCGCGAGAATGACCCGCAGCGCTTCCGCATCGGGAACCTCGACAGCAGCAGTTCGGACCTGTGCGACCTTGCCGCGTTCCACCCCTTGTTCCTCGAGTTTGCTCCATGCTTCCTCCAGCGCGAGCTCCTCCACACTGGCCCGGGGCAGCAAGCGCTTCTCATATTGAACTTCAATGAACTTGCGCTGCGTAAATTGCACGGGCAATTCGTGATTGCCGAACTTGAGCTGCCAGATACGGACTTCGGTACGGTAAGCAGAGAAAGGACTGTTCAGGCCGAGGGGGATCGTGTATTTGCCCAGCTTTAGCAGCATTTGGCTGTGGACCTCACCTGTGTCCCACTGATAGCTTTCATAAAGGGGAACCTCCGCAAAAGACTCCCGCCAGGTGCGGGCCCAGACTGCCCCTTGTGCTCGTCCCTGCTGCTTCCGGCCCCACCGATCATAGTAGGTGCCCGAGATCAATACGTCCCCGGGATGGACTTCATCGCCAGGATGTACCAGAGCAGTGCCCCGTGCCACGAACACATCGGTCACCACTCCACCAAACAGTGCGACAATGTCGCCCACCAGACTTGGGTCGTACTCGGCAGGCTGCCGTTCCACCACTTCGATGACGGCGCGCGTCCCCTCGACGCGGATATCTGCCCAGGCCAGAGACGGAAATTGACTCATAAGAGCCGCCTCCAAGGCCGCTTCGTTCAAAGCCCTTCTAGGTAGACCGCTGAAGAGGCCGTGGGCAACGGCTGCGTTGAGAATTTCATCTGCACGAATCCGATCACTACCTGTAACCTCGATAAACCATACAAAAGACGAGAGATACAAAATGCCTAAGCTCACCACCAGCAGCCCAACGATGAAAAACAGCCGCTTTCTGAGCCGGTTGAGGACAAAGGGCAGCCCCTGCCGCTCGAAGATGGCTGCCCCCACTCCATATGTACGCAGGATAGGACGGAGGCGACGAAAGTGCCGCACTGACAAGCGGGTTATGACAATATCAGTTGTGAGGCGCTCTATTCCCCAGCAAGGAATACCATCTTGTGCTGCCGCATTGAGCGCCCGCTCTACGTACGGCCCTCTAAACCGCACGACTAAATAGCCCACCAGCCATGTCCACAGCTTCGCGGTCATCGCCACACCCCACTCTCCCTCACTGCAGTTCCACGCCGGTGATCCTGCCACCCACCTTGATCTCATCGCTGGAAAGGTAGTGAATCACAAGACCGGCCCCGCTCACGGCAATCACACCCTGGGGGGAGGCTACTCGGATAGCTGTAGTCGTGTATTCCACCAGCCCGCGGTGGTTGGAGATGGATATTTCCAGATTGCCCACGATCTTGATGAGTGCACTGTTAATCACAGCTTCTGGCGGCAAATCCATCAGTTGGGCAAACTGTTTCTTCAGATTGAGCTTCCTGGGCATGCGGCCACTCCCCCTCACCTAACACTATGCCGAACGTGCCTTGGGAATTACAGGACAAAAAAAGAGGCGGCTCTGCAAGTCCGCCTCTCTTCTGTCTCAGTTAGTCCAGCTTCCGCCCATTCTCAAAGTATACTGGCTTGCCAGTGCGGGCAGAGTCATAGATGGCTTCCAGAATCTCCGTGACAATCAAGGCCTGCTCTGGACGGACAACGGGATCTTTGTCTTCCAGGAGGCTCTCGATCCACAGCCGAGCCTCCCGATCACCAGGCGATTCAGCATCACCTTCATAGAAGTCGACACCGCCCACGCCAAGCTGCGGCTTCTTTGTGAAGAGCTTGCCGAACTCTTCGCCGTTGATGCGCAGGCCGTCTTCCATATCCGCGCCACCCTCGGTCCCGCACAGGATAGTACGGCCTTCACCGACCTCCAACGAGTTCAACGCCCAGCTGGATTCCAGATAGATCGTGGCGCCGTCTTCCATTACGATAAACCCGAACGCCGAGTCCTCAACTTCGAATTTTCTGGGATCCCACGGGCCCCAAGCGTTCGCCGCGTTTTCGCGCTTACCAAGTTTATGGTAAGTTGTCCCTACTGCATACTTGGGACGGTAGTTGTCCATCATCCACAGCGTCAGATCCAACGCGTGAGTGCCGATATCAATTAGTGGGCCCCCGCCCTGCTTCTCTTTATCAAGAAACACGCCCCAGGTAGGAACAGCCCTTCTGCGAATAGCCCGTGCCTTAGCCATGTAGATTTCACCCAAATCGCCGCGCCGGCAGGCTGCATACAAGTACTCGCTGTCAGGACGGAAGCGGTTCTGGTAACCGATGGTCAGCTTCTTGCCTGTTCGCTGCGCGGCCTCTACCATGAGGCGGGCTTCCTTGGCAGTCTTGGCCATGGGCTTTTCGCACATCACATGCTTACCCGCCTCCAGGGCAGCAACTGTGATTTCCGCGTGTGAACTGTTGGGCGTGCACACGTGCACTACATCGATAGTCTCATCCTTGAGGAGTTCGCGATAATCTGTGTAGGTCTTGGCTTCGGCCGTCCCGTATTGCTTGGCTGCGCGGACAGCCCGTTCTTCTATAGTGTCGCAAAACGCTACCATTTCCACCGTGTCCAATTTGGCTAAGCCGGGCATATGCTTGCCGTTTGCGATCCCACCGCAGCCAATGATGCCTACCTTTAGCTTCTTTTGTGCCATTCCCACAATCCCTCCATAGTATTTTTCCTCTATCATAACACTTCAATTATAAAGGATCATTCTTCCAGGTGCAAGCAGGAGGCCGCACTTACCTAGCCGGCCAAGGCCTTTTCGCCCGCGGCTCGCGCAGCACTTCGCTCATGATGATCGCCTGCATCAAATCCCGCTTCGTAACCCGAAGTCTGCTCGAGGCCTGCCGCCCTTCTGGAACGTGCTTGCTGATAGGCCGGTGTTCGTCGAAGCTGCTCAGATCATCTTCTTCAAAGCGGCGGTCCGCATCTAGATCCAGAAGTGTTTTCCTTGGCTCTAATCCAGGTGGTTCTGGCTCCTGAGGCGGCCATCCAGGATCGACGCTCGGACTCGGCAGAGGGCGCTGCTGCGAACCAAGACTCTTTAGAACAGCACCAACCACAGCCAGGATAATGTAGACTATGATCCCAATTGGAACTGCAAACTCCACTTCATCACCTACTTCCGAGGCTCAGTCTGAGGTGGCATTTCCTGACCGTCGTCATCCCCGATCCGTTCCCGCATCTTGGTATCAGCGAGAATATTCTGCATGTGGTAGTAATCCATTACCCCCAGTTTGCCTTCCTTCAAGGCAGCGGCAAGTGCCAATGGGATCTGAGCTTCAGCCTCCACCACGCGCGCCCGCATTTCCTCAACGCGTGCCCGCATTTCCTGTTCCCGAGCTTGGGCTGCGAATCGCCGCTCTGCTGCTTTGGCCATGGCGATGCTTTTATCAGCTTCGGCCTGATCGATCTGGAGAGTGGCGCCAATATTGCGACCCACGTCCACATCGGCAATGTCAATGGATAGGATTTCAAACGCAGTGCCGGCATCCAGTCCCTTCTGAAGCACGGTGCGGGAAATGGCATCGGGGTTTTCGAGAATTTCCTCATGTGATTCGCCTGAACCAACTGTGGTCACGATACCCTCACCGACACGAGCGATAATGGTAGCCTCGCCTGCTCCACCTACCAAGCGGTCGATGTTCGCCCGCACAGTCACCCGGGCCTTGACTTTCAGTTCAATGCCATTCTTGGCAACCGCCGAGATAACTGGGGTTTCGATCACCTTGGGATTGACGCTCATCTGAACGGCTTCCAGCACATTCCTACCAGCTAAGTCAATGGCAGCCGCCCGCTCAAAAGTGAGCTCAATGTCGGCTCGCTGTGCAGCAATCAAGGCATCAACCACATTGTCCACATTGCCTCCCGCCAGATAGTGGGCCTCCAGCTTATCGATTGTGGTCTCCACCCCCGCCTTCTGAGCCTTAATAAACGGCAGAATGATGCGAGCCGGGGGTACCCTTCTCAGGCGCATCCCCACGAGAGTCATGATTCCGACGTTCACGCCAGCTGCAATCGCCGAAATCCACAATCCCACGGGCACAAACGTAAAGAACATCCACAGCAGAAGAATGATAATCAACAGGGGTATTGCCGTCACGAAGATGCCTTCCATGCGCTTACCTCCTTAGTCTTGCGGTTCACCGCAAATTTCTCGAACTACTACCCGGGTTCCTTCCACCTTTATCACTTTGATGGGCTTATTGGGGTCCATGTATCCCCCGTCAGACACCACATCATACCTTTCCCCGTCAATCATGGCTGTTCCTGCCGGGCGCAGAGGTGTAAGAGTGGTGCCTTCCTTGCCCAGAAGGTGTTGAAAGTCGCGGGGTCCTTGGTAACCTAGACTCTGCTCTTCACGGTGGGACAGCACGAGTTTCCTGAACAGGCGGGAGTGAAGGATGCGGTTCCACAGCAGAACAACAGCCAAGATACTCGCGGCTAAGGCAACCGTCAAACCTACTAGGCCGGCCTGCAGGCTGCCAAACGCCATGATAATCCCTGCTGCTACACCTACAAATCCCAATAGGCCCACGAGGCCAAACCCGGGCAGGACGAACGTCTCAATCATGAGCAGAATAAGCCCCAGGACGAAGAGGCCAATGGCCTCAATCCCCACTAATCCGGCCAAATAGCGCCCGCCAAAGAATAAGATCAGGCAGATTAGGCCGCTTGTGCCCGGCACTCCCCAGCCGGGAGTAGTGATCTCAAAAATCAAACCCAAGAAACCTAACGTAAGCAGAAGTGAACTCACGACTGAGTTTGTTACAAATCTGGCCAAGTGTTCAGCCCAACCCAAGGTGAGCTGCTCAACGCGCGCTCCGGCATACCCGAAGTGACCCAGTGCTTCGTTCCGGGAGGCTGCGATAGCATCGGCATAGCCTTCTTCCAGCGCATTTTGAGCTGACAAAGTCAGAATCTTCCCTTCAGGGGCCAGGTCCTCCACCACCACATCAGCATCCACCATGGCTGCCGCGATGCGCGGATTTCTGCCGGTTCGCTCTGCAGTGGCCTCAAATTCGGCCCGTACTGCTGATACAGTCTTTTCCTCTGCTGGACGAGGTTCAGCAGCCCCAATACTGCTGCCAGGCGCCATCACGATTTCTGGTGCTGCGAGGGCGATCAAAGCCCCAGCTGACCATGCCCGATCCGTAATATAGCTCATTACCGGCACCTTAGCGCGGACTACCGCATCACGGATCTCCGCAGCCGCGGCAATCAATCCCCCAAAGGTGTTGATCTCCAACAAAACAGCGGCACCTGCACGCTCAGCGCTGGTCAAGCCGCGGCGTACGAAGGCTGCCAGGCCAAAATCGATCTCCCCCGTAACTGGAATCACGTAGACCAACTGCGGGTTCTCTCCTTGCTGGCTTACGGCACCGAGTGCCGCTCCAGTTGGCCACATCAACAGCACAGCTAGTAGTAGAACAATTGACTTGCGCATGGCTCACCAACTTTCTGTTCTAAAAAAGGGCTCGATATCTTGTACGACATCAAGCCCTTTCTATATACTACCTAGCGATATTTCCTCTTGCGGGCCGCTTCGGATTTCTTTTTCCGCCTTACACTAGGCTTCTCGTAGTGCTCGCGTTTTCTCAACTCCGTTAGAACACCAGACATCCGAATCTGCTTCTTAAAACGGCGTAAAGCATTATCGAGGGACTCGTTTTTTCCAACTTTGACTTCTGCCACCAGTATCCCTCCTTCCAATGCCGACCACCAGTGCCGCAAATCAAGAACAACACGGTTTCCGCATGATATCCTCGTTTATTATAAACGATATCCAACAGG
>FZPS01000182.1_pt136 | contig 12851 bp, 13 predicted proteins | sample 1817821 | NCBI WGS metagenome assembly FZPS01 (sample SAMEA104158645, study PRJEB21678) | metagenome | place: Germany | collected 2015-04-21 | reverse complement strand
ATCTTCCTTCCGTGTTCCACAAACAGCCTCTTCGATCCATTGACAAACTTTATTTAATATTGTAAAATTTTCTAAAGTTTAGAAAATTTTACAAAGGTGAAAAATGGCTAAACTGAAAGAAATAGCTGAAAAAGCCAACGTTTCGGTTGCCACAGTTTCCCACGTGATAAATGGCACTCGTCCGGTAAGCGATGCTCTCCGTAAAAGGGTTTTAGAAGCTATGGCGGAGCTGGGGGTGGAGGTGCATATTTCTCCCCCTAAAAGAGACTCATCACGCCTCATTGCAATGGTTATAGACGATATCTTCAATCCCTTTTTTACCGAAGTTTTTGCTGCAGCAGAGAGCACTGCTCGCACCATGGGTTATCATCTTCTTCTTCTACCTATAGAAAAAGATTATGATGCTTTTTATCTTCAGGATTTGAAAGATAAGAAAGTTGATGGTTTTATATTGGCTACTCGCCTGAGCTTGTCTCGCCTTAAAGAATTTTTTTCTGCCCAGGTTCCTCTGGTTTTTTTAGGGGGAGTTTTGGATAGCCCTTTTTCTCGTAGTATTCTTTTCCCTGATGAAGAGGGAGCTTATCTTGCTACTCGTCATTTGGTGGATTTAGGCCATTCTCGGATTCTCTGTGTAGGTGGCTCTTCTAAGAGCTCTCTTTTTCATAATCGTTTTCAGGGTTATAAAAGGGCTTTGAAGGAAAAACAAATTCCTGTAGACCCGCAATTAATGGTAGAGATTACCCCTACTTTTGAAGAAGCTCGCCAGTTGGGATTAAAATATCTTTCTTCTGAAAATCAAATAAGCGCTGTCTTTGCTCATAATGACCCGACTGCTTGTGGGATCATGGCTGCTGCTCAAGAACTGGGTATGAAAATTCCGGAGGATTTATCAGTGGTAGGTTTTGATAATACTTTTTTTTCTCGATTAACCTGTCCTCCTTTAACCTCGGTAGAAATTCCTAAAAAGTTAATTGGTAAGCGGTCAGTGGAGTTATTAATCCGTCTAATGCATAACAATGGAGTAGAGTCCTATGTAATTGAAGAGGTGAAGTTGGTAGAGAGGAAGTCTACTGCGTTTTTTTCGGAAAAATAATGGGGGAGGTGTGAAAGTTGGATAAAAAAGCGAAGGTGACGGTAATTGGAGCAGGAAGTGCAGCTTTTGGTCTGTCAACTTTAGTAGGAATACTGCGTCACCCCGATTTGCAAGGAGTGGAACTGTTTTTGCATGACATTGATGAAAATGGTTTAGAAAAAATCAGAAAATTGGCAGAGAAAATGAATGAGGCCTGGGGTTCGGGGGTTAAAATTAACAGCTCTGTAGAGAGGGGAAAAGCTCTGGAAGGTGCAGATTTTGTAATTCTCTCCATTGCCATTGACCGGGAAAAATGTTGGAAGTTAGATCGAGATATTGCTCTTCGCTATGGCATTAACCATTATGCTGAAAATGGAGGGCCGGGTGCTTTTGCTCACACAGCTCGCAATTTATCGGCTATTATGCCCATTCTTCAGGATATGGAAAAATATTGTCCTGAGGCCTGGCTTTTGAACTTTACTAACCCGGTTCCCAGGATCTGTACCGCGGCTAACCTGTATTCCAGTATAAAGACCATCGGTATCTGTCACCAGATTAATTTTGGTTATTTTATCCTAGCTGCTCTTTTTGCCGATGAGTTAGATTTGCGCCTCCCTCGAGACTTTAACTTTAGGTGGAATGACCGATCTATGTCTCTTTTTCAAGTTATGAGTAAAAAGGCCAGAGAGAAGTTCATCATCCGGGCCTGGGGACTTAATCATTTTACCTGGATGATAAATGTAACAGAAAAAGGAACAGGGAGGGATCTGTATCCCGAAATTGAAAGAAGAATGGAAACTATTTCTCCCTCTTTCGAGCCTTTGACTCAGGAAGTTTTCCGGGTTTTTGGTCTTTTACCGGTTCCCGGAGATTGTCATCTCTGTGAGTATCTTCCCTACACTCACAATGTGAGTCGCAAAACCTGGGAAAGATATGATATCCAGATGTACGATTTTGAGTGGGCTGAAAAAGGAAGACAAAAGATGTGGGAAAAAATCGAGAGAGCAGTAGAAGGGAAAGAGCCGCTGGAAGGATGGAAGGAAGTAGAAACAGAAAGAGGAGAATTCATTATTGCCGGAATATTAAAAAACCTCAATTCTTATGAAGAAGCGGTAAATATCCCTAACCAGGGATATATAGTCAATCTGCCAGATGAGGTAATAGTGGAAGTTCCGGCAATTTTAGGTAGCGAAGGCCTGATAGGGTTAGGAGGATGTGAACTTCCCGAACCCATTGCTGAACTGTGCAGGAGACAGGCTCTTATAAATGAATTAGTGGTGAGAGCTATTGTAGAAGAAGACCGAAAATTAGCCCAGGAGGCTTTTGCCATAGACCCCATGATCGATGACCTTGAAGTAGCGAAAGAGCTTTTGGATGATTATCTGGAAGCCTTTGATTCCTATTTGAGTTTTAAGTTATAGGAGGTGATGTAGAGAGGTTTTAGTAAAGAAGTAAAGCCAGTGAAGGATAGCTTGGTGGTGGTTTAGTGGTAAGTAACCTTTAGCATGGTTGATTTCTAAAAGGGAGGAAAAAAGATGAAAAAAGCAGTCTGGTTGGTGGTCGTGGCTGTTTTGTTAGTTGGTGTAGTTGGTGTGGGCTTTGCGCAAGTTTTACCGGAGATTCCCAGGACTGAGACTCTCATCGTTGATAACTTGCATGGACGTGTAGGAAACCCCGGCAATTTTAATGTATGGATACCAGGATCATTAGCAGGTCATGGTCTTCAACAAATGTTGATGGATGCTTTATGGTATGTAGATCCCCAGACAGGTGAATGGATTAATGCTTTGGCTGCAGAAGAGCCAGAATATAACGAAGATTTCACTAAAATGACCATAAAAATCAGGGAAGGCATTTACTGGAGCGATGGCGTACCATTTACTGCTGATGATGTTGTATTTACTGTTAAAAATATTCAGAGTCATCCGGGAATGGGCTCTCAACCTCAGCTTCAAGAGTATGTGAAAGACATTTATAAAGCAGATGACTACACAGTAGAAATGGAACTTACCAAATCGTATCCCAGGATGCATAACATATTTACTTCTCTGGTTTACGGAGCTCTTTTTATGCAGCCCAAACACATATGGGAAGAAATTGAGAATCCCTTGACCTTCGATTTCAACCCCCCTGTCTCATTGGGCCCGTATGTGCTTGATAGTTATGACTCTCAGGGGTACTGGTTCCTGTTTAAAAAACGTGATGACTGGGAAAGGACAAGTGTTGGGCAATTGTATGGAGAGCCAAAACCAAGCTATGTACTCTTCATCTACTACGGTACAGATGATAGAAAAGTGATGGCTCAAGCCAGGCATGAACTGGACATGATTTTTGATTTAACTCCTGAGGCATGGGAAGTTTTAAGAGAAAGAAATGAACACTCGGTTGTATGGTATCGGGATTTCCCATGGGCATGGATGGATGATGTAAACTCAAGAGGAATGTTCCTCAATAATGCCAGATATCCTTTTGACATTAAAGATGTAAGATGGGCGCTAACCCTGGCAACAAACATAGAAGAAATCATTATATCGGGATATGCAGGAATAGAGAGGGTATCACCTCTGCACTCCTGTCCCACTCAATATTTCACGGAAATTTACTTTAAACCATTAGAGCCGTGGCTCGAGGATTTCACCATAGATGGTGACTATAAACCATATGATACAGAAGTAGCTTATAGAATTGCAGAGTGGGCTGAAGAGCAATATAACATAGAAGTAGAAGATCCTGAAGCTGTCTGGGGAATCGGTTGGTGGAAATACGATCCTCAAAAAGCAGAAGATTTACTTTTGAAAAATGGATTCTCTAAGGATCAAAACGGAAAATGGCTATTACCTGATGGTACTCCCTGGAACATAAGTATAATAGCTCCTGCCGATTTTGAAATAGATGCCACCAGACTTGCCTTTGCAGTTGCAGATCAATGGAGAAAATTTGGAATTGAGGTAAATGTTGAAACTTTAGAAGCAGGTCCATTATGGTCCAGGCAGGCCATAGGAGATTATGATGCGGGATCTTTCTGGGGTGGGATGTTAGCCTCTTCTGGTATCCCAGATATATGGACATTTATAAATGGTTTTAAATCCGATTTCCTGGAGCCCTTAGGAACTCCTGTTACTACCGCAAATAATTATCGATGGAAAGTTCCCGAGAGAGTAGACGAAATAATAGATGAAATGGGCGCTCTATATCCTGGTGATCCTAAAATAATAGAGCTGGCGAAGGAATTTTATAAACTCGCTGTAGAAGAGATGCCCACTATTCCTATGGTAATTAACAAAAAATTCAACGCTAACGATAATTACTACTGGACAAATTACCCCAGTGCTGATAGTCCCTATATGGCACCAGTTAGTTGGTGGGCTGAATTCAAATTCATGTTTCCCAGGATTGAGCCTACCGGAAGAGAATAAGTTCTTCTAATCCAGAGCTGATTGAGCCCGCTCATTTGAGCGGGCTCAACTTAGAAATGGGGATTCTAAATTTAAGGGTAAAATCTATAAACTGAGAAATTTTTAACGGGATTTTTTGATAAAGCACGGTGTATATAGCTCATGCGAAGAAGATAATGCCGGGAAGTTTAAGATCAAGTGGGAATGGGTATAAAGTTAATTATAATAACGCTCTTAAAGCAGGTTGCATAGCTCCCAAAAATAGCGTTATTAAAAAAGTGGAGGGAAAAATTTTGTGAATGCCTTAAAAACTTATATTATTCCTCGCTTAATTCAGTACGTAGTGGTTATTTTTATTGGGATAACCATAACTTTTATAATTCCCAGATTAACTCCTATAGACCCTGTACAAACCGCTATTAACCGTCTGACCTCATACGGGGGAATATATATGGAACCGGAGATAGTTGAAAGTCTGCAAAATACTTTGAAAGAGCTATACGGACTGGAAGGAAGTCTGCTGGAACAATATTTTGCCTTTTGGAAACATCTCTTTACTCTGGACTTCGGACCATCTTTATCCATGTTTCCAACTCCGGTCATAGAAATTATTGCAAATTCTCTTCCCTGGACTGTTTTTTTGCTTTTAACTACTTTGTTAATATCCTGGATAATTGGAAATATCCTTGGAGGATTGGCGGGATATTTTAAGGACGAAAAATGGTCTAACGTGTTAGCTATCATAGCTATGAGCATATACCCCATTCCGTATTATGTTATGGCATTGATTTTAGTAATTTTGTTTGTATATATATTTCCAGTGTTTCCAATGATGGGAGGCTATAGTATAGGAATACAACCCTCTCTGAGCTGGGCTTTCATCGTAGATGTTTTAAGGCATAGCATATTGCCTGCTATTTCTCTCATAATCATTGGAATTGGCTGGTGGTTTTTAAGTATGAGGTCGATGACCTCCAATGTGGTAGCTGAAGATTATGTTACCTATATAGAATTTGCAGGCCTGCCCAGACATAAGGTGCTGTTCAGTTATGTCATGAGAAACGCCATACTTCCCCAGGTAACTGCTTTGGCTCTACAAATAGGAGGTATATTTAATGGAGCGGTTATAACTGAGGTAGCTTTTTCTTATCCGGGGGTGGGGTTATTATTAAAAAATGCCATTACTAACGGAGACTTTAATTTGATGATGGGGATTGCGGTTTTTTCAATAATAGCTATAGCTACTGCTTCCTTGGTTATAGATTTATTGTATCCTTTGTTTGATCCAAGAATAAGATACAGATAAGGTGATGAGATGTTTGTTATCTTAAAAGATCTCCTTAAACGAGATAAAAAATTTCTTTTTGGTTTTATCGTGGTATGTATTTTGGTTTTTTTAGCTATATTATCGATTTTTTCTCCCTATGATCCCCGAAGCTGGAGTGTGGTTCCCAAGGACAGGCCTCCCAGTTTTCAATATATTTTAGGAACCAACTCGATGGGGCAAGATATATTTTGGAACACCACTCATGCGTTGAAAAATTCTTTCGTATTGGGAATAACCACCGCGGTTGTGGCTACTATTATCGGTACTATTGTGGGCCTGATAGCAGGGTATAGAGGGGGAACACTGGACAAAGTTTTAATGTCTATAAATGATAGTTTCATAGTTTTACCGTCTTTGCCAATTCTTGTCTCTTTCTCTCTTTCTCTTTAAGGGGAAAAATGACCATGTTTGTTCTAGGATTGACGCTTTCCGTATTCTCATGGCCCTGGGGAGGCAAACAAGTCCGGGCACAAGTCTTAAGTTTAAGAGAGAGAGAATTTACTTACACATCTGTTTTTTCGGGAATGAATATGTGGAAGGTAGTTTTTCGAGAACACTTGCCTTTTGTTATTCCGTGGGTTATCGCAAATTTTATAAATACGATACTATGGGCGCTGGGAATGGAAATTACTTTGTCAGTGCTTGGCTTAACAAGTTTGGAAACTCCTACAATTGGAACCACAATTCACTGGGCTATGCAATATCAAGCCATCTTTAGAGGAATATGGTGGTGGTTGCTTACCCCTATAATTCTTTGTGTCTTGCTTTTTGTTGCTTTGTATATGCTTTCCGTGAGTATAAGTGAGTTTTTGGATCCGAGGACCCGGTTGCAAAGAATAAAGATGGGAGGTTAATTATAGATGTCGCTTCTGGAAGTGGAAAATCTCTCTGCTTATTACATCACCCATGCTTATGGGGTACAAAGAGATGTCCGAGCAGTAGATAATATTACATTCTCAATGGAAGAAAATGAAATTGTGGGGTTAGCAGGGGAGTCGGGCTGCGGGAAAAGTACTTTAATCAAAGTACTTTTAGCTATAATAAAACCTCCTCTCCGGGTTTTGAGCGGTCAAGTTAACTATTCTTACGACGGTAAAAAATTCAACCTCCTGACATTAGAGAGAGAACAACTAAGAAAGGTCCAGTGGGAAGATATATCTTATATTCCCCAAGGCTCTATGAGCACTCTGAACCCGGTGAGGAAAATTAGAAAAACTTTTGAGGATGTTATAAAAGCTCATAAAAAGAGTGAAAGTAGAGAGGAATATGAAAGACTTATGGAAGAGCATATAAAATACCTGGGCCTTCCTTTAGAAGTTTTAGATTCCTATCCCCACCAACTTTCTGGAGGTATGAGACAAAGAACTACAATAGCTCTGGCAACTATTCTGAAGCCTAAAATAATATTTGCTGACGAACCTACCACAGCTTTGGATGTTGTGGTTCAAAGAGGAGTAATACAGATGCTTAAGCAATTACATGAAGAACAAAAAAATACGATGCTGATAGTAACTCATGATATGGCGGTACATGCTAATGTGGCAGAAAAGATAGCGATTATGTATGCGGGAAAAATAGTGGAAATAGCTGAGAAAAAAGAGTTATTCACCGCTCCGAAACACCCTTACTCTCAATTTTTAATACAGTCTTTACCCAGGATTGGAGATAAGAGGCGAAGGACCAGTGCTCCCGGGAACCCCCCATCTTTAGCTGATCCTCCACCTGGATGTCGATTCCATCCCCGATGCCCTTATGTGAAAGACGTATGTAAGAGGCATATACCTAAGCTCATAGAGTATGAGGAATCTCATAATATAGCTTGTTTCTTATACTCCTCTGAAATAGAGGAAGGTGAGGAAATTGTCCAGGAAATTATTAGAAGTTAAAAGTGTTGTAAAAATCTTTCATATAGGTGGAAGATTTTTAGGGACTAAATTAAAGGCAGTTAATAATGTGAGTTTTGATATAGATTCCGAAAAACCTGAAATATTAACTTTTGCAGGGGAAACAGGTAGTGGAAAGACAACGCTGGCCAGGATGATTCTGGGGCTGGAACAACCAACTTCGGGAGAAATAACATACAAGGGGAAAAACGTCAGCCATATCCAGAAAAGAGAAGAATTACTAGAATACATGAAAGAAGTTCAACCCATATTTCAAAACCCCTTCGAAACTTTTAATCCCCTGAGAAAAGTAGATTCTTATCTTTTCGAAACAGCGGGAAATTACAATTTGGCAAAAACTAAGGGAGAAAAAGCGAAATTAGTTGAGGAAGCCTTAAAATCGGTGGGACTGACTTTAAATGAGGTGCAGGGTAGATACCCTAATGAATTGTCAGGAGGACAGCTACAAAGAACATCGGTAGCGAGAGCCTTAATAACAAGGCCTTCTCTGCTAATAGCTGATGAGCCCGTTTCTATGGTTGATGCCTCTTTGCGAATGTCTATAGTCAACTTATTCAGTGACCTGAAAGAAGAATACAACGTTACTGTTTTATACATAACCCATGACCTTGCCACTGCATACTATATAAGTGATAGGATTGCGATAATGTTGAGAGGGGATGTAGTAGAGTTTGGAAATATCGACAAAGTTATGCTTTCTCCACTTCACCCTTACACCCAAATATTGTTAAAATCGGTTCCCCAACCAGATCCCGAGGGAACGTGGAAAGAAGATATAAAACTATCTTCTCTTGAAGTAAAAGAGTTTTCAAGGTTGGGCTGCAAATTCTACGAAAGGTGCCCTTCGGCTATGAAAATCTGCGAAGAGGTTGAACCGCTGAGTGTTTTTAGAGACGGAAGAGAGGTAAAGTGTCATCTATATTCTGAGGAATTGAAAAAGGAAGAAGAAACATTACCTGGAAGTTTTTGATTCCTATTTGAGTTTTAAGTTATAGGAGGTGATGCGGGGAGGTGTGGCTAAAAGAGAAAGAACTGATAAGGTAATTCAGGTAGTAATCGGTGATAAGGTAATTGGTATGATTAATTTCTAAAGAGGGGGTAATAAAAATGAGATTGAATAGATACCTTGTTGCGGTATGCAATTTGATTATTGCCATATTTTTAATTGGTGGTCTGGCGATGGCTCAGGAAAAAGTGGTGATTACTGTTGCTGCTGGAGCAGTAGGCCAGGAATTGGAACTTACCAGAGAAGCAGCTCAACGGTATATGGAAGCCCACCCCGATGTGGAAGTGCGAGTAATCGACACTCCTGATTTGGCAACTGACCGCTATGGACTGTATCTTCAGTTCTTCGAAGCCCGTAGCTCGGACATTGATGTCTATCAAATAGATGTAATCTGGCCGGGAGACCTGGCTGAGCATCTCTTAGATCTCTACGAATTCGGAGCAAAAGAAATTGCCGATGAGCACTTCCCGGCTATTATCGAGAATAACACCGTTGACGGTCGGCTGGTGGGAATACCCTGGTTTACCGATGCTGGCCTTCTTTATTATCGAACTGACCTTCTGGAAAAGTACGGATTAGAAGTGCCCAAAACCTGGGCCGAGTTTGAGGAAGTTGCTCGAATTATCCAGGAAGGTGAACGAGCAGAAGGCAATGAAGATTTCTGGGGGTTTGTCTGGCAGGGTAATGCTTATGAAGGTCTTACCTGTAATGCTCTGGAATGGATTTGTAGCAATGGTGGTGGCACCATAATCAGTCCGGATGGCGTAATTACCATTAACAACCCCAATGCCATAGAAGCTATCGAGATGGCCGCACGCTGGGTAGGCACTATTAGTCCTGCAGGAGTAACCGGTTTTGCCGAAGAAGATGCCCGGAGCCTTTTCCAGTCTGGTAACGCTGCTTTTATGCGCAATTGGCCTTACGCTTACGCTTTAGGGCAATCCGAAGAAAGTGTAATTGCCGGTAAGTTTGATGTTGCTTCTCTACCTGCTGGGCGATCTGGCCATGGTGCCGCAACATTAGGTGGCTGGCAGTTAGCGGTGAGTAAATATAGCAACAATCCGGAGATAGCTGCTGATGTGGCTCTGTTTATGGCTTCTCCCGAAGAACAGAAAATTCGAGCTATTAAAGGTTCTTTTACTCCTACTATTATGACCCTTTACGAAGATCCTGAAGTTCTAGAATCCGCTCCTTTCTTTGGCACTCTTTACGATGTATTAATCAACGCTGTGGCTCGTCCTTCCACAGTAACTGCTCCCAACTACAACGAAGTATCTACTCTCTTCTTCCGGGCCGTGCACTCGGTTCTTACCGGGGCTAAAGATGCAACCACTGCTCTTGAAGAACTGGAACTGGAACTTCAAGCGCTCACCGGTTTTGAAATCGGAGAACCATAAAATACCAAAAGCTCCAGCCCTTGTAACGGGCTGGAGCTTTTTTATCTGATTTTACGCTGACCGATGTAGGGGAAATAAAAGGAGAGGAGGTGGAATTCGGTTGCTTTTTTTCCGCGGTCAGTTTGGTTTTTCATAAAACCAGGCTAAAGGCCTTGCTGGTAACCGGAGAAAGCTATGATGTTTAAAAAAAATGCCAGCTCAAAATTGCTACAGCGGGAACAAAGACTGGCATACCTTTTATTGTTACCCACTTTTGTGGTATTGATCGTGGTTGCTCTATACCCCCTGGGGCTGGTTTTTGTGACCAGTTTTACCGACCGTACCTTTGCTAGCCCACGTGAGCCAAATTACGTGGGATTAAATAATTATACTCAGCTACTGGGTATGACCATCCGTGAACTTCCCCCCTTAATTGATGAAGAAACTGGTCTTCAGGTTGTAGATCCGAAAACTGGAGGACCACTGTATGAACGTCCACTGCGCGTTCTTCCCCGAGAGCCACGTCGATACCGGGAAGTAACCCAGTTTTCGCTCTTTGGCAAACGCTATGTTCTGGGGGCTACTGATCCTGATTTTATCAAAGCGGTATGGGATACTCTGGTCTTCACTGTAGTGTCAGTTCTTCTGGAAACCATTCTGGGACTGGGTATTGCACTGGTTGTAAATAGTCCTTTTAAAGGACGAGGTGTGATACGGGCAGCAATGCTGGTTCCCTGGGCGGTGATTACCGTTGTTTCAGCCCGGATGTGGCAGTGGATGCTTGCTCCCACTCGGGTAGGTGTAATTAATGTGATTTTTCAGATGTTAGGATTAGGAGATGGGAACATTGCCTTTCTTACTCAACCAGAATGGCAACTTCCATCGATCATTATGGTGGACGTATGGAAAACCACTCCCTTCATGGCTTTGCTTCTTTTAGCTGGGTTACAGCTGATTCCTGACGAGCTGTATGAAGCTGCCCGAGTGGATGGGGCAGGTCCTATGCGTCAGTTCATTTCCATCACCATGCCGCTTTTGAGGCCCACTATGGCGGTAGCTCTGGTGTTCCGCACCCTTGACGCTTTACGAGTGTTTGATGTATTCCAGGTGATGTTAGCTCAGAGTCGCTATTCGATGGCCAGCTATAATTACTATCAGTTAATTGGAAACCGAGCGATGGGAAAGGCTTCCGCGATCGGGGTAATTATATTCATCTTCATTTTTATTTTTGCTGTGCTGTACATCCGGATGCTGGGGGTGGAGACAGATTGAGTAAATCTATGACTAAATTAGTTAACCGAGTTGTTTTTTGGATAATCGTCGGGCTTATTATGCTGTACCTATTGTTTCCTTTTTACTGGGCAGTGAATTCTTCGTTGAAAAACGAGAATCAACTGATGATGACTCCAACTACATTTATTCCCCGTGACCCGGTAACGAAGGAGTTTTCTCCCACTCTGGATAATTACCGAGCAGTGTTTCAAAGTGACCAGTTTATCCGGGGTTTGCGTAACAGTGCTATTGTAGCCGGTGCTACTACCCTTTTGTCTTTAGCCATAGGTTCATTTGCTGCTTTTGCTCTCGGAAAGCTCCGCTTTAGAGGGAAATCCTCAGCACTCTATATAGTTCTTTCTATGACCATGTTTCCTCAGGTTACCATTTTACCTGGGCTATATGCAGTAATTACCGGCTTGGGCCTCACTGCTATTCCGGGGATGATTTTATCCTATCTGATTTTTACTCTTCCTTTTACTGTGTGGGTGCTTACCTCTTTTTTCCGGGAGCTTCCCATAGAACTCATGCAAGCAGCTCAAGTAGATGGCGCGACCCCTTTTCAGGCTTTCCGATTAATTCTCTTGCCCCTGACCGCGCCAGCTCTGGTAACAGCCGGTCTTTTGGCTTTTATAGCAGCTTGGAATGAATACTTGTTTGCTCTAACTTTTACCGCAATTGAACCGGCTTCTAGAACTGTTCCGGTGGCTATTGCTCTCTTTCCAGCGTTGGTTGCCCGTCAGGAGCCATTTGGAGAAATCATGGCTGCTGCTGTGGTGGTAACCATACCGATAGTTGTGTTGGTCTTAATCTTCCAGCGGCGAATTATTGCCGGGCTTACAGCAGGAGCCATAAAAGGGTAGAAAGAAGTCTAGATATTTTTCCACACAATTTGTTATAAAGCCCTCGTATGCTTGACAAATTGTTTTCAGAGAGATTAAATAAAAACTGGGCACTTTTCTCAAGTGGATGTAAAAGGCCGGTTTTATTTTACGAGAAGCAAGGGATTGGCAAAAATTTGTTCTATTTCTATCGAAAAAACATTGAATAAAGGTGATTGTTTCAAATCGATAGTGGTTATTTCGGCTCGTTACCAATCTAGCCGCCTTTCAGGCAAAACCTTACTACCTATAGATGGGGTTCCGATGGTGGTTAAAGTAATGCAACAAGTTCAAAAAAGTTGTAGGATACATAAAGTGATAGTAGCTACTGACCACCCTGATATTCTTCAAGCAGTGGAGTCTTTCGGGGGAGTGGCACAAATGACCTCATCTACTTGTGAATGTGGAACTGACCGAGTAGCCGAAGTAGCTAAAATGTATCCGGAATATGATTTAGTAATAAACGTTCAGGAAGATCAGGTGGAGTTTTCTCCTTCAGCATTGGATGACTTAGTTCTATCTTTGGAGCATGATTCTTTGGCTTCCATGGCTACCCCTATTCAATTGCTCCAGGATGAGGAGGCTTTTAATAACCCTAATGTGGTTAAAGTAGTTTGT
>FZPS01000068.1_pt80 | contig 12855 bp, 8 predicted proteins | sample 1817821 | NCBI WGS metagenome assembly FZPS01 (sample SAMEA104158645, study PRJEB21678) | metagenome | place: Germany | collected 2015-04-21 | reverse complement strand
GACCTCGTCCTTACCAAGGACGCGCTCTACCGACTGAGCCACGTCAGCAAAATGTGTTTTTGCTTTGTAATTTTTGCCTTCCATTCAGCCATATTTAACATTTGGCTTTTTAGCTAAGGTTGTTTTATAATACCTGTTTTTAAGCCTTTTGTTATTTATTATGGCTTTTTTACAGTTTGCTATTAGCTAGTATAACAACAATTAACATTTTGGCTTTAGCATGGTATTTCAATACCAGCTTAGGCGTAAGCAAACACTACAGGCTATATAATTATATTGTCAAATGGGTGCTTTGTCAATTGATTTATGGGATATCATTTACTTTTAGGTAAAATTATTGTACCATTAAATCAATAATTATATTTAGGAAAAGATGATGAAGCTTAATTTATTTCAAACAAACACCACGCAAGAAGCCAGCAAAAGAATAATAGCGAGGCTAAAAGAGTTAAAAGACGATAACGCTCAGCATTATTTTATTGTGCCTGACCGCTTTACTTTAAGCTTTGAAAGAGAAATTTGTCAAAAGGTGTTTGAAAAAGGATGTATTAATGTTGATGTTGTAAGCTTTACAAGGCTAGCTACTAAATTGCTTGGCGCCAAACTTAAAAAATGTCTATCAAAAGAAGGCACGGTTATTTTGCTAAACAAAGTTATAATGCAAAATAACGACAAGCTCATTTACTATAAAGACTTGGCAAGCTATTCATTTGCAAAAGAACTTTTTGCAGCAATAGCGTCTTTAAGAGATAGTAAAATTTCTTACCTTGATTTGCAACAGTCTTTGCCCAATCTTACAGGAGTTACAAAAGAAAAACTTACCGATATAGCTTTAATTTATTCCGCTTACACTAAAGCACTTGGAAAAAATTATGTTGATACTATTTCTAGAATAGATTATCTTATTGATAATGTTAAAAATTTGAGCGTTATACCATCTAGTCACATTTATATTTATGGCTTTAATATTTATAGCGCGCAACAATTAGCTCTTATAAAAGAATTCATAAAGCACGCAAAAAGCGTTAATATCGCTTATGCTTATGATAGCGGCGGCATAAATCACTACCTTTTTATTAAAAGGCAAATGGATGAGCTTGCAAGATTTTGCGCTCAAAGCGGCATTCCTTATAATGAAATTCAAAGTATAGAAAGGCTAAATCCGCCTTTTGCACAATTGCACAGAACGCTTTTTGGCTATGAAAAAGATGCTCTTAAGTTAGATATAGAAAGTCGTAACAAAGTTGTTTTTTATGTTGAAGACAATCCTTATGAAGAAATTCGGAGCGTAGCTAAAGAAATTAACTTTCTTGTCAAAAATAAAAATTATCGCTATAAGGATATTGCAATAGTTATTAATGACGATAACTATATAAGGATAGTAAAAGAGATATTTACGCGCGTTGATATTCCTTATTTTGCCGATGTCAAATACTTTATAAAAGACAGCCTGGCAGTTAGATATATAAATGATTTGCTTGAAGCGGTTGCAGAAAAATTTGCAGTAGATAAAATTTTTACCCTTATACACAGTCCCCTTTGTAACTTGTCAAGAAAAGAAATAGAATGCTTCGAAAATTATGTCCTTAAGTACAACATAAATTACACAAGCTTTGTCAAACCCTTTGTGTTGGGGGATTATGGCGACGCTGAAAAGGTGCGCAAGAAAGTGGAAAAATTGCTATTTAGAGTGCCTAAAGGTAATTGCACGGTTTCCCAATATGTAGAATTTGTGTTAGAGGAGTTATCTCAAAATGATATAAAAGAAAAGCTTAAGGGCTTTTTGTCTTGCGACAATGCCGATTTGGCAAAAGCTGCCGATACTTCTGACTTTGTTAATACGCTTAATGAGATAGCTATGCTTAGTGGAGATAACATAGTGACGCTTAATGGCTTTATAAACATCATTAACAGTGCGCTTGCCGATATGGCAAAAGGTGTGCTTCCGCAATACATAGACAGTGTTTTTGTAGGCAATACAACAGACAGCAGATTTAACGATATCAAGGCTTTGTTTGTGGTAGGGGCAAGCAGTGGTAATTTCCCAAAAACTAGCGGTGATAATGTAATTATTTCTTCACTTGACAGTGAAATAATGAAAAAAAACGGTTTGTATGTAAGCCCTACGCCTTTAGAAAACAATAATATGGAGCGACTTATAGTTACTGACCTTTTGGTAAGACCTAGAGAAAAATTGTATATTGGATACAGCAAGTATGATGTTAAAGGGGAAAGTTTGCTAATTGGCGAAGCTATGCAAGAGCTTATGCATTTGATGGGCGTAAAGACGCTTAAGAAAATAGTTGATACTCATATTTTTACCGACAGCCAAAAGCTTTTGTATTGTCTTATTAATGCTAAAAACGCCTATTATGAATATATCCGTAAGGAAATTCCGCCTAAATATATTGAGTGCGTTAAGGACTATCTTATAAAAAAAGGGTATAAAGATAAGTTGCAGTGTAACATTGACGATGAATGTAATATCTCATATGAGCAATATTTATTTAAAAAGAAAGGTCAAGAGTATTATACTTCTGTTTCTCAGCTAGAAAGCTATTTTAGGTGTCCTTATTATCATTTTATGAAATATGGTTTAAAGCTAAAGGAGAGAGAGGAAGGCGTAATAAGAGTAAATATGGTTGGCAACATAGTACACGATATTTTGGAGGAGTACTTTAAAAAATATAGCATCAGCTTAAGAACAGCAACCAAAGATGAAACTAAAAAAAGGATTTTAAGTGTAATTGACTTTGTTGTAAACTGCCCTGAATACGATATGTATAGAGCAGACAGCATTGCTAGGTATACGCTAAATAACTTAAAGAAAGAAGCAAAGAAACTACTTTTTACTCTTACAGAGTTTGTCAAGCAGTCTAGTTTTGACCCCACCTATATTGAGATGGGATTTGGCAGAAAGGAAGGAGATAAAACAGTAAAAATAAATGTAGACGATAAAGTTTTTAACTTTACAGGCAAAGTAGATAGAGTAGACACATATGGCAACAAAGTTGCTATTATAGATTACAAGACAGGCTCAGTAGAAGAGAAATTAAAATATGTTTATTATGGTAAAAAAATACAGCTTTATCTATACTTAAAGGTTTTTTTAGACCAAGGGTATATACCAGCTGGTGTGTTTTATATGCCAATTAAGAGCAACTATAATAAGGACGGCTCAAGTTATAAGTTAGTGGGTCAAATATCTAACGATTTTGAAACTTTTGCTCAATTAGATAACAATTATGTTCAAAATACTACTTATGAAAGTAATATGCTAGGGTTTAAGGTAAAGCATACTCAAAAGAAAGGATACCATATTGATGGAGGACTTAGCATTGATGACTTTAACACCGTATGCGATTATGTCGTGGAAATTTCAACACGCGCGCTGTCAGAGATTTGTCAAGGATTTAGAGAGAAAAAGCCGTTAGAAGGCAGTTGTGAATATTGTGCCTATAAACGCATGTGCGGACCTAAGCAAGAAATAAAGTTAACAGGCGCAACAAAGCTAGAGTGTTTTAGGGTGGAAGAGGAGAATAAATGAGCGTAAAAAAACTTAATAAATTCCAGCAAAAAGTGCTTGATAGTGAAGGTAATGTGCTAGTTAATGCATCAGCTGGCAGTGGAAAGACCTCTACTATGATAGAAAAAATTATGCAGCTTGTGTGCCAAGGTGTCAATATAAGGAATATCCTTGTCATTACTTTTACGGTAGCGGCAGCCTCTGAAATGAAGCAAAAGCTTATTAAAGAAATTTATGCGAGAGCAAGGGCAAACAGCGCTAATTATTCGGTGCTGTTAAAACAGTTAGATAATATACCTTTTGCAAACATTTGTACTATAGATAGCTTTTGCCTTAATATTTTTCAAAAATATTTTGCCCTTATAAATCGTGACCCATCTTGTTCTATGTTAGACCCGGATGAATTTACCGCTATAATAAACGGCATCATTGACAGCGTGTGCGAAGAGTACATAAATGCTCAAGATGAAGAGTTTTTGTTGCTTGCAAAACACTTTTCAGAAAGCAGGCGGCTAGATACATTAAAAAAAGCTATAATCACCTTATATGATTTTATAATAAGCCAAGAAGATTTTGAAAAGTATAATCAAGAAGTGTTGTTAAGCAAAAATAGCCACCAAAAAATAATGGATTACTTTATTGCTTATTTTGATAAAAGAGTGGCTACGCTTATAGAGGATACAGCGCACTATATACGCTTGCCCTTTGATGATAGTCAAGAGATAAAAAAGGCAAGGTATATTTATCAAGAGCTGAGCAAATTAGACGCTAAAAAAGACTGCGCTAATGCCTTTAACAATCTTATTATATTGTGTGAGACCGAAAAGCCAAAATTAAACAAAAACCCATTAAAAGATGAAATAAATGCTTATTATGGCAAACTAAAAGATATTAAAGAAGAGTTTGAAAAATATTATTTATTACTAAAGTATCCAAAAGCAGTGAAGCATAAAGAAAAGCTTATAGAGATTGTTTTGAAAGTGCAAAATGATTATTTTGAGTATAAGAGCAAAAGAAATTTAGTGGATTTTAGCGATTTAAAGCATTATACCTTAAAGATACTTAAAAATGACAAGGCAAGGCAAGAGATAAAAAACAGCATAGATTATATTTTTATAGATGAATATCAAGATACTGATTACTTGCAAGAGTCTATGCTAAAGGCAATAAGTAAAGACGATAATGTCTTTGTAGTAGGCGATATGAAGCAGTCGATTTATCGTTTCCGCTATGCAGAGCCTAAGATTTTTTATACTAGAATGCATGAGTATGACAACCTTAAAACAGGCACAAATATTCCGCTAAGCACAAATTATCGTTCTGACAAAAGAATATTGAACTTTATAAATGAAATTTGTTCAGAAATAATTACTGAAGACTTTTGTAATATCGATTATAAAAATGGCTCTATGCTTGAAGCTGGAATAGACTTTAAAAAGGTAAGCAATGAGCCTTCGTGCGCTATTTATACTTATATAAACAGTAAATCAAAGGAAGCACGAAAGGGTTACTTTAGCGTAAAAGATGAAATATTAAATAGCCAAGTGGACACTGAAAGCGCATTTGTTGCGGGAAAGATAAAAGAGCTTGTATCTTCTGTTGTGATATGTACGCCTAGCGGAGAAGAAAGAAAATTGCAGTATAAAGATATTGCTTTATTAAGCTCTAGGAGAAGTGCATTTGCTAATATCTTAATTGAGCTTAATAAAGCGCAAATACCCTATAACTATGACGATAACGACAAAACAAAAGATATTGACCCAAAACTTGAAACTTTGATAGATTTTTTGCGTATTTTACATAATGCTGAGCAGGATATACCTTTGGCAAATGTGCTAACAAGCAATATGTTTGATTTTAAGATGTCTGAGCTTTTACGCATACAAAAAGAAAACCCACAGTTTACCTTTAGTCAAGCGTTTTTTAGCTATGATTTAGATGACCAGTTAAGAAAAAAAGTTGACAGATTTTTAGATATTCTTGAACTATATCGCTTAAAATCTTCTTATATGAAAGTATCTGACCTTTTAGTTGATGTAATGTCGCTTGGTTTCGATGCTTATTTGCTCTCTCAAGGAAAGCATACAATAGAAAGAATTAATACTTTTATACAGTATATTGCCGAAAGAAAAGAAAATGATAGCGTTGATGAATTTATTTATTTTTTTGACAATAACTATAAAGGACATAAGGTAAATACAGATAATGACGCTGTTACTCTTACCACTATTCATAAAAGTAAAGGTTTAGAATATCCCGTCGTATTTTTAGTGGGCGCAGATAAAAGTATAAATATGAACAACAATAAAGAAAAATTTTATACTGATAAAGAGCTGGGACTTGCAGTAAAGAGTTTTGACGACGATAAATATAAGGTGGAAGATAATTTTGAAACCGAAGTTTTTAAATTAAAAGCAAAAACAGAAGAACGGCTGGAGCTTGCAAGGTTGTTATATGTGGGCATGACAAGAGCGCAAAACCATCTTATAATTACAGGGAGCGTACCAAAAAAGGAAGTGGCAAAAAGCCCTTTTACAGCAAATAGTTTTATGGATTTTTTGCTTTATGTAAAACAGAGAAATGGAAAATTTGCATCATACTTTAATGAAATTGAGCTAAAAGAAGATTTGCATCAGGTGGCGGAAGCAAGTTTAGAAAAAGTAGAAAAGGAAGTTATTAATTTAGACATTTTAGATAAAAAATATCCATATTATGAATCTACTATAAGCTGCGCAAAATACAGCGTGACTGAGCTTATGGACTTGTCTTATGAGCAAGGCAAAGTTAAAAAACTGTTTGACTATGTGGAAGCAGATACTGGTATAAATTACCATATTATACTTCAGCATATTGATTATGGCGCAATTAAAAAAGAAGAGATAATAGGGGAAATCTCAAAGCTAGTTGAGGAGAATATCATAAGCATAGAGCAAGCAAATAGCGTAGATGTCAGCGTGCTTGAAAAGGTAATGAATAGTAAAATTATGGACTTAGCAAGAAATAATAAAACACTTCGCGAACAGCCTTTTATGCTCTATACAAATAGCATAGATGGCATAACCTTATTTGATGATAAAGTGCTTATTCAAGGCGTTATTGATTTGATTATATTTGATGAAAAGGCAACATTGGTAGACTTTAAGACTAGTTTTGGCAACCCAAACTACCTAAAAGAAAAATATTCTAAACAACTGGATTTATATGCAAAAGCCGTTGAGGAGATAATGGGATATAAGGTGGGCAGAAAAGTTATATATAACATACTTAAAGGATTTACAGTAGAATTATAAACTTTTAGCAAGCTTAATGTATATATTACTTACAATTAATTTTGTAAATCCCTTGCAAAACGCGTATTATATGATATAATACTACTATGATTTCCTTTGAGGTGTTTGCTAATGGAAAATATAGTCCATGAGATATCAGAGCTACTAAGTACTCTTACATTTTTGCCCAGCATAGCTTTGCAGCTGGCTTTTTTAGGTGCAATTTTACTTGTTTTATTTTTTGCTTTAGCGTTAATAATAGCTAGCTTTAGCAATCTAAAGAGCCTTGCCAAAAAGCTTTTACTAACTATAAAAAGCCTTGCCACACTGGAAAGAGTGGACGAAGAGAATGTAGAGTTTCTTAACGCAGAGCTTGGCAAACTACCTGAGATAGTAGCTGACGGTTGGGGACGCTTTATGGAGCAACGCCTAGGATATCCAAGCGATTATATGAAAGAAAAAAGCGTGCTTGACGAAAACACATATTCTTCTAAAAACACCGTAGCCAAAACATTTTTCCGCATTTTTGGATTTTTAGCAGTTGCGCTTGTAGCTACCCTTAGCACCTTATTGTTGGCAGACGATGCTGCAAATATTGGTCTTGCTGACTTTATAAAGGATTTTAAAGTGGTGGGCGGCATAGTAGGCTCTGTTGCAATCCCAGTGCTGTTTTACATAATTTTTTCTGCAATCTTGCACTCTGTAAGCCGTAAGCAAAAAAAGCGTCTTCAAATGGTTTATAAGTCATTTTTGGATACTTTAGATGAAAAAGTTGTTATTTTTGCAAGTCAAGAAGAAGAATTTGTTAGTGATAACCTAGAGCAAATGGCGCTAGATATAGAGAGTATCATTGCTCAAAGAATGGATGAAAAGGAAATTGCAGAAGTAATGACAGCGCCTGCGATTGATGAGCTAGAGACAAATATTCTTGACGATATAGTAGAAGAAGAGATAGTAGAAGAAGTTATAGAGCAAGATGAGCAAGAGATTGTAGTAGCTGAGCCTAGTGTTGAATTGGTGGAAGACAAGCAAAAGCCAGAAGCCGAAGAGGTGGCAGTTAGCCCAGTGCCTGAAGAAGAGCGTCAAAGTTATTTAGCTGTGCTTATCTCCATTGTGGAAAAGGCCATTAATGACCCCGAAGTTAAGAGAGAAGAACTAGAAGAGATAGCAGAGCTTATCTATAACAGCAAGAGCGCATTTGTGGCGCAAGAGGATATAGCCATACTTGACGAATGCCTAAGCAAACTTGCCGATATTTTCTTCAAAAATGAGTAGTATAAACGATTACGTAATGGCAGTTTTATGGGTAAATTCATATTTTTTGAGTTTGCCCATTGTTATTATTTAGAAAGGACAAAAAGATGCTTTGTTTAATGCCAACTAATGATAAAGAATTATTAAACAGCCTTTCAAAAAACATATTTGGCTGTGAATTTAATGGCGATGTGGGATTTGTGCTGTACAAAGAAGATAAAGCTATAGGTATAGCTAAAATTTATTGCGCGCCAGAAGCTTCAAGGCTTATTAGTCTAGGCATTTTACCATCGGAAAGAAAGCAGGGTTTTGGCGACTTTTTTACTAGAAGTTTACTTTCTCAAATGAGTTTGGTTTCTAGCAAAGTTATTATAGAGTACGCCAACGGTTATTATAAAAAGTTTGGATTTGTTGAGAAAGAAGGCAAAATGGAAATAGATAGCCAAAACATTGTTTTTCCTTGTGCCTGCAAAAAAGGAGTATGACATGGCAGACAATTTTATTGAAGCGATTATAGAACAAGATTTAGCTAATGGTAAGCATAAAAATATTGTGACTCGCTTTCCGCCTGAGCCAAATGGATATTTGCATATTGGCCACGCTAAAAGTCTTTGCATAAATTTTGGAATTAAGGAAAAATACAAAGGCAAGTGTTATTTAAGATTTGACGATACCAACCCTACAAAAGAAGAGACAGAATATGTTGAGAGCATAAAAGACGATATAAGATGGCTGGGCTTTGAGTGGGATAAAGAAGGGTACGCAAGCGATTATTTTGAGCAAACTTATCAGTGCGCGATAAAACTAATTAAGAAAGGTCTTGCCTATGTGTGCGATTTGTCGCCCGAAGAGATAAATAGAACAAGAGGCAGCTTTACAGAGCCTGGTATAAACAGCCCTTACCGCAATAGGAGCGTGGAAGAGAATTTGCGCTTGTTTGCTGAAATGAGAGAGGGAAAGTACGCAGACGGAGAAAAGGTGTTGCGCGCAAAAATTGATATGGCAAGCAGCAATATAAATATGCGCGACCCTGTCATTTATAGAATATTAAGAGCGCACCATCATCAGACAGGCGATGAGTGGGTAATATATCCAATGTATGATTTTGCGCACCCGTTAGGCGATGCTTTTGACGGCATTACTCATTCCATTTGCACCTTAGAGTTTGAAGACCATAGACCGCTTTATGACTGGTTTACAGAACATTGCGATTTTGATAATCCCCCCCATCAGTATGAGTTTGCAAGACTTAATATAAAAAACACCATTATGAGCAAAAGGTATTTGAAAAAGCTTGTTGACTCTAAAGTTGTGGACGGTTGGGACGACCCTAGAATGCCTACGCTAAGCGGTATGAGAAACCGTGGCTATCCCCCACAAGCTATAAAGACTTTTTGTCAATTGGTGGGAGTTGCAAAGGCAAATAGCGAAGTGGACAGCGCGCTGCTTGACCATTGCGTAAGAGATTATCTCAATCAAAACGCCAACCGCGCAATGGTGGTAGAAAAGCCTTTAAAGGTAATTATAGACAATTGGCCTGAGAGCGTTATTGAAGAGTTAAAGATGGCAAATAATCCAAATAAAGACAGCGGAGAGCGCTCTGTCTATTTTGGTAAAGAGATTTATATAGAAGAAAGTGATTTTTCTTTAAATCCACCCCCTAAATATAAGAGATTAGTTGTAGGCGGTATGATAAGAGCAATGGGCGCTTATATCTTAAAGTATGCCAGCCATAAAGAAAAAGATGGCAAAGTTACTGAACTTCACTGCACTTATATTGAAAATTCCAAACGCGGACAAGAAAATGCAGCAATCAAGGTAAAAGGCGTAGTGCATTGGGTTAATGCAAATGACTGTGTGCCTGCTACGCTGTATAAGTATTCTAGCTTGCTTTTAGATGAAAGTGAAGAACTTAAACAGTTTGATGAAAGGCTTAATCCAAACTCCTTGGAAAAGGTAGAAGGGGCAATGGCAGAGTCAAGCTTAGCTATGCACAAAGTAGGCGACACATTCCAGTTTGTGCGCAGCGCATATTACAAATTGGCAAAAGTTGGAAAAGATTGCTTGGAGTTTTATAGAATAGTGGAATTAAAGGACGCGTTTAACGCACCTAAAAATGTGTAATTTCTAAATTTAAGCTAAAAATAGCACTAATTTTAAGAAATTGCTAAAAACCTATTGAAAAAAATTCGTTTTACTTATATAATATTAAGCGTATCGGGTGCGCGTGAAAAGCTCCCCCTTTTTTGCAAGGAGAAATAGAATGGCCGAAAATAACAAAAAAATGGTTGCAAACGCAGATTTTGACAAGGAGAAAAGTGTAGGTTTAGATATAGACTCTCTTTCTTATATTTGTGACTATTGCGGTAAAGTAAATCAGATAGCGGCTGCGCGTTGTGTGCGTTGTGGAAAAAGACGCCCGCGCAGTGAGTATATCGCAGCAATGAACAAACTTAAGACCGCAAAATCTATCAAAACAGAGTATCTTGAAGAGCAATACAAGCTAGAAGAAGAACGCAAAGACGCCGCGCAACAACAAATTGTGCGCTTGGTGGAAAGCAGGGTAGAAGAAGAAAAACAAAGTATCATTGCTCAAGAGAATTTGCGTGTAGAGCAAGAGAGAGAAGCTATCAAAAAGTCCACGGCCAGAGATGCGGTACTTAGAATTATAGCAGCGGAGAAAATGGCTGAAGATAAGATTCAAGAAGCCGAAAGAAGAGCTGATGATGCCATTAAAAACCGCGCTAGAGAAATAGATAGCATTGTTGAAGAAGAAAAAAGGAAGGTGCTTGAAATTGCTTCTCAAAAAGTAGTAGCAGCTAGAGCTGGCATAGAAGAAGCGGCAAGAGAGCAAATAGAAGCAAATAAGAAAATAGCTGAAAAATTTGCTAAAGATGCAATTAGCAGCGAAAAAGATAAATCTGAAAGAAGCGCGGCAAGAAGAGCAGTACTTAGAATAATTGCGGCAGAAAAAGCAGCCGAAGAAAAAATTAAGGCTACAAAAGAAGCGTTGCAGCAAGCTGCAGTTGAAAGAATTATTGCCGAAAGAGAATTAGCTGATAAAGAAGCATCAGCTAGATATCTTGCTGAAAAGCAAGCAATTGAAAGAGCAGCAGATGAAAGAATTAGGGCTGAAAAAGAAGTTATGAAGAAACTTCTTGAAGGCAGACAGGGTACATACAGCGGCGGATACGCAATGCAAGGACAAGGCGCAGGCGGAGCAAACTATGTGCAACCGCTTACTATTGTGCCTTATGTAAACACTCATCAGCCTGTACATCAATATAGACCAAATCAAGTCTATAAATTTGTTTCCACGCAACCCCAAACAGCTGTAAGCGGCAATACGAATGCTTATGACACAGCCAAAAGTAGTGCGGAAGAAAGGCCGCAAAAAAGTAAAAAGGTTAGAGTAACAGGCCTTATTTGCCTTATTTTAGCTGTTGCTATTTTGGCGCTTGGTATACTTCCTATCATTTCTGCCAATATTTTATCAGACAACGGAATTCCTAATTTAACATCGCTAGCTGACATTGGCACAATGGAAACTAAAGCTACAATTGCTCTTATTGGCTTTACTGCGCTTATAGCGTTTGCTTTAATTGCTTTAGTTCAAAGTGTTATTAGGCTGATAACTGGCAAAGCAAAATTATTAGGTTTTATCATACCGCTAATTGCGCTTGTTGGCATTTTGGTTGCATTTATTGGAATGGAAGTGACGACAATTGTTATTGTGTTTGCAGCTCTTAGCGCGCTTTTGTTATTGTTTAACATTATTGGCGGGATAAGCAAAAGAGAGCAAATTTAGTAAGGAAGCGTAAGCAGCATAATTTATAAAGGTAAAAGAAGGAGTCCTATATGGCAAAAAAGAGTGAGTTTAACAGCGTGCCGACAAAGAGCATAGATGAAATGAGTGATATAGAATTTATCACTTCGGCAGATTATTTGGCAAGCCCCTACTATCGCGCTTATGTCAGCGCAAGGGCAAGAATGGAGAGCCAATTTGATCAGCCAAGAAATACTGAAAATGTAAAAACTAAAGGCAAAGCGCAAAAACCTGCTTATACTGGCGGCGCTATAAAAGGCGCTGTTTATAGCAAAAAAAGAAGTATATGCCACATTTTGATAGCGGTATTTATGTTAGTTACGCTAACTGTTGCACTCCTTAGCTTTTTAAATATAGATGGTGTTGAGCCTTATTCTGCAGTCTTTGTAAAAAGTGGCGTCAATGAAGACACCAATACCTATGTTGGATTATTAGACCCTATTTTTGGACTTGTTAAAAAGGTGGCAAAGGTAAATGTAGACAGCTTTTACTTTGATAGCTATGTATCAAATATGTCACCTGAAACTGACATAATGACAAAGATATCTTTATATGCAGTACCAGTAGCCGCTCTTTTAATTGTGATATGCGCAATAATTGGATTTTTCAAAAGCATAGTTGCGCTTGTTTCCAAAAGGTATGCTAATGGATACTACAAAAAGTATAAATTTGGTTTTTTAAGTATAGTAATGTTGCTTAGCGCCCTTGTCTTGCTAGTTGGTGGAATGTTTGCAAGCGGAGCAGATATTAGTGTGATTTTAGATTTTATATTGGGCAAGACAACTAATCTTAATGCAGGTTATGGGGTATATGCTTTGATTCTGCTGCCTATACTGACCTTTATATTAAGTTGCGTGAGTTATAAGAAAGCATAAAAATTAGATTTAGATAGCAAAAAGGCGACAAATAGTTGCCTTTTTTGTTATAATGGTAAAAATTTACTTGTTATAAATAAGGTTAAACAATGGATTATATAGTAT
>FZPS01000144.1_pt46 | contig 12860 bp, 9 predicted proteins | sample 1817821 | NCBI WGS metagenome assembly FZPS01 (sample SAMEA104158645, study PRJEB21678) | metagenome | place: Germany | collected 2015-04-21 | reverse complement strand
GGGACCCGTACATTTGTTCCGCCGCAATTGGGTGAAAATTTAGACTGGGTGCTGGTACTCGACGATGCAGCGGCAGGTTTTAAAGCTCCGGGGAAATAGGTTGAATAGGAAACGTTTTTAAAAAGTATTATTTACAGTTTTCTGGCGAGGAATTTAAAAACTTTTTAATTAGTGTTGAATCGAATCGAAAAAAGAAATGACTTTTTTCTTAGTATTTAAATGCACAACTAAATATGTAGTGTTTACCTCAAAACATCACGAGGGTTTTACCCTTTGGCCCAGCGAGCAAAGTTGGAATTGGAACAGTATGGATATTGGTCCACACCGTGATCTCTGTGGAGAGCTGACAAAAGTTGTAAAAGAGGCAGGGCTTCATATGGGCTTTTACTATTCCCTTTATGAATAGTATGACTCGCTGTGTCATAGTGATTTTGAAAAATATGTGGATGATCACATGATTCCGCAGATGAAAGATTTGGTGTTGCGGTATCAGCCGGATATTTTCTGGACGGACGGTGAATGGGATTATCCAAGTGAAAAATGGAAAAGTACCGAGTTCCTGACCTGGTTGTATAACGAATCACCCGTAAAGAATCGTGTGGCGGTAAACGATCGTTGGGGAAAAGAAACGCGAGGAGTACATGGGAAACGTCTTTTAATTAAATGATATTCTAATGAAAAAGTTGATCGGCATTTTGTTGTTTCTTATTATTTTTACTTTCGCTTTGGATGCAAAAGAATACTTTGTAAGATTATCTGGAAATGATGACAATCCTGGTTCCTATAAATTGCCTTTCCGAACAATTTTTAAAGCTTCTGAAATAGCCATGCCCGGCGATACGATCACTATTTGGGGAGGAAATTATAAATTGGAAAAGCAGTTTCGGCCAATTCGTTCAGGAGAACCGGAAAAATGGATTGTTTACCGTAGTGCACCCAATGAATCTGTTGTCTTTGATGACGACCAGATTAAAAAAGTATTCCGAAACGGAGATTCGGTGTCATTCAGCAGTTTAACGGAGGGGGGTCAAATAGAGAAAGTGAATTATCTGCGGTTTGAAAATATAGAGGTTCACAATTCCAATGCTGCCGGCTTTATTGTTCGTGGACCGAAGTGCAAAAAAATTGAATTGATCGGTTGTAAATCTCATCATTCCCATAATTCCGGGATCGGATTGTGGTATTGTGATTCGGTGTTGGTAAGCGGATGTGAAATTACCGGTGCCAATGACAATAGCGACCGCTATTTTGCATCCGGACAAAAAAAAGGGAAAGAGGCTCCCCATGAAGCATTGTCCATTTGTGGAGCCAGGTATTTTGAGGTAGCCAATAATTATATTCACGATTGTTTTAAAGAGGGCATCGATTGCAAAGAAGTGAGTAAACATAGGATTATGAGATGGGGTTTACATTTTCTCCTTTCTGAAGTAAAGCGGGCACTAAAAGAGCGAAATTTTATAGCAGAAGAAAATTTGTTTGAATGTTCAAAGAATTGTCCTAGCCGAGTGGGTCAGTTTGGCGTACAAGTTTACGAATATCTGCCCCCCAACAATCAAATAGGTGCTCCCCTTTATAGGAATGAATTGAAATTTGATTTCGTTCCCGAAAAAATACCTGAAGTGAAGTTGTCGGGAAGAAAATGGAAATACGAACCTTCCCCTTGGTTCGGCGCTTTTGAACCGTTAGGAATGAATAATTCATCAAAATAAATTTATATTGAATACAACTTATAACCAATAAACAATCACGAGTAAAAATACAATAGACGATCAAAAGCATGAAAAAATTAATGTGGATATTTTTTAGTGGTTTGATGTGTTATTCGAATATTCTTCATTCCCAGCAATTTCGATTAAACACAGGAGGATATTTTGAAAATGAGGGAGTCAACGTGATGGCCTATGACGATATTTATCCGGAAGGTCATCAGGGAGGGGTTTCGCTCATCATGCACGGCAAACGCTTGGCAACCAACGGGGATATCCGTTTGGAGTCGACGCCCGGACAGTGGCAGCCCGTTCCCAAGCAAAGGGAACGGCAGGTAAACCGGGATGAAAACGCCATTACCGTTCACTTGGGTTATCCCGATTCCTCGAGGCATTTGACCGGCTTCAATCCCATGATTTATCCCGATTTGGTATTCGATTATACGGTTACGGTGAAAGGGGTTGGTTCGTCGATTGTAGTAACCGTCGACCTGGATCGTCCGATACCGGCGAGGTTTTTAGGGAAAGTTGGTTTCAATCTTGAACTTTTTCCCGGCGCTCTTTTCGGTAAACCCTGGATAATGGATGATCAAACCGGAATATTTCCAAGACAACCCAATGGACCGACGCGTCATGAACCGTCCAATTTTTTCTATCGCGGGGATTTCAATCCGGGAGGGAAGGCATCCGTGGAGCAATTGGCGGGCGAGGGAGGATACAGCCCTATCATTGCGGACGATATCGTTTGCGAACCGTATGCCGTTGGGAAACGTCTGGTTGTTTGCCCCGATGATCCTTACAGCAGATTCACGATCGAATCGATGGGGAGTGAACTGAAACTGTATGACGGCCGCATGAACCACAACAACGGCTGGTTTGTGGTCAGGAGTGAGATTCCTGCAGGGAAAACCACGGGCGCAATCCGGTGGGTGATTACGCCGAATGTTGTCGAGGATTGGTTGTACGCTCCGGTGGTACAAATCTCGCAGGTGGGATATCATCCCGCACAACCCAAGTCGGCCGTTATCGAATTGGATAAAAGGGATACGAAAAGATATACCCCGACACTCTATCGTATTACGTCTGAAGGGGAAAAAGAGGTTTTCTCAAGCAAAGGGGCGGAATGGGGGGAGTTTCTGCGATATCATTATCTCAAGTTCGATTTTTCTCAGGTCAAGGAAGAAGGACTTTACCGTATTCGCTATGGGAATGCCTCTTCCTCTATTTTTCGCATAGCAAAGGATGTTTATGATCGGGGAGTTTGGCAGCCGGTGCTGGAGTATTTTCTTCCCGTGCAGATGTGTCACATGCGGGTGAACGAAAAATACAGGGTGTGGCACGACTGCTGCCATAGGGATGATGCCCGTATGGCGCCGATCGATTTCAACCATATCGACGGTTATGTACAGGGGCCTTCCACCTTAACGGAATATCATTCCGGCGATGTGGTTCCCGGTTTGAACATTGGTGGGTGGCACGATGCCGGTGATTTTGATCTTCGTGTAGAGTCGCAGGCAGGAGAAGCTTATATTTTATCTCTTGCCTACGAGAATTTCAAGGTAGATTATGATGTAACCACTATCGATCAACATGAGGGGGTGACGGAAATCCATCAGCCGGACGGGAAGCCCGACTTGCTTCAGCAGGTTGAGCACGGCGTTCTTTCTGTAGTTGGGGCTTATCGGTCATTGGGTCGGCTTTATCGAGGGATCATCTGCAACGATTTGCGGCAGTATGTCATGCTGGGCGATGGTGCTGCGATGACCGATAATGTCATTGGCAATAAAGACGATCGTTGGGTATTCACGGAAGATAATCCTTTCCGCGAACTCACCACTGCGGCTCAATTGGCTGCAGCATCCCGTGTGCTGAAAGGTTTCAACGATACATTGAGCATGCAGGCACTTACCTGTGCGGAAGAGTTGTACGAGGTAACACAGGTGAACCCACGTTGCCGTTCCGCAAAAATACATGCGGCGACCGAACTGTATTTAACGACAGGAGAAGAGAAATACAAAAACCATCTTCTTTCTGAGACGGAATTTATTGCAGCCAATATCGATCATATAGGCTGGTTTATCGGTCGGGCAGAAAACAAGATGAATCGTTTCGAGTTTACCGAAGCCCTTCGAAAAGCAATGTACGGATTACGGGATCAAATAGACAGGCAATCTGCCGAAACTCCTTATGGTGTACCTTACCGGCCACATATTTGGGGAGCAGGGTGGGATATCCAGTCGTTTGGGTTCCGTCATTATTTTCTTCATACCGCTTATCCCGATATTTTTGGTTCGGAGTACGTTTACGATGCCCTGAATTTTGTATTGGGTTGCCATCCGGGAGAGAATACCTCCTCTTTCGCCTCCGGTGTGGGAACACGTTCGGCAACGGTGGCTTATGGGTTTAATCGTGCTGATTGGTCATATATTCCCGGAGGTGTTGTTTCCGGCACGGCTTTGATTCGTCCCGATTTTCCCGAACTACTTGAGTTTCCTTATTTGTGGCAACAGGTAGAATATGTGATGGGTGGCGGATCTTCTCATTATATGTTTCTGGTTTTGGCGGCCCGTCAGTTGGCAGAAGAAAGATAGAGGACGATGAAAAAGGTTTTTGTTGCTCTCATGGTGACAGCTGCTATTCAAGGGTTTTCTTTTATTGCGGCACAGCTCTCTTCCGACGAGAAAGTGTTTTCCTTGGTGCAAGAAACGACAAAGGATGTGAGGAAAAATATTTCATTGATTCCGAATACGGTGGCACCTATTGGATTCTCCGGTCGGATGGTACGCCGGAGATACTGGATAAGCAGACTTACGGCATTGCTTTTGGAATTTATGGTTTAGCTCAGCATTTCCGTGCAACCGGCAATGAGGAAAGCTTGCGTCAGGCAATTGCTCTTTATCATACCTTGGAGGAACATGCCTACGATCCGGTCAACGGTGGTTACGTCGAATCGTTTACGCGCGATTGGCAGCCTCCGATGCGCTATGGTTATGATGGTAAGGGTATTGCCCCAAAAACCATGAACACCCATCTGCATGTGCTTGAAGCTTATACGCTGCTTTATCGGAATTGGTCCGATGCTGGTTTGAATGTTTTTATTACGAAATTTGTGTAACCCAAAAATTGCATTTATAATTTAAATTAAGCAAATATGGAAGTAACAAAACTCGGAAATTTTGAGAGTAGAATAATCAGGAAAAGCATTACTTATAATCTTTTATTATTGATATGCCATGTTTATTCATTTTATGTGAGTGGAATGCCGGGAAATTTTACGAATATTAATTCCAATGACTCTTTATGTTTATCTACTGCTCAATTTAATATTACCCTTCATGGATCTTCCCAAACAGCAACGACGTTATCTCCTTTTTCCGATCCGGAGTTTAATTTTACCACAGGAGAATGGTTTGAAGAGCGTAAAGGTGACGGTTATTATCAATTGGGAGATATTACTTTTCGTACAAAATTTGAAGGTGAAAAAGAGTGGAAAAGCTATTCGACAGCTGCAATGAGGTTGCCGATAGAACCGTTGAAAGATTTGAAAGAAAATGTTTTAGCCGCTGCTGATTTGGGTAATGCTTTACCTGAAGATGTGCCATTGGAAGTTAAACGTTATTGGGGAAAAAGTGATGACAAACTTGTGTTGCGTTTTGAATTGAAAAATAAGAGAGATAAAAATGTAGAAATCGGAGCTTTGGGCATTCCTTTGATTTTCAATAATATTCTTCACAATAAACATTTAGACGAAGTACATAAGGAAAATGTTTTTTTCGATCCTTATATAGGAATGGATGCGGGTTATCTTCAAGTAGTACGTTTGAACGGGGAGGGACCGGTACTTTTGGTACTTCCTCATGAGAAAACGCCGTTTGAGGCTTACCGTCCTTTACTTGACGATCCCATGCCGCAGGGAATTACTTTTGAGGGATTCCACGAATGGATGGTTCATAGTAAGGCTTATGCCGAAAACGAATGGATATCTGCCGAGCAATGGAATAAACCTACTTCAAAGATCCTTTCCCCCGGAGAAACTTATAGTGTTGGAATTGAATTTGTCTTGGTTGAAAATGTACACAATATCGAGAAGACTCTCGTTGATTATAATCGTCCTCTTGCTATGGGGATACCCGGTTATGTTTTGCCTCAGGATGTCGAAGGTAAATTATTTCTCAAATATGATGAAAGAGTAAAAACGATTCATGCGGAACCTGCAGGATCTTTATCGATTGAAGAAGATGAAAGTACTCCTAATGGCTGGATCACTTACCGGATAAAAGGGCAAAAGTGGGGAAGATCTCGTTTATCGATTATATATGATGATGGGATCATACAAACGATTCACTATAAAGTAATAAAGCCTGAATCCGATGTTGTTTCAGACAATGGACGTTTTCTCACTTCCGAACAATGGTTTGAGGATATTGATGATCCATTTAAACGGGCGCCATCCGTAATAACTTATGATGATGAAAAAAAAGAACAGGTGACACAGGATGGTCGTGTGTGGATTGCCGGACTCAGTGATGAAGGAGGAGCGGGGAGTTGGCTTAATGCCATTATGAAACAGCTGATTCAACCCGATCCTTATGAGGTGAAAAAAATGGAGGATTTTGTGAATCAGACTTTATGGAGTAGAATACAATATAGTGAAGGCAATTTGAAATATGGTGTTCGTAAAAGTTTGTTCTATTATGAGCCGGACAGTATGCCTAAGGGTACTTACAGGGAAAATATAAATTATAATACGTGGTCGGCATGGAAAAAAAAGGAGGCTGAATCTGTTGGGCGATCTTATAATTACCCTCATGTTACTGCAGCTTACTGGGTATTATATCGGTTGGCGCGCAATTACAAAGGGTTAGCAACTCAACGTTCTTGGGAATGGTATTTGGGGCAAGCTTTTCAAACGGTTATGGCAATGATAAAATATGCTCCATATTATGCTCAGTTTGGACAAATGGAAGGTACTGTTTTTCTTCTGGTTTTTGAAGATTTGCAAAGGGAAAAATGGACTAATGAGGCACAAAAGCTAGAGATCGCAATGAGGGAACGGGCTGAACATTGGAGTTCTTTAAATTATCCGTTTGGTAGTGAAATGCCGTGGGATTCAACAGGACAAGAAGAAGTATACATGTGGTCGAAGTATTTTGGATTTGATAAAAAAGCAGAGGTTACGTTAAAAGCTATTTTGGCATATATGCCTACAATTCCTCATTGGGGGTATAATGGCTGTGCACGTCGGTATTGGGATTTTCTATATGCCGGGAAATTATCGCGAATAGAGCGTCAAATTCATCATTACGGATCGGCTTTGAATGCGATACCTGTTTTGCATGCTTTTAAAGAAATGCCGGATGATTTTTACCTTCTCCGTGTGGGTTATGGTGGTTTAATGGGTGCTCTTTCCAATATTACGCAAGAAGGTTTTGCTCCATGTGCTTTTCATTCTTATCCTTCTACTCTATGTATTGATGGTATATCGGGAGATTATGGGCCGGGTTTTTTTGGTTATGCAGTGAATACGGCTTCTTTTTTGGTACATCATAATGAGTTTGGATGGCTTGCTTTCGGAGGGAATATTATCCGTGAAAGCGATTGGATTACGATGGAAGTGACTACTGCTGCGCGTTCGCGTATCTTTATTGCAGTTGAAGGAATAGAATTGGTATTAGATGCCGGTAAATTCAGATCGGTTTCCTATCATCCTCAAACCGGAAAAATTCGTATTGTGCTTGAACCTGCAAATGAATTCACTCCGCAAGCTTTGTTGCGGATTACGCCTTATCCTGATGAGGATTCAAAAAAGTACATTCCAAAAGGTTTTTCAAAAAATAATCGTGATCTCTATGAGGTACCTCTTATTGCGAAAGAGAAAATAGTAGAAATCCAAAGCAAATAGTTTTATTTTTCTTATTTAATTGGTTTGTGTGTGATTTTAATTAATAGATAACCGAAGGTATGAAAAAGAAAGTAATTATTATTTATGTTTTATTTTTCAGCGGTATTATGCTGTTTTACTCTTGTCAGAAGTCTGCTGAAAAGAAGAATTATGTAAAAACAGATGGTCCTGAGATCGTACCATTCCGAGCTTTACAGTTTGATCTTGAAAATGTAAAATTAAAAGAAGGGCCTTTTTTAAAGGCTATGAAGCTCAATGAAAAAATTCTTTTGAATTATGAGCCTGATCGTTTTCTTGCCAATTTTCGCATAGAAGCAGGGTTAAAACCAAAAGCCGAACACTATGGAGGGTGGGAATCGGAATCGTTGACAGGTCATAGTTTGGGACATTATTTATCGGCATGTTCCATGATGTATAAGACAACCGATAATAAAGAGTTTCTTAATCGGGTCAATTATATTGTGGATGAATTGGATACTATTCAAAAGGCCAATGGCGGCAGATATATTGGCGCCTTCAAAGATGGGGAAAAAATTTTCGAGGAGGAAATAGCCAAAGGCGATATTCGTTCTGCAGGATTTGATCTTAATGGCATCTGGGCACCCATTTATACACAGCATAAGATAATGATGGGATTGATAGATGCCTACAAGTTGTGTGGAAATAAAAAAGCGTTGCAGATAAATAAAAATTTTGCTGATTGGCTTGGATCCATTGTTCAAAATCTTACACATGAACAAGTGCAAAAAATGCTTCATTGCGAACATGGTGGAATTAATGAGGCGTATGCAGAATTATATGCGGTTACAGGTGAAGAGAAATACCTCGACCTTTCACGAGTGTTTCATCATGAAGCTGTTTTGGAACCTCTTTCAAAAGGAATCGATATTTTGCCCGGCCTACATGTTAATACACAAATTCCCAAAGTTATTGGATTGGCACGGCGTTATGAATTAACGGCAGATAGTGTTGATCGAAAAACTGCTGAATTTTTTTGGGACAGGGTGGTGCATCATCACTCTTACGTAACAGGAGGTGTGGGCGATCATGAATATTTTGGTCCCCCTGATACTCTGAGTAACAGGCTTAGCAGTAATACTACGGAAACGTGTTGTGTTTATAATATGCTTAAACTTTCCAATCATCTTTTTAAATGGGAAGGAGAACCACAAGTGGCCGATTATTACGAGCGAGCGCTTTTTAATCATATTCTCTCCTCTCAACATCCTGAAACAGGGCATGTTATTTATAACTTATCGTTGGAAATGGGAGGATATAAAGCTTACCAAAATCCTTTTGTCTTTACCTGTTGTGTAGGAACGGGGATGGAAAATCATGCAAAATATCCTTGGTTTATTTATTATCACAACGACAATGAACTATTTGTAAGTCAGTTTATTGCCTCTGAACTATCTTGGGAAGAAAAAGGATTGAAACTTGTCCAAGAAACGCGTTATCCGGAAGAACAGCACACTTCATTTATTTTTGAATGCAAAGAACCGGTTGACTTGACGCTGCAAATTCGTTATCCTTATTGGGCTGAAAAGGGGATTGTCGTTAAAGTAAATGGAAAGAAAATTAAGGTATCGAAGTCACCGGAAAGTTTTGTTGCTATTAATCGGATATGGAAATCCGGAGACAAAGTTGAAGTTGAATTTCCTTTCTCATTGCGATTGGAGCCTATGCCGGACAACAAGGACAGAGTTGCTTTAATGTATGGCCCGTTGGTTCTTGCAGGTCAATTGGGACCTGTTGATGATCCAAATGCTTCCGATCCTTTGTATGTGCCGGTATTGATGTCAAATGATCGCAATCCGGAGAATTGGATGACTATGATTTCGGATAGTCCAAATACTTTTAAAACGGAAGGTGTCGGACGCCCTCGCGATATAGTTTTTAAACCGTTTTATCAAACGCACGATTGTCGTTATTCTGTTTATTTCGATATATTTGATGAAAAGAAATGGGCAGAATTTCAAGAGGAGTATAAAGCTAAACAGGAAGAGAAAAAACAATTGGAAGCGCGTACTATAGATTTTTTTCAGCCGGGAGAAATGCAGCCGGAGAGAGATCATAATTTCAAAAGCGAAAAATGTTGGGTGGGGGAATTCCGGCGTCGCAAGTATCGTGAAGTTGATCGTGGCGGTTGGATGTCTTGCGAAATGAAGGTTAAAGAAGGTAGTCCAATACAACTGGCTGTTGAATATTGGGGAGGTTATCCGGGTTCCAGAACTTTTGATATTCTGGTTAATGGTCGTTTGATAGCCACCGAAAATATTTCCAATGCACGACCGGGCGAATTTTACACTAAAATATATGATCTGCCTGATGATTTGGATATTTCAGGGGAAACGATTACGGTTAAATTTGTTCCAAAAGATAATCATAGAGCAGGCCCCATATTTGGCATTAGGACATTAAAAAAATAATAGGGATCAGGTATTGTATTGTTTTAAAAGAATACGTATTGAAAAGGCGATTTGAGTTTACTATGAATTATTTTTAGGATTTAAAAGCATGATGCAATGAAACGTTTGGTTTTTCTTCAATTTTTTTTCTTTGTAGTATTAACAAGTGGAGCACAATTAACACAAAAAGATTATCAACGCGCAGATTCAGTTTCCGAGTTCCAACGTATGATATTACATGATGTGCTTGATTTGCAATGGATTGAAAACACTCATATATTGTGGTACAAAACAAGAACTTTGGATGAAGGGATTAAATTTTATTTGATAGATGCCGACAAACAAGACAGGCGGGATGCTTTTGATCATGATCGACTGGCACACTGTATTGAACAGAGAGTGAAAATAAAGGTTTCGAAAGATAATTTGCCTCTTCGAAATCTAAGATTTTCCAATGATTTATCGAATCTGACCTTTGAACAAAAAGATACTTTGTGGAGGTGTCATTTATCTGATGATTATCGATTGGAAGCACTTCATCCGGTAGAGAAAAGAATGCGCCGTTCGTACTGGGGAGAGATGCGCAATGAATTGGGAAATAGGCCTGTAATATCACCGGATGGTAAGACGGAAGCATTTATCAGGGATTATAATGTTTTTGTTCGTGATCTTAAAAATCAGACGACCACTCAATTAAGTTTTGATGGTTCGGCTGGGGATTATTATTCGTCTTTCATTGTATGGTCGCCCGATTCCCGCTATCTTACTACAAATAAAGTTCGACCGAATGAAAAACGGTACATTCATTTTGTAGAATCTGCACCTGCCGATCAACTTCAACCCCGGCTGCACAAGCTGGAATATCTCAAACCCGGTGATGCTCTTCCTATTTATCGGCCTTCTTTGTTTAATGTTGAAAAAGGTATTCAAATAAACGTCGATACTCGTCCTTTTGAGAATCAATACAGCATTTCTCATGTAAAGTGGGATTCCGACAGTCAGGCATTCACTTTTGAATTTAACCAACGCGGGCATCAAGTTTATCAGGTAGTGAGGGTAGAAGCTCAAACAGGAAAAATACAAATTATTGTTGATGAACGAAGCGATACTTTTATTGATTATAGCGGGAAGCATTTTCGTTACGATGTGGAAAATACCGGTGAAATAATATGGGCTTCCGAACGTGATGGATGGAATCATCTTTATTTAATAGACGGTGAAACGGGGAAAATTAAAAATCAAATAACTAAAGGGAATTGGGTAGTCAGGGGTGTTGAACACATTGATGAGCAGAATCGGATTATTATTTTCAAAGGAAGTGGTCGAAACAAGGACGAAGATCCTTATTTTGTCCATTATTATCGAGTAGGTTTTGATGGTAAGGGGTTGATTGATTTAACTCCGGAAAAGAGAAATCACGAGGCTAAATTTTCCGGCGATTATAGCTATTTTATCGATACATATTCTACGGTAAATATTCCGCCGGTCTCGGTTTTACGCAATGCTGCAGATGGGGCTCGGCTAATGACACTTGAAGAAGCCGATATTTCGTTGCTGGAGAAACACGGTTGGATAGCTCCCGAGCCTTTCGTAGCCAAAGGGAGGGATGGTAAAACAGATATTTGGGGTAATATTTATCGGCCCACGACTTTTGATCCGACCCGATCTTATCCGATAATCGAATATATTTATGCCGGACCCCAAAGTTCTTTTGTACAAAAGAATTTCAGTGCATATGTGCCGCCCTTTAGTGGTTTGGCCGAACTGGGATTTATTATCGTGCAAATCGATGGGATGGGAACTTCCAATCGGAGCAAGGCTTTTCATGATGTTTGTTACCGGAACTTGAAAGATGCCGGTTTTCCTGATCGTATTCGTTGGATAAAAGCTGCCGCTGAACAATATTCTTATATGGATACTACCCGAGTTGGGATTTTCGGTTCATCGGCCGGAGGACAAAATGCGATGGCAGGTGTTCTTTTTCATCCCGATTTTTATGATGCAGCCGTAGCGTCTTGTGGTTGTCATGATAATCGTATGGATAAAATGTGGTGGAACGAGCAATGGATGGGGTATCCCGTAGGACCTCACTATGCCGCTTCTTCCAATGTAGAAAACGCACATCTTTTGCAGGGAGATCTTTTGTTGATTGTGGGAGAGATTGACGATAATGTGGATCCCGCTTCAACTATGCAAGTGGCCAATGCTTTGATAAAGGCGGGGAAAGAATTTGAGTTGGTGGTTTTGCCCGGCGTAGGTCATACACTGGGAGGAGCTTATGGAGAAAGGAAGCGAAGAGATTTCTTTGTTCGAACGCTGCTTCACGAATCTACTCCCCTTTGGAATGAAAGATCTTTAAACAGGTGAATTATTTTTTTTCGGTCGGCACAAAATATTTTTTCTTTTTTTTGGAATTTCAGAAAGAAATGAGGAAAAACTTTATTTTTCATCGGGAAACGATTTTCTATGCTTCTTAAATGCTTTTTTATCGAATATAGCTCTGATATCTAGCAATATTCCCTATTTTCCGCCGAAAGTAAATACTACCGGAATGGCAGCAGGGGCTTTGATGGGTGTTTTGCCAACCATCACTTTTGGCTCAAGCTTAACCACGACTTTTGTTTCATCGGGCGAGATGCCCAAAAACGAATTCAACACATTGGCAACCCGTTGTTGAGAGTATCGATCCATCAGATTTTTGAGATCTACGTTTATGTTCAAAGGCAAAACGGTGGTTTGTTGGGGCTCGATACGGATAGGGATGTCTATTTTCCCTGTTATGAATTTCAAATCGTTGATTTCGACAGTATAATCAAGGGCATTTAGGAAGGCCGGGGTCTGATT
>FZPS01000186.1_pt208 | contig 12861 bp, 17 predicted proteins | sample 1817821 | NCBI WGS metagenome assembly FZPS01 (sample SAMEA104158645, study PRJEB21678) | metagenome | place: Germany | collected 2015-04-21 | reverse complement strand
ACACCTGTCAAGTTTACAAAAGTCAATCGGTTCGTACTCGTATCACGATTAAAAATAGTTTGTGGTTCGCACTCGTATTATGATTAATGATTTTTGCATGAAAAAAGCCTCAGAAACACGAATTCTTTTAAGGCTTATGAATTACTATAATCGCTTTGTTGGCTTAATAAAGCCATTACTAAAGTAAGATTTGTTTGGAGTCATTATTGACCTTAATGGGACAGGCTCAAAAAATGGAAAAAAGCCTAACTGGTTAATTTTTACCCTCTTGTTCCCTTTTGGTTATTCTTATATACTTTTGGGGGAACTCCACAGAAAGTTGGTAACAGTGCTTAACTGGTTAATTTTTACCTTCAAGGGAACAATAAGGGAATTTAGGGGAAAATAGAGCCCTAGTTTTAATTTTTTAATTTGTAAATCGTTGCTTCAATTTGAGTAGTTATCCATTCATTAAAATCGCCAAAATTATTATCAATATATTGAATTGCTTCATCACTTAATTCATTAAATATACTTTCTTTAGTTTTTCTTAATGCTTGTGCTTGAGCATTCAAATCGAATTTGTTTTCTTTCTTTAAACTTTCAACAAATGTTTGAAATGTTGAAGCTACATTATTCGTAATAATTTCAGTAATTTTTGTTAACAAGTTTCTTTCTTTTTCTCCCTTGATTTTAGTATTTAACCACTGTGTTAATTTGATACCTAAAAAAGTAATCAATGGAATTACTATACTTGTTACTACTACACTAATAATGTTTATTACAATTTCGTTCATGATTTATTCTTCCTTTATTTTAATTGATCATCAAGTCTTTTATGTGCTGATGCTACACTAGCTTCTACTTTTGCAAGTCTTGTAGATATCCCATCAAACTTTGACTCCGAGTTATCAAGCCTCTTTTCAATTCGTTCTATACTTGATTTGATATAACCTAAATCTGATATTACCGTTCCAGACTCTCGGCCAATCTCTTTTGTATCGTTTTTCACATTCCTTTTAAATGCAAGATAAGCGAAAAGCACAGAACTTACCGAACCTAGTATTGATAAAACTGTTAATGTTATTTCAGTCCCTGACATTATCTCTCACCGCCTTCAGGTAATTTAATATGTTTCTTAATTCTTCAAAATATTCTGGTGAGTTTGATTTGAAATTTTCTTTAAATACAATAATCTTTTCGATTACTTCTTCGCTTAATTCAACTTTAAATTCATTTGTTTCGAGATATCTTTTGACTTGCTCTTCTATCCTATATAAGTGATATAGGTTTTTCTTTAACGAACCATCATATAAAAATGTTTCATAATATTCAATAACTGCATTTAGATATTGTTTTAAGTATTTCTTGAAATCTCTATTTTTATAACTTAAATATGTTTCCTTATATGATTCATCCAAAATTAATGGTTCAAGCGGTGATAAAATATCATCATTAAAAATCTTTAAAAGTGGGGTTACACTTTTGTGAAACTCCATTTTTTTATTGTAGTATTTTCTACCAAAAACATAATACTCACAATTTGTTTCTCTATCTGCTATATGCATAGCACCATCAAAATCATTTAATATTACTATGATATCTTTATCCGATTTTTCATTACTGTTTTGGTAAGCTCTTGACCCACCATAATATGCAAGTAATATTTCTCTATCTTCAAACACTTTAAACATTATCTAAACACCTCTACTAACCCTACATTATGATCTGTATTATTTGAGTATAAATACATTTGAGTTCCTGTATATTCAATGGTCAAATAATAATCGCTTCCAGCATATCGATACCTTAAACTTGACATTGAACTTCCTTTTAAAAAGTTTACTGAAAATACGAATGTTGCAAACCATCCTAATCTAACATGAATCAAACACTCATCTACTGGAGATGGAAAATCGGACATATTATATTTCTTAACAGTTTCCCAAGGAGATACTGGTTGTATTGTTACCCTTCTAAATCTATTTAATAATTCAGTTCTTATTTCTGAACTTTTTTCGTTTACCATATTTGACAGTGTGTCTATCTTTGGTCTTGACTGAGTAAACTCGCTATCCAAACTTAAGTTTGTTGCTGTCTTTGTATATTTAGCAATTGGAAACTGATATCTTCCATTTGTGGTCGATAAATTGTTTTGTGTAAGTGACGGCCAACCATTTGTTTGTTCTAATCTTTTTAGTTCTATAGTATTTGTTGCAAGGTTAACTTCTACAACAATATATCCGTTTTTAGAACTATCAAGCGTGACACCAATTTGTGTGTTTGCTTCCATATAAATTCTTCGGCCATAAATTTGTATATAACCTGACCCAAATATAATGGTGTTGTTTCCAGCTGAAACTGAAACTTCACTTCCAAGTCCTTTTATAATTCCTGCTGGAACTAAATCGAACAAGTGATAATTGATATCAGCATCATCTTTACTTGATACTGTTGCACCATCGAATGTTATTTTTCTTAAAGCCATTTTATTTCCCCTCCAATATAATTTTTAACTTTTCTGTTAATTTAATTCTTTGTTCCCCTAGTGTAATTAGGAAATCTTTTATTGTTCCGTTAAGTTCAATTCTTGATAGAATCGTTGCCCATCTCTTATCTCCATGAATAAATAAAACCTTATCTCCTAACTTTACTTTTTCAAGTGGAACAAACACTTGATTGTCTCTTGTGATACTGAAATTTATATTGTGCATATAATCTTCTTTTAAAAGTTCTTTAGATGCTAAATCATAAAGTGTTCCCATTTCAGTATCAAGGTCTTGATATGATATTTCTATCTTTGAAATATACATTGCACCGATTTCGGCTTTTAGCCTTATATAGACATATCCATTAATTTCATTAATTCTATCGGTGGTATATTCCTTGTTCTGTGTTTGTGTTATATTTTTATAACCTGTTGATGCATTTCCAGCTTGCAGGTTATATTCGTTTTGAACTGAAACTGTCGCAAGTGTTACCTTAACTTGGGTTATCTTTATGTTGTTTCCAAAGTTTGATATTGCAGTTGATAACGAAAAGACATTTGTATTTGGATTCATTGCTGAACCTATCTGGACTCCCCTTTTTGAACCTGATCCATCGAATCCAACATATGTAGCTGCTGTTTGATACCAACTAATATTTGAAAGTGTAATTGTACCTGCACTTGTTTTAATTTGACCTGATGTAAAAACATGAGTATATATATTTCCTTTAATGTCATTATCTTTATAAAACTTCTTTTTCTCAACGACATCAACAATTCTTCCTTCTGCATTTTTATCATCTGTTATTGTGTTATCTTCTAATAAATAAAATGACTCTTTTGTTTTATGCATTACATTATCGGTATTCGGAATGAAAGTAATTTTATTTAAATTAACTTCTTTATTATCACTAATATTTAATCCTCTAATCATTGGAAAGTTTGAAGATAATATATGCTCATTTCTACTATCAATTGTTACTATTTTTAAATGGGTAATCACTCCATTAAGTATTCCAAGTCTTGCTTCAAGTCTTATCTTATATTGTTTGTAAACATCCCTTAAAAAGTCGCTAAACTTGGTTAATTTGTTGTCTTCTACAGTTATCTTTCCAACTATATCAAGTTCATTAAGAAGTCTTAAAAACGGTCTGTTTTGGTGTTCATCGTGATTCTCTACATACTCTTCTTTGATGTATCTTATTAATTCATCTCCAATATTACCGTTAAACTCCAAAGCGTTAATTTCAAAATCCAGTGAAGAAATATAATCTATTGAAGTTAGTTTAATTTCTCCAAAATCTGTTAACTCTATGTTTGTTATTACCCCTATATAAAAGAACGATCGTTCGTGAAGAATTATTATATCTCCAATGCTTGATATAGACTTGGTGTGATTTGTAACGAAATAGCTGTTTTGATTTAATACGATATCTAAAACTATTTGATAATCTTTTGAGATATCTAGTTCTTCTTTGAATTCATATGTCTTCTTATCTAGAATTATTACTTTCATTAGTTTGCCTCGTATTCTTCAAATATCGTTATGTAACATTTCGTTTGGGATGTAACTCCACTTTTAAATTCAAGTCTTGATTCTCCAAGTGGTAATGTTAAAAAGTTTGTACATGTGAAATCTTGCATTCCGTAAATACTTTCTCCATTTTTATTAATATATGCATCGTTTGAAATTGAAGATATTTCAAATGTTCCTGTATCATTTATTAATAATCTTAATGTTTGATATTCTTTTTCGAATTGCCAAATCTTTAACTCTGGGTTGTTTACTGCACCAACAATTTTAACAATCATTTCTGCTTTATTGTGTCCGTTATTTGTAACTCTAATTACTCCACTTCCAGATGCATGATATGTATATGGATATTTATATTGATATTTCTTTTCTTGACTTACTTGCTCAACATTAATTTCTAAATCAATTCTCTTAAGCCAATTTGATAATTTATCTAATCTTAATTCTGACCTTAAAACACCAAACTCTATTTGCCCTTTGGTTAGTTCAACTAATTCTACATAACAATATTTTTCATCTACTGCTTTGTAGTGTAGGAATAATTGATTGCTTGTTTTAATGAAATCAACAAATTCTAAATACCCTAGATAACCCTTCATGAAGACTAAACCCAAGGTTATCTCACTTATTGGATTTTCGGTTCTTGCCTTTTTTGATTTAGATCCATAATTGAAATAAATATTTTCTTTTACAATGCCTAAACCTTCTATTGAGTAAATAAGCACATCTCTGTTCAACTTGAATTCTTCGCCTATTTCATTTTTCAAATATAACTCTCGCATTAGTAAACACCCCCAAGTGCTTTATTAATTGAATTGACATCAAAGGTGCTTGCTGTTGTATTTACTGTTACATTGTTATGAGCTGTGTAATTCGTAGTTGTATTTTTATTACTTTGGAACAATCTTCCTGTAAATAAATCTCCAAAGAAACCTCCCACTTTTTGAAATACTCCACCAATACCTTCTGCTATTTTAGAAATATTATCGATGATCCATTTAAACGCACCAATAATTTTTTCTAATACCCACAATATTGGTTCTAATAATTCGTAAATAATTTCTAATACTGGTGCTAATATCGAACTGAATATCTCTCCAACTGCTGTAATAAGTGGTGCTAACGCTTCAAATATATCGGCCATAAAATCAAGTTGTGCCACTAATGGTCCTATTAATAACTCCAATAATGGTGCTAATTGTTCGATTATCATTGCAATAACTTCGATAAATACATTAACTATCTCTAATAATGGTTCAAGTATCGCAAAGATAATTTTTAAAGCTGGTTCTAATAAAGTTACAATAACATTTATAACTACCTCTAATACTTTAGAAATAACTTCAATAATTGAAACTAATACATTTAAGATTGAATTCAAAGGTTCTAATATTGTGTTAATTAGATTTCCAACTATTCTAATAACATTGCCAACTATCTGAATAATGATTTTTAATATTCTTGTAATAGGTTCTAATATTGCTCTAATCAGATTTAAAAGTTGTCCTATAATTGTAGACACCAAGTCTATAATTATTTCTATAATCGGCATTAACGCTTCAACAATTTCCATGATTGCTTCTATTAAAATAATTAGGACTGGTAATATCTCTTCAATTAAACCCATAACAAGTTCAATCACTTCCGAAAGTATGTCGACAAGTATATTGATAATTGATTCTATCGTTGGCATTAATCCTTCAATAATTTCGACTACTACATCAATTACCTTGTTAACAACTTCAATTATCAAGTCGATTACTGGTTTTAATTTATCGAGTAAACTTGTTATTAACTTTGCTATTGGTTCAAGTAATCTTTTTACTAATTCAATTATTTGTTTTAGTAATTCTCTGAACTTTTCATTCTTTAATAATATTGCAGCCAGTGCTGCGATTAATCCGATTAGAGCCACCTTTCCCAAGGATATACCTTTTATAAAGGTGAGTATTTGACCGCCTGCAAAAGCACCTTTCAGTTTGGTTATTAATGGTATTGCTTTTGCAACAATTGATATCACAGGACCGATAGCTGCAACCACTCCAAGCATTATTACAATTACCCTTTTAAATGTTCCTGAAAGATTACTCCACCAATTGGTTAAGTTCCTAATAACTGGAATCACTTTTGCTTGAATTGTTTCTACCATCTTCTGCATCGTTGGAACTATTTCAACTCCAATTGCTACACTTAAACTCATAACACTTTGTTTTAAGTTATCTAATGAGTCGTGAAATCTTCCACTTATCTCTGCTTGTTCAGTAGTTACTACCCCTAGCTCTCTTGCTTGTTCTCGTAGGTTTTCTATCTCTTTAGAACTTGCACCTAATACTTGGTTTAACTCACTAGCAAGCTGTTCGCCAAAGAATTGATTTGCAAGTGTTGTTCTTAATGCTTGGTCTTCTACTTTTGATAAAGAACTCCTTATTAACTCGAATGCTTCATCTGTAGATATGTTTGTTAACTCGTGTAATTCTAAACCAAGTTCACTTAATACTGTTCCGTATTTTTCTCCGCCAGTTGCTACATCCCCAAGTATGGTATTTGTCTTAACTAACGCTTTGTGAAGTTGGGTACTATCAGAAGCTAACATTTTAGAAACATATTCCCATTCTTGGAATGCTTCTACTGTCATATTTACTTTTGAAGCTTCATCTGCAATAGCATCTGCTGTTTTTGTAGCTTTAACTGCAATAGCACCAAGTGCAGTGGATGCTGCGACAATTGGTGCTGTAACATATTTAGAAAATCCAGATCCTACTTTTCGTAATCTTTCAACATCAATTGAACTAATTCTTTTAATGTTTTCTTCTGTCTTTCTTAATTCATTATTTAATTTATTAATATCTGCAGTAGTATATTCAACTGACCTTCTAACTTTGTTGAATTGCTCTTCTGATATTGCACCAACGGCCAATGCTTTTTTTGATTCTTCTAATCTAGCATTTTGGACTTCAAGTCTTTTCTTGGTAGTCTCTAATATCTTATTTAACTTCGCTTGTTTCTCTCTCCATTTATCTAGGTTGGTACTATCATAACGAAGTGAATTATTAATAGCTCTTAAGTCTCTTTGTTCTTCCTTTAATTCGCTATTAATATCTTTTAATTTTTGGTCAAGATCAGATGTATCTAAACCTAATTTAATATTTAAACCTTTTATAGTTTCAGCCATATGACCTTTCCCTTTCTTCCTACAGTAAAAACAAATCTATATCTGTTTGATTTGCTCTTCTTGTTTTTCCATCACTATTTAATGTTTCTAATCTTAAATCAATTATTTCAAAGTAAGTATCTATACTGAATAACTCGCTATCTTTTAATGGAATTCCAAGTTCAGCTAGATTTAATATAATTGAAGCTGTAATGGGAGAAGCACTTATCTCTTCTCTATTGTGCTTCCCCCTTGGGCGTTTTTTGTTGTTTTGAATGCCTCTGCTATCATTTCGCTTAATTTTAATAACTCTTCTTGATTTGTTAATATTTCAAAGTCAAATTCATTCAAAAAATCATCATAACTTTGATTGGTAAAAGGTTTATGTAATATATAAAAAATCTTGAAGATTGTATCAATTACTTTTGCGAAATCATCATTCTTTTTCCCTGCTTTTTCTAATGCAGTTATATCATTAAATAATTCCGTTCCAAATGTATTCTTATATGAAATGATTGAATATAATGAAGATTTTAAGCGATATGTTTTACCACCAATTGTAATTTGTTGTTCCATTTATCTAACCTCCAATTACTGGTAATTCTGGTTTTGAAGTTAAAAACGAAGTGTAATTGTCATCACTCTTATGTGAAACTACATGAGTAATTAAATAAGCTCCAACTTGTACTGGTTCAGCAACAATCGAAAGTGAAATGCTATTTGCTTCTGCAGATTCGCCTTTTGTTTTGGTTGCTTCATTAATTGGTTGAACTGAACACTTATAAAACCATACTCTTCTTGCTTCAATATCTCCTTGGAATTCAAACCCTAAAGCAAACTTAACAGGTTTAGCATTATTAATTTCTACTAGATTTCCATTTGCTAATTTGACATATCCTAAAATATTTGTTTTGAAGTCTTCGCTTAATTCCGTTAATTTTAATGTAATGTTACGGCCAGCGTTTTGAGTTAATGTTGCAATGACAGCATCATCTGCATATATCCTTTCACTTCCCCCAATTACTTCTGAAGATAATTCTTGAGCTCCATATAATCTGATTGGTTCTCCGTAAACATCTACATCATTATTTGTTGTGATTTTTGAATAATAAACATTCGTTAATCCGAATGAAACTTTGTTTCCCATTTTTAATACCCTCCTTTAGTTATAATTTGGATTTCATAAACTCTATTTAATGAAAAATCATCGTTTTGATAACTACTTAACATTTTGTGTGGTAGTTCTTTTTCATTTAATCTTTGCTCTAATCTATGTGCTAGAGCTTCACTTCTATTTTTAGTAACTAATGTTACATGATATGTAACTTTGTAAATTGCCACTTTATTATCTGCCGATATTGGTGTTTTGGAAACCACACTCCAAACTATAAATGGCATCTTGTTATTTAGGTTTTCGTTATCGTTAATATTTTCTAGATAAAAGACATTATCAGTTACTGGTTTTAATGCTTTATAAATTGGATCATTAGAAAGTGCCATTTTTAATTATCCTTTTTAAATCTTCAAGCATTTGTGGTGTGAACTTCTCATATGCTGGAATTAAGAAAGGTCTTCCCTTAACAAACTTTCCACTTGTATGTTTAAATCCTAGTTCAATTAGGTGGACTAATTTCCCTTTGGTTTTTGAAGAAATGTAGACAATGTCTCCAATCTTTGTTTTGACAAATGAGTCTGCCAAATGATTACTTCCACCAGTTGACCTTGGTGCGTTTGCTTTAATGTATTCAAGTATCTCATCAGCTGTCTGATCTATTCTTTTATCTATCGTTAAAGCAATCTCTTCACCGTATCTTTGAACCAAGGTATTTATCCCTGTTAACATATTATCCATGCACGAAGTCCTCTTCTTCAAGTGGTGTTATTGCTAAATATAATTCTACATATTGACCTAAATCATATGTTCTTTCTACTCGGTAATAACTACCATTAATTCTTACAAATTTCTCTCCGCCATATAAGAAAGATACAACCATCAATTTTCTTTCGATTTTTAATTTTGTTTGAATGCTTGTTTCAAACTCTTGAGTGGTTAAGCTTCTTTCAATTCCAATAACTTCTTTATCTGATAACACATGATATTTTTCTTTTCTTCTATCTACTTTAATTAAACTAATTCTGATATTAGGCATCTACTCACCCCTTGATATTGCTAATTGATTTAATATTGTATAAAAACTAGGTGGCAGTTCTCTAACTGTTCCATCACTTTTAAATCCAAAGAATGTCTTACAATAAATCAATATTAAAGTAAGTGCAATCTCTGAAGAATCAACAACTTCTCTTTTTACACCTGTTGAAGAGATTAATTCCTTACATGATTCAATTAGGATATTAATCTCTCCATCAGCATAAGTTTCATTATCAGGAATAAGCAGACTTCTCTTAACTTTAATTAAGATTGAATCCGTATCCATAATTATCTATTAGTCTCTTATGGTGTTACTGCTGCACCTTTTTTAACTCTAACGAATCCTTGATAACCAACAACATTTCCACCAACGAATACTGATGCTTTATAGCAAATAATTCCTTGTTTGAATTTATAATCATTTGATTTGGCAATCTCTACTGGTGAGAATACTGCAACTTCATAATTCTTTAATGCACCATAAGCCATTGCATATGTGCCTTCAGAAGTTGCTGGGTTTGAAATTGCACCTGTGTTTGAATTGATAATATATGGAATGCCATCAATTGTTCTATTTACATAATCAATCGTGTGAACCTTTCTTCCCTCTTCAGTTCTTAATCTTGCAAATGCTCTTAAGTCATTTTTGTTTAAAATTAATACTGCTCCACCTTCAACATCTTCGCTACCACCGTATGCAAAGATAATGTCATCAAGTGTGTTTTCATCAATTTCACTAACTACTAAATCTTCTGTGTCTTGTAATGCTAAAGCATTGTTTGAAAAAATACCTGTAAAGTTGTTTGCAGAGCCATTACCCTTAAGGATTTCAAGCGATAATTTCTTCTTTAAACTTGTTGTGATATTCTTAATTACTTCTGCTTGGTAATCGACATTTGGTAACTTTTCAAGTTCTTCAGTAATTTCTGTATATGCAGTTAATTTACTCTTTGTGATTGTCACATATCCGAACTCTGGTTCTGTCTCTGCGTAGTCTTCGCCTTCTAAAGTATTACCAGCTACTCCAGCTTCTTTAACGAATGTTTTCTTATATGTTTCTCCACCATTTAAATTAACTAGATTAATATTATCTACCAGTGTACTAACTTGAGTAAACGGATATTGTGCAAGTTGTGGACTTACATGTTCTGGAAGCAAGATTTCTTCTTGTGAAACTTTTACTGCTCTTTTTTCTCTTAAGTCCTTACCACGACTTTCTAACATTTCCATTCTCATTAAACTATTAGTTTCTGGATCATTGTTTATGGGTGGAACAAATTTAGTTGCTAACAATAATTTCTTATCGATAACATTTCTTTCTTTTAATAACTCATCTAACTCTTTTTCAAGTTCGCTTAATTCTTCTAGTTCGATATTTTCTTCATCGACTTCTCTTTTGATAGTGTTGATTCTTAAATCAATTTCTTTTTTTCTTACATTTAAATTCATGTTTACAGTTCTCCTTTTATTTTTATTTTCTTTCTTATGATTTGTTTTTGTTTCTCGATTCTTTCATTCTCCAATGCTTTAGTCTCACTATCCAGCAATTCTAAACTTCGAGCATAAACACTTGTTCCCTCATAAGCAGGAACATCAACAATTGATACATCATATAATCTGTCTATCTTTAAAATTGTCCTGTATGGTATTTCCCCAGACCTATCCCAAGTCTGTTCCTTTACCGTAAATGCAAAACTCATCTTCTCCAAGAGTCCGTTTTGCACCATTTTATAGATATCTCGATTTGATTGTGTATCGATTAATGTTGCTTTTATTTTTAAACCCACTTCATCTATTTCTAGTTCAAGTGATTTATTTCTTGTTCTTGCTAATACTAAAAAGTTATCTTGATGATTATATTTAAGCGGAACATCTTTCATGTTCGCCTCATCTAAAGCTGTTGGAACTATGATTTCTTTAAATCCATGTTCTTCAGTTCCAATTAATGCTTCTTCATTAAACTTTACTGCATAACCTTCGATTAACATTACATTGTCTTCCTCAGAAGTTCTTATTTCACTAATTCTTGTTTCTTTAACTATCTTCATTTTCTTCTTCCTTTCCTAACTGATATTCATCTGCGTGATCTACACTCACGAAGTTTAAACTTTGAATTCTTCTATTTCCATCTTCTATTGGTGGATATCCTAATACTCCTCTTGATTCGTTTATTGAAAAGATTCCTAATCCCATTAACTTTTCAATAGCTGTAATCTTGCTTGTCCAAGAAGCGTAGTTTAATCTTTCTCCGTAAAACATTATCTTTTCTCCATCAAGTAATTGATTTTTTGAAAGCAATGCTTTACTAAATGCATTTGATAAAAATATTGTTATTGGTTCAAGTGTGTTTTCATAAAACGAATTGTAATCATCTTCGTTGTAAGTTGAATTTAATATTGCTTCACTTACTCCAAAATAATTTAGAATTTTACTTTGAATAAATGTGAGTGTCTCACTATCGATAATCTTTGGATCTATTGGAAGTGGGACATAGTCCGCTTTCATATCAACTGGGATGATGCTTGAACCATTTTTATCTTTGTTTGTTCTTAAAGCTTCGTCAAATAATTCTTTTTGCTTTTGCTTATCTTTTTCTGATAGCATTGCATTCATTTTAAGTAAACCTTTAATTTGGAAACTTGAACTTAATGCGTTTTCTAATCCTGTTAACAAGTTTTCGTTCATCTGTATACTTTTAATTAATTGTTTGTGGCTTGATACTGCACCATCTCCACCAAAGATTTCATGTTTCTTATATAACCTTTTTAAATGGATAAATGATTCATATGGTAATGTATACTGACTTGTTCCAAAATCCATTTCTAAATATATTGATTCACTTAAATCAGTTTTTATTTCTACTCTCATTGGATTTACTGGGTATAGACCTTTAAGGTTATTTTCTTCATCATATGCCATATAAATGAAGCAGTTATTATTTGTATAAAGTAAACTTACGACCTTATAAATAAACTCTGATATTGTCATATATTCGTTAGGATAATGTGTAAGTTTAAAGTTTATTTCATCATTTATTATTTCAACTGAACCTGAAACACTGTGTTTGGTGTGTTTCGGCTTAAGTTTAGATATATGACTTGCAATTCTATCTATACATATCTCTGCTAAATCACTATCTTCTAACCTACCAGCATTTGATTTTTGGAAATCAAAGTTTGCCATAAATAAATCGATCGTGTTTATTTTCTTTTTCTTTCTTCCTTTGAAAATATCAAAAATGCTCATCTTATCATTCCCTCATATTCAACCTTGTATCTATTCAAAACTGCATAAGCAATTATTAAAGCAACTGTTCCATCAATTCTTTTAAACTTTGAACCTAATTTAGAAGGTTGAATATTTCCGTTGATATCTACCTTTGCTTGAGTATTTGCTAAATTCCATTTCATCATTGGATTATTGTTATAGTTAACAAGTTTGTTCTTTAAGTCAGCTTCTAATTGTTTCATTGGTTCAGATAATGAATAAACACCTTGCCTTACTTTTTCTAAAGTAAATCCTGCCTCTTCCATTTCTTTTACCCAATAAAGTGAATTCCA
>FZPS01000045.1_pt97 | contig 12861 bp, 12 predicted proteins | sample 1817821 | NCBI WGS metagenome assembly FZPS01 (sample SAMEA104158645, study PRJEB21678) | metagenome | place: Germany | collected 2015-04-21 | reverse complement strand
TTTCCCTCAGAATAAAGTCGTATATGCAAATACAGGCGACTGCTTCAACAATCACAGCTCCACGCAATGCCGCGCAAACATCGTGTCTGCCTTCCGCCTTCGCGCTGACGGGCTTCATGGCTTGCATATCAATGCCTGATTGCTGCTTAGCTATTGACGGTATTGGCTTAAACGCCGCCCTGAATATTATGGGCATTGCATTTGTCAAACCGCCTGTTATGCCGCCTGCGTTATTGGTATGCGTAGAAACTCCGTATTTATTCGTGGGATTTTCTGTGAACCGGTCGTTAGCTATACTGCCGCGCATTTTAGCAAGCGCAAAGCCCGCGCCGAACTCAACACCCTTCACAGCAGGTATTGAGAATAATAAATGCGCCAAGCAGCTTTCGACGCTATCGAAAAACGGTTCGCCCAAGCCTGCGGGAGCTCCCGTTACTGCGCACTCTACCACTCCGCCTATGCTGTCGCCTTCACTTTTCACCTCGCTCAATAATTCTTCCATTGCTTTGCGCTTTGATTTATCTATAAGCGGAAAATCAAGCTCGAAATCATTCTTCTGCGGAGATACGGGGTTGAAGGAATCGTCCTCGACATCGCCTATTGACTTGATATGCGAGAATACCTCTATGCCCTGCTTTCTAAGCTCTGTTCTCGCAATCGCGCCGAAAAACACCAGCGGAGCTGTAAGCCTTGCTGAAAAATGCCCGCCGCCAGACAGGTCGCAAAAGCCGTTATGCTTTATGTATGCGGCAAAGTCAGCGTGGGAGGGTCTTGCTATTTGTGGTTTGTAGTCGTCTCGCTTCACATCTTTATTTTTGAACATCACTGTTAGCGGCGCGCCGTTGGTTATGCCATTTGTAACGCCGGAAATCAGCTCGTACTCGTCATTCTCCCTGCGCTGCGTGGAGTATGCGGCTGTGCGCGGCCTTCTGCGCCCTAAATCCTGTTCTATCTGCGCAAAGTCAAGCTCTATTCCCGCACGCAAACCGTCTAACACTCCTCCTACCGCCTTGCCATGCGATTCACCAAACAAGGATATTCTCAACATATTACCCCAAGAGTTCATATTTGCCTCCTAAGCTCGAAAAGTCGCTGAAAAAATCGGGCGCGCTTTTTCTAACCGCTTCATAGCCTGTCAGTATCACGGGAGTTTCGCAAAGCTGCGCGGCGACAGTCAAACACATGGCTATTCTATGGTCATTATGCGAGCTGACGTTACCTCCACGCAAGCTGCCCTTGCCAATAATTTTAAGGGCTGAATCATACTCGTAAACCTCTGCGCCTAAGCTTTTTAATTCTAAATACATAGCGTGCAGCCTGTCGCACTCCTTTAATCTAAGTCTTTTTGCGTTTGTAAGCACGGTTTCGCCATGCTTTTTGCACGCTGACACCGCTAATATCGGGAAAATATCCACGCATTGCGAAACATCTATCTCTTTTTGCGTTAGGTCTATGCTCTGAATCACGCTGTCGCCCTGCTTTGAGCTTGTGTTAAGCCCTTTCAGCACGATTTTTGAGCCTAACTTGTTTGCGACTATGAAGTTCGCAGCGTATGACCAGTCGCCCTCGACAGTTAAGTCGCCGGCTTTCTTATATGCTTGATTGCCGGGTATGCAGTAGCCGCTTTCGGTTTTGATAACATCAATGCCGAACCTTTTAAGCGTGTGAAGAGTTAATTCAACATAGCTTTGCGACTGAATTTCTTCAATTATTATATGACTGTCCTCTGCAAGCAATGGCAGTGCGAACAAAAGCCCCGATACGAATTGCGAGCTCTGAATATCGCAATTTACCACATATTTCCCGGGCAATATTTTGCCGGATACTGTAAGATTATTGCCATTCGACGCGAATTCTGCATAGGGTAAAAGGTGATTATACTCCGTAATCGGGCGGCGAGCCAAGCTATCGCCCAACACGAATTTTACAGGCTTGTCCAAAGCCAATGCCAAAGGAATCAAAAAGCGCAATGTCGAAGCGGAATCACGAACATTCAGTACCGGGTTATCATCATTCAAAAGAGAATTCATACATTCGCGCGTGGCTGATATATCGTCAGAAGGGTTATTGACTTGCATTTCTTGACCGCAGAGTGAGGCGCATATCAGCATTCTGTGCATAATGCTTTTTGAGGGCATACGCGCAGAAATATCTATCTCACCCGACAGCTTGTTTGTATGAATAATCATTCGCATAGCTCGTTCATCACTTCGCAGCAGAATGCTTTTAGCTCGTCTAAGGGCAGGCTAATGCTCATAACGCGCCCGATTTCCTTTAACGCAATTATATTGATATGCTCTCCTTCAGCCTTTTTGTCGAATTCTATATGGGGCATAATATCAAGCTTGGTGCTTGTGGGCAACGAGAACTTCATAAGCAGCCTTTTTAGCCTGTCTGTCGTGCCTTTGCTTGCGAAAAAGTATTTCTCTGCAAGCCTTGAAGCGATCACCATGCCTATTGCTACCGCTTCGCCGTGCGTTAGCTCGTTATTAGATGCGGCTTCTATGCCATGCCCGAAGGTATGCCCGAAATTGAGTATGTGGCGCTCGCGCTTGTCAAACTCGTCTATTTCCACCAAAATAGCTTTGAGCTTGCAGCACTTGTATATGATTTCTTCTAAGTCATACGGGGCTGTTTCCAATGCGAAGAACATTTCCTTATCGAATAGCGCGGCGTATTTTATAACCTCCGCCATGCCTGAGTTGAAATCGCGCTTTGAAAGCGTTTTTAATACGCCTGTATCTATCAATACCAAGTTAGGCTGATAGAATATGCCTATCAGATTCTTAATACCGTTGTAGTTTACGCCGCACTTGCCGCCTATGCTGCTGTCCGCCTGCGCTATAATTGTTGTGGGTATATGCGCCAATGCTATTCCGCGCATATATGTTGCGGCAACGAAGCCCGCTATATCTCCTGCCACCCCGCCGCCTAAGGATATTATGCAATCGCTGCGCTTGATTTTACATTCATGCAGAAAGGCGTATATTCTCTCAACTGTTTTCAGGCTCTTTACACTCTCCCCCACCCCTATGGATATTGGGTGTGCCGAGATTCCACGCGCTTCTAATGACCTTAACAGATCACCTAAATACAGCTTTGCGACATTATCATCGGTTATTATTACTGCTTTTTTCTGCTGAATGAACTTAGCCGCATGGCTTAATAAGCCCTCTCTAACATAAACATTAGAAACGCCTGATGAACAAGTTATTTGAATGTACCTGCATTTCATCAATTATAATACGCCACCCAAAACTTCACTGCGCCGTATGCGTTAAACATAACAGCGAACAGCAATATTACAAACTCATATTTTTTGAGCTTCCACGCTTTGCATTCTAAGTCTATGGATAACCCCTTCTCAGGAGTTTGAATCAGCATATACAATAGCGCATACGGAAGCATATCTACCGTATATCTTGCCCCGAACTGCCAGCCGCCAAGCGTCTTATGACAGCACAAAAGAAGTATATTCATCACAAAAGCAAATATTATTACAAGCCTTTGCACCGAAAAACTGCGCTTGAAGGCATTTCTAATCATTTGAATAAACATGACCAGGAAAAACGGGTTAGCTATATAAAACATAAAGCCATCAAACCATGTGTATTCAAGGTGCAGGCGCGAATTCAGCGCAATTTTACCAAACAGCAGCCTTGATAGGTTTTCACCCAAGTAAACTAAACTAAACTGCCCGTTCGGGGATTTGCGGAATTCTTCTAAATAGTTATGTCCGAATTCCAAAGCATTATCGAACCTTGCATAGTTGTACGACATATAGCACAGCGCTATAACCAAAGGTATTATCAGGCATTTCCACTGCTTCAGGGCATTTATAAATATGCCGCTCTTGCTGTCGGCTTTAATATCTTCTATTAAATATACTGCAAACAGCACAATGAAGAAAAGTATCGAAAACGGTCTGCACCCTACCGCAAATGCTATTAACGCATAAGACAGTATGCGCCTATTAGTTATCATCGCATATATTGCCCATGTGCAGAGGAGAAGATTTATTGCCTGCGCCATGAACCATACGCCGCCATTTAGGCTCATAGTCAGCATATTGCTTCCGAATACATAGGCTATTGCTATAAAGGCAGCTGCTTTATCATCAGTATTGAGCTTTTTCAAAATTTTATAGGCGATTAGTGCGGTTATTATGCAAATTGCCGCTATGATTACCTGATTCGGAGTCTTGCTTCCGAAAATATATGTGAAAGGCAGCATTACGACAGACGGGAAGGGCGGGAATGATACATACAACTTGTTATCGTATTCCGCAAGCTCTAAATATGCGTAGTTTGTGCGCTCGCCCGCTTCGTTGTACTCAGCCTCTGCAATATACAGCCTGCCCTCCTTCCAAGCTAACGCCTGCAATGTGTAGCTGTCCCACATGCAATGGTCTAATATGCTTGTACCCTGACTGCCACCGCCGGCGTAATCCGTAACAGCGGTTAGGTCATATAACAAAAGGTAGGAAAAGGCCATTATCAGCACCATTATTAAGGGCGTTATATTAAACCTTTTTGCGTTTTCCACCGTCATTCCCCTTGATTCACATAATACATGGCTATAATACATTTTTTACATGCGTTTCGCAAGTCAAGAAAAGTTTGCTAAAATACATAAGCTGTGATAATATTTTATTCCGAACCCTTACGGCGCATAATACAAGAGGAGTATGTTATGGACTTTAAGCAACTGGTAGCCAAAAACATCGCAGACGCTGCAAATATAGACATTCAAGCTGTGGAAAACGCGCTTACCACTCCGCCAAGCGCAGAGCTGGGCGACTATGCTTTCCCATGCTTTATTTTAGCAAAGCAGCTCAAGAAATCACCTGCTATAATAGCTTCTGAATTGGCCGAGAAGCTGCAGGGAGTAAATTCATATATTGACTCTGCAAAAGCTGAGGGCGGCTACCTGAACATATTTATAAACAAGGCGGAATACGCAAACGCCGTAATCAGCGAGGTTCTAAGAGCCGGCGAGGATTTCGGGCGTACAAGCGAAGGCAATGGCAAGACTATATGCCTTGACTATTCTTCTATCAACATAGCAAAGCCCTTTCATATTGGGCATTTGAGCACCACAGTTATAGGCAACGCGTTAACGCGCATATTCAAGCACTTGGGCTATAAAACAGTGGGTATAAACCACTTGGGCGATTGGGGCACGCAGTTCGGCAAGCTGATTGTCGCCTACAAGCTTTGGGGAGTGCGCGAGGAGGTTGAAAAGGGCTCTGTGCTGGCACTGATGGACCTGTATGTGCGCTATCACGAGGAAGCGGAGAAGAATCCTGCGTTAGACGATGAGGCGCGCGCATGGTTCAAGCGGATTGAGGACGGCGACGAGGAAGCGCTGTCGCTTTTCAACTGGTTCAAGGAGCTGACACTGAAAAGCGCGAAAAAGACCTATGATATGCTTGGCGTGGAGTTTGACTCATACGCAGGCGAGAGCTTTTACACTCCGTACATGCCCGCAGTAATTGATGAAATGCGCGAAAAGGGCGTTTTGAGGATAGACGACGGCGCTACGATAGTCGATTTATCGGAGTACAATATGCCCCCCTGCCTTATTCTAAAAAGCGACGGAGCGACGCTGTACGCAACAAGGGATATTACGACCGCAATATACCGCAAGAATACTTATGATTTCCATAAGCTGTTGTATGTTGTGGCGTATCAGCAGGCATTGCACTTCAAGCAGGTGTTCAAGGTTTTAGAGCTTATGGGCTATGATTGGGTGAAGGACTGTGAGCATGTGAGCTTCGGTATGGTATCCATGGAAGACGGGGCGATGTCAACAAGAAAGGGCAAGGTTATACTGCTTGACGATGTGCTCAACGCTTCTATCGAGAAGGCAAGGGCTATTATAGAGGAAAAAAGCCCCGACTTAGAGGATAAAGACGAGGTAGCGAGGCAGGTAGGCGTTGGCGCTGTGGTTTGGCTTCCCCTGTATAACAACAGGATAAAGGATATTGTTTTTTCATACGACAAGGCACTCAATTTTGACGGTGAAACCGCACCATACGCGCAATACACGCACGCAAGATGCTGTTCTGTGCTAAGGAAGGCGGATATTTCGGATATTCGCGATATTGAGTTCAAGGGCAAATTGCTGACAGACCCCGAATCAATTGAGCTTATAAAGAGCATTGACGCGTTGAAGGACGCCATACACTCTGCCGCAGAAAAGTATGAGCCATACTTGATTGCAAGGCGCGTTATAGATATATGCGGCAAATTCAACAGGTTCTATTATGAGCACAGGATAATAGGCGAAGAAAAAGATATTGAGAATTCAAGGCTTGCGCTGTGCTATGCCGCGAAAACCGCAATAAAGGTGGGCTTATTCCTATTGGGAATAAATGCTCCTGAAAGAATGTAAACGATATTGGAGGAAATTATGAAGCTGAAACACATCATTGCTGCAATTTTAGCGCTGGTTATTTTGACGGCTGTTGCCGCTTGCGCCAAAGAGCAGGCACCCCCCGACCCAAATAAGACTACTGCACCGCGCGGAGAAAAGCGCGTTGACGAAGTACAATCAATGGCTCCCACCGCTTCACCGCCGCCGCGCACTCCTGAGCCAAGCAGGGAGGATATGCAGCTTGCAATCGTGAAGAAAGCAAAAGCGAAGGACGGTACAGTAACGCTTGAGTTCTACAACGAAGCTGACTCAAAAATGGTTAAAACAGGCGAAACCAAAACCGTAAAGGTTGATGAAAATAGCTACATTATGTTCGGCAACATTTTCATTTACAAGGGCTTAGGCAAGTTCACAAACAAAAAGGTCGATAATGATTTCTTCTTTGAGAACGCGACTGAGAAATACGAGGGCGAGCCTTTGTATTTCTTCGTGCAGATTGAGGGAGATACGCTTGTTTACGCCGAGCTATACTTTGAGCATCACTTAGGAGAATAGGGGAAAAATGTTAGACATAAAACGGATTCGTCAAAACCCTGACGAATTAAAACAGGCGCTTATTCTGCGCAACAATCACGACATAGATGTTGACGCCCTGCTTGAAGCTGACGAAAAGCGCAGGGATATTATGAAGCAGGCGGAGGATTTGAAGGCCTACCGCAACGAAGTGTCCGCGCAGATTCCCATAATGAAAAAGAATGGCGAGAACACAGAACCGCTTTTAGAGAAAATGAAGGCTACCTCCGCAAAGATAAAGGAGTTAGACGATGAATTGGCGGTTTTAGACGCAAAAGTTGATGAAATGCTTTTGAGGATTCCGAATATTCCGAATGAAAGCATACCAAAGGGCGCAGACGACAGCGCAAATGTAGAAGTGCGCAGAATGTTCGAGCCGAGAGAATTTGACTTTACGCCCTTGCCCCATTGGGATATAGGCAAGAATTTGGGCATATTAGACCCTGCGACTGCCGCAAAGACCACCGGAGCGCGATTCACCACATACAAGGGGCTTGGCGCAAGGTTAGAGCGTGCTGTTATTAACTTCTTCATGGATACGCACGCCGAAAACGGCTATACGGAGGTATTTCCGCCATTCATGGTTAATAGGACTGCTATGACGGGGACTGGGCAGCTTCCTAAATTCGAGGAGGACGCCTTCAAGGTTGCAGATACGGAATATTTCCTCATACCCACAGCCGAAGTGCCTGTAACCAATATGCACAGGGAGGAAATTCTGTCCGCGGATATGCTTCCCATAAAGTATTGCGCATACAGCGCCTGCTTCAGAGCCGAAGCGGGAAGTGCCGGCAGGGATACGCGCGGACTTATTCGCCAGCACCAGTTCAACAAGGTTGAGCTTGTGAAGTTCTGCCTGCCCGAAAACTCATATGACGAGCTTGAAAGCTTGACGCGCGATGCGGAAAAAGTGTTGCAGCTGTTGCAGCTTCCCTATCGCGTGATGGTTTTGAGCACAGGCGACTTGGGCTTCTCATCAGCTAAGACATACGATATAGAGGTGTATATGCCCAGCTATGAGCGCTATGTTGAGATAAGCTCATGCTCGAATTTTGAGGATTTCCAAGCGCGCAGAATGCAGATACGCTTCAAGCGCGACAAGAACGCAAAAACAGAGCTGGTGCATACGCTTAACGGCTCCGGGCTTGCTGTCGGGCGCACAGTAGCGGCGATACTGGAGAACTACCAAACGAAAGACGGACATGTGAGAATCCCCGATGTGCTTGTTCCGTATATGAGATGTGAGATTATTTGATAGTATAAGTAATAAAAAGGAGGGGAAGCCCTCCTTTTTTGTCGCTGCGCGGCATGAAATAGTCTTTGACCATGAAACATTGCGCTTGCACCAGCGAATGATGACACTCTGTGAGTGAATCTATTTCGCTATGCGTAGAAGAATGAAATATCCTCCGGACATGAAGTAATTCTCTGCTGATAATTTTGCATTTAGCATTTTGGGCTTACTCGGATAACTCCTCACTAAACCTCAACCGCTCTCTCATTCGCAATGCTATACACCTTGTTTTTCGCAACTATTACCGAATCCAACACCGTTATTCCATACTGGATTAGGCGTTTTTTGAGATTGTTGTACGCGTCTGTATCCGCTTGGCTGGGAGAGCAATTCCCGTTTGGGTGGTTATGCACCAAGAACAGCCCGCACCTTTTCAAATCGGGCTTTGATATTAGAACGTCGCGTATTTTCAGCTTAGCATAGCTTATGTGATTGCTGGTAAGCGTGCGGGAGTTCGCTAATTCCATATTCTCATTCACAAAGAGAAGCGAAATTATCTCCGCTTTTTCGTTTTTATAAAGGTTAGCTGCATATTTCGCAAGCGCATTTAAGCTGTTTAGGCGTTTTTTTGCTATTGGATTCCGTTTGCTGTTATCGTTTGCATACGCCAAAGCGCAGAGCATTAAAAGACACGCTGTGCTTTTATCTGTATTTAACGACAATACGCGCTCTAACATCAAAGGGTGATTGAGCAGATTGGATAAGCAATCGTATTTCTTGAATATAGTCCTGCTGATTTCCTCGCTTCTGTGTTTTTCTTTTGTAAAGCTTAAAAGCTCATTTAAGAGGCACAACTCACTTGATTCTCGCCCTTTTTTGAAAGCTAAGAAGCGTGGGGTTGTGCCTGTATCCCTTGTGCTATTTGGAATCATTGTTGCTAATTATATCTCGTCCCCGTTTTCGTTTTCGTCGTCTGCGTCTAACTCTTCAAGCAGGCGCATAAACTCATCGAACACTTCTTCAAGCAGCACTTCGTTTTCTATTGTCTTATATACGTCCTCGCCGTTCTGATTGTCTATTCTCAAAAGCAGCACTTCGTCTTCGCCTATGCCCTCTACTTCATCTAACGGTAAAAGTGCAATGTACTTTTCACCTTCGTACTTGAATGTAAGCACATGGTCAAAATGCACATCGTTGCCTGCTTCGTCTTTCAATATTACTTCGTGAAATTCATCAGTGCTGAAATTATCATCAATACCCATATTGTCCTCACTAAATTATGCTGTCTAAATAGCTTTGCAGTATTACCGCCGCCGCGATTCTGTCAATAGCGGCTTTATTATTCTTTGTTTTCATCATGCGTTCATTCATTATTCGCTTTGCTGAAACGGTGGTTAGGCGCTCGTCATAAAAAACATGCTCGCAAGCATAGCGCTTAATTATTTCTTCGGCAAAATCACGCACCTTTTTTGATTGAAAGCCCTCTGAACCGTCCATATTCTTAGGCAGACCAAACAAAAGCTTAACAGGCGCATACTTTTTAGCGATATTGATTATGTAATTGCAATCCTTATCAACATCGCCTGTGCGCGTGTATGTTTCAAGCCCCTGTGCTGTAATGCCAAGGGGGTCGCTTACCGCTAAGCCTACGCGGACATCGCCTACATCGAGCGCAAGAATTCTCTGCATATTATTCCTCGCTTTTTGCTTCAGAATCGTTCAAGGATTCCAAGTAATGCGATACGAGCGCCTCTAAAATCTCATCTCGCTCCATTGTTGTAATCAGGAACCTTGCGTTCTTATAGCCTGTTACATATGTAGGGTCGCCCGAAATGAGATAGCCTACTATCTGATTTACAGGGTCATAGCCCTTTTCTTTAAGCGCCTCGTAAACCTTTTTTAGAATATCCCTGCAGGTTTCGCCTGTAACACTCTTTCTGTACTTGGTCGTTAAGCCGGTGTTAAATTCCATTCTGTCCACCTCCGTTTGCTTTTTCTATTATACACCGTTTTATATACATTTGAAACTGCTTGTACAAAAAATCTCTTAACCTTCACTATTTGACATATACACGTTATCATGCTACTATCAATATTGAATAGCCATATGTATTTGCGTAATGCCAACGAGTTTTCGTTGAGGGAATCGGATGAGAGTTCCGGACTATCCCAGTAACCGTGAAGCTGACGAAAGAGGAAATGTGCCACTGCGTATGCGGGAAGGCGCCTTGATTAGAACGAAGCTAAGTCGGGATACCTGAATACATATTTAACTACCTGGGGTTGAGATTAGGCTATATAAGCTGCTCAATTATTAGGTAAGGCGTATTATTCAATATAGCTTAATTGGAGGAATGATGAAGACAAGGAGTTCTAAAAAAGCCTTTACCATTGTTGAGTTGCTTATCGTAATTGCGATAATAGGCATTTTGTCGGCTATTCTTTTCCCTGCATTCAATAAAATGATTGACAATGCAAACGCAAAATCCGCACTTGCCGACGCAAAAAACATAAGCACTCAATTCGTAAGCGAAAGCCGCGACAACCATGTAATAGACAATCTTATAATCATTATCGAAAAAGCCGACGCTTACTACGTTTATGGCTATCAGTTCATGCAGTTTACGCTGATGCAGTCAAAATACAACGCATATGAGAATTACTCAAGCGTTACCGAGCTTGTGAACGCGCTTCACTCTACAAACGGCGAGGAAGAGGGCAAGGCATTTGTGCTTTCGTACGACCCTGTCAATCCAAGCGAATTTCACAATGTAACACACAAGTTAGGCTTTAAGGTGCACAATAATGTAACGCTTTTTGAGGGCGTGCTGTTGGATTCCGTGGCTGAGAGCATATCAAGCTCTGTACCCGCTCAAACGGGAATAAACTTCGTTGATATGAAGGGCAGAGCTATTCACCTTGACAAGCCTGCTGATAGAATTGTAGCTCTATCCGCTTCCGAATGTGAAATACTGTACGCAATAGGCGCTGGCGACAAGCTGGTAGGCAGAGGGGCTTACTGCGATTATCCTGCCGAGGTGCTGTCCGTTCCCTCCGTTCAATCGGGCTTTGAAACTAATATTGAAAGCATAATTGCGCTGAACCCTGATGTAGTAATAATGGCTACCATGAATCAAACACCCGAGCACGCGCAGGCATTGGAGAACGCAGGCATTACGGTTGTAGCGATAGAAGCCTTCGACATTGAAGGAGTATATACCGCAATACGCTTAGTCGGCAAAATTACAGGCGAAAACGCCGCCGCTGAAAGCTTAGTAGCAAGCATGAAGAGCCAGTTCGCGCAGATAATTGAGCAATCCACGGGCGACGGAACCGAAACGGTTTACTTTGAGGTGTCCCCGTTAGAATTCGGGCTGTGGACTGCCGGCAAAAATACATTTATGGACGATCTTGCGAATATGTTAGGCTTGAAAAACGCATTTGAGGATGTTGACGGCTGGGCGGCAATATCGGAGGAGCAGGTTATCGCGCGCGACCCCGATTATATAGTTACAGTTACTATGTACTATGGCGAGGGCACGCATCCCGTTGACGAGATTAAGAGCCGCGCAGGCTGGGAAAACATGAAGGCGGTTATGAACGACAATGTATTCTTGGCGAATGCAGATACGCTGACCCGCCCCGGTCCGCGCTTGGTTGACGGGGCTAACGCATTATACGCGTTCATATACGAGTAAGCTACATTGATTTAACCTAATACTTTACGATAAAGGGCGTGCCGAGTGTGCGCCCGAAAATTGTTCACGGATATATGAAGAAAAAACTTAAACTAAAAAGAGAAGGCTTTAACACGCTTCCTTATATAATTTTCGCGATACTTACGCTGTGCACGCTAATATTGTGCGTGTGCTTGGGCAGCGTAAACATACCCATTAAAGATGTATTTCGCGCTATATACAGCGCAATATTCGCAAAGCCCGTGCCTGAGGGCATAGCGTATTCGGTTATAGTATCCGTTAGACTGCCGCGTGTGCTGTCTGTCGCGTTAGTGGGCATTTCCCTCTCAATATGCGGAGCGGCTATGCAGGGGCTACTCAAAAACCCGCTGGCAGAGGGCTCGACCTTGGGTGTATCTTCGGGCGCAAGCTTAGGCGCTGTGCTTGCGATTGCTTTCGGGATATCAATTCCTAACATTCCGCTTGCAGGCACTATGGTAATGGCGCTTATATTCGCTTTCGCTTCGCTTATACTGATACTTTCCCTGTCGTATAGGCTTGATTTTTCGCTTTCTACGAACACTATTATTTTGATGGGCGTTGTTTTCTCAATGTTCGCGAACAGCATTATTAGCCTTGCTATTACATTCGCGGCAGACAAGGTAAAGCATATCACTTTCTGGACTATGGGCTCATTAGCGGGCAGCACTTACACGAACGTAATCATATTATTCGCTGTGCTTATGGTTTTCGGCGGAATAATACTTAGATTTTCAACCGAGCTGAACGCTTTTGCGATAGGTGAGGACAACGCAAGGAATATAGGTGTGAACATAAAACGGGTTAAGCTTCTGATACTGTTCAGCGTGTCGGCGATAATAGGCGTTTGCGTTTCCATTGGCGGAACCATAGGCTTTGTGGGCTTGGTTGTGCCGCATATAACAAGAATGTTAGTGAGCGCAAATCACAAAAAGCTGTTCCCCGCGGTAATATTCACGG